>Ga0210410_10002293_pt1 | contig 17269 bp, 15 predicted proteins | sample IncBWC4MmetaG_FD_161058 | JGI IMG/M metagenome (GOLD analysis project Ga0210410, IMG submission 161058) | Forest soil microbial communities from Barre Woods Harvard Forest LTER site, Petersham, Massachusetts, United States - Inc-BW-C-4-M | ecosystem: Environmental > Terrestrial > Soil >... | reverse complement strand
TACGTCGCGCACGGTTTCGATGTAGAATTCCGCCGGCAGGTCCATGACCGCGAAATATTCGTCGTAGAAGGTCTTGATGATCTCGGCCTTCTCCTTCTCGCCCTTGGCCAGATGATCGGCGAGATCGATATGCGACTTGATGTGACGCTCAAGATTCATCGAGACGAAGGCGGTGAGCTGCACGAAGCCGGGATAGACCTGTCTCAACGCGCCCTTGCACTGGATCGGGACGTAGTTGATCAGGTTCTTCTCGAACCATTTCAGCGGCTTGCTCTTGGCGAATTCGTTGACCTTGGTCGGCTGAATCCTGGTGTCGATCGGCCCGGCCATCAGCGTCAGCGTCGCGGGCCGTGCCGGGTGATTGTTCTCCGACATGATCGCGGCGGCGGCGAGCGCCGATACTGACGGCTGGCAGATCGCTACCATGTGCGCGCGCGGCCCGATCTTGTCCAGGAAATCGATCAGGTGATCGGTGTAATCCTCAAGACCGAACCTGCCGGCGCCGAGCGGAATGTCGCGGGGGTTATGCCAGTCGGTGATGTAGACGTCGTGGTCCTGCAACAGCGTCTTCACGGTGCCGCGCAACAGCGTGGCGAAATGGCCGGACATCGGCGCCACCAGCAGCATCCGCGGCTGCTCCGGCGAATTCGCCTTCTTGAAATGCAGCAGCGATCCGAACGGCGTCGAATAGACGACCTCTTCGGTCACCTCCAGTTCCTGGTTGCCGACCATCACCCTGTCGATGCCATAAGGCGGGCGCGTGTAAGTGAGCGAGGTGCGCGAGATCAGCTCCAGCGCCGCGGCCAACCGTCCGAACAGTCTGTCGGAGACGCCTTGCGGGACCAGATTGAGATATTTCAGCGCATGCGCCGCCCCTCTCCGCCATGGCGCCGTCAGGTCCATGTGGTTCTGATAGGCTTGATACATCATGTGGGACCCAATCAGCACGGCAAGAGGCCTTGATATCAGTGCGCTGCCAGTCAGCGGCCTGATCAAAACCCTTGCAAAACACAGGCCATGGGGGCGGCCTCCGCCAAGTTGTGGCGCTGGCGGCTGGTAGCCTGAAACTACCGGGAACCCGGCCTGCCGGGGGGCGGTGGCCAGCCGGGCAGGGAGGTATCCGGTTCCGGGCCAGAAATCGCCCAGCCGCCCGCCTGTGCGTTAAAATTGGCCGGGCGGCACCGGGTCAGGCCCCTGAAAACGCCCCGCAGGCCGAAACCGGCTTTCAAGGCCGATCCCTTGCCGCCCGGCCCAGCTGGAGCCACTGGCACCGGGCGCAAGGCATGGCCCATATCCGCCAGCGGTACCGACTAGGGCCACAGCTGGAACAACCCGGCCTTTTGCCCATCGCTGATTCGTGGTGCCCCCTGGTCCGATCCGCAATCGGCAGCAGCGTCGCGAGCAATGACTTCAGAGAAGGTGTGATACCTGCCGCGCGGCGTTTTGAAAGTGAAATACTTCGTGCCGGACTTGCCGGTGAAGGTTCGCATTTCGATACCAAAGGCCACGGGCTTTTTGCTTCATCTTATTGCTCCTGTTTTGGATGCCGGCTTCGCTAACTTCTGCAGGCGGCGTGCGGATCGCGGTTCTCCCCATTCGTGGAAATATGGAACATCGGCAACGGGCGGAAGGTGATGCTCAAATGTGTATTCGAGAATGCGTTCCCGGAGTGAGGGATGCAGCGGTAGTGCTCCGCCAACGTGGTACCCAAGGAGACTCAGCATTCCCTGCGGCCTCCAATCGGATCCGCTGAGCCTCCCGTTGGTGGGCCCTCGAAGGACTGCTGTGCTTGGCCAAACAAACCACGCGCTTTGTTCGGCCCGGCGACGCCAATCCAGCGAAATTGCGTCGCGGACCCTGACTGCCTGGTCCCGGAGTGGGTGTTGAGGCGACGCCAGTTTTCTAAAGACGTTTTGCAGGCCGCCCAGATCGCGGGTCAGTGACGGTGACATCAGGGTCATCGCGTGCCCCTCCGCGCGTGGCGGCGGTAGGCCTTGCCCCGTTCGCTCCGAAATGCCGTGATGCAGGTTTCGTCATCGCTTTGAAGGACTGTCAGGCCCCTAAGCCGGTCAGTGGGAACGCCCTCCGGTGTCCTCGGTCCCAGCCGTCGAAGTGTTTCTTTCGAAATAAAGGTCGCATAACACCTGCCTCCTCTGCGGATTTCTCTGTCGCCATGAGTGAACACGGCAGAAAGCTGGGCAGGGGAGATGCCGCGCTGTTGGGCGCGAACCGCAGCATGACGGGAGAGGATCATTTGGGCGTCTCCTTCGATCCGTTTGGCAGTGGCTCGAAGATCGCAGCAAGGCGCAAAAGGCACAGGACCGTCAAAATGCCTGTACTGGTATTTAGGCGCGAAGTTTTATTCAATATTTACAATGCGTTGTTATCCTTGTGCCAGCAAAAACGGGGCTATTTCCGCCATATCATTCCGCGAGTAATCACATGCGCCGCCGTCGAAACCAGGATGCCAACGAGACACTTGTCGAGTTTCTGACTCGCGAATTACCACCGCGGCGACGGGAGGATGTAGAGCATTTTGCAAGGTCGATCAGGGAGGCCGGAGACCGCTATGATCGCTATGACGAGAGACGGGCGGATTGGGAAAAGTATAGCCGTCGCAGAGCGCGCCTGCGCAAGCTGGAAGAATTGGCGGCGGACCTCGCGTCAGCCCTTTGCTCACTCGATATTTTAAGTCACGACGATCTGGCGAGCCGGACTGGGCCCGAGAAGATCGATTATCTGACTGGCCTTTTGCAGCTGCTGAACCGGCACGCCGGGGCGCTTGAGCGCGAGACACAGGTGCGCGGCAAGCCTACGGATCACGCTACCGAGAGATGGATCCTTGAGCTGGCCGATATTTTTGAAAATGCATTTTCGAAGCCGCCCAGTATCTCGGGATCAGGTGAAGATCCGGCTGGCAGACGGGGCAGGTTCTATCGGCTGCTGGAGCTTGGGCGCCCATCGAGATTTGCGCGGCACGGTCGCTTGAGTCCCAAGCATGTCCAGACGCTCCTAAAGTTAAGGAGCCGGTCAGGGTCATTCGAAGATCTTGGGCGGCTTAGCCAGGAAATTGCGCGTGGCGCGAAGACACGATTTACGCGGATGGCAAAGTAAAACGTCATCTGCGGCTGCGCTGGTCGGAAGCCCGCTCGGCACTCGGCCTCTGGCCGACTTCTTCCATAACCTCTGATGGGCGAATGACAACTGTAGCCGCAAAGCTAAAATGTCAGCACTGAGCAAAGTTGGAATGTCAGTCTTCTCCCTCCTGGTCGTGAGGTTTGGAGGCTGCGGATCCGATGGGTGTGGTGCTGATGAGCAAGCGAGAGCTGAATCGGATCGATGTACTGGCGCGGCTTGATGGCCGTCGGCTGACGGCCTCGGCGGCGGCGGATCTGATGCGGGTCACCCTGCGGCAGACCCATCGGTTGTTGAAGCGATACCGCGATGGCGGCGCGCCTGCGATTGCGAACCGGCGGCGTGGTCGGCCATCGAACAACCGCTTATCTGATGTCGTGCGCGATCACGCCATCGCGCTGGTCCGGGAGTACTACGCGGACTTTGGTCCGACGTTGGCGGCCGAGAAGCTGGCCGAGCGCCATGATGTGCGCGTGTCGCGAGAGACGTTGCGCGGCTGGATGCGACAGGCCGGAATCTGGCTGCCCCGGGCGGAGCGCAAACGCATCCAGCAGCCGCGCCATCGTCGGGAGCATGTCGGCGAGCTGATCCAGATCGACGGTTCGGACCATCGCTGGTTCGAAGATCGGGCGGCGCCCTGCACGCTTCTGGTGTTCATCGATGACGCCACCAGCCGACTGATGGAGCTTCGCTTTGTCCCATCCGAGAGCACATTTGCCTATTTCGAGACCCTGAAGAGCTATTTGCAGCACCATGGCAAGCCGGTTGCGTTCTATTCCGACAAGCATTCGATCTTTCGGGTATCGAGGGAAGATGCCGCCAGTGGAGACGGCATGACCCAGTTCGGCCGTGCTTTGTCGGAGCTCAACATCGAGATTCTGTGCGCCAATACCAGCCAAGCCAAGGGCCGCGTGGAACGGGCCCATCACACGCTGCAGGACCGGTTGGTGAAGGAACTGCGGCTGGCAAGCATCAGCACCATTGAGGCTGCGAACGCATTTCTGCCGGCATTCGTGCAGACCTATAATGCCCGTTTCGCCAAGCCGCCGGCGAGAGATCGGGACTTGCATCGGCCGATGGCGGGCATGAACGATCTCGACGACATCCTGTGCTGGCGCGAACAGCGCTCCGTCTCGCGACAGCTGGTGGTCAATTACAACCGCATTAAGTTCATGCTGCGGCCCGATAAGACACCGGCGGCAGTGGCCGGCAAGCTGGTCGACATCTATGACTTTCCCGATGGCCGGCTGGAGATCCGCTGGAGGGGACTGCCCTTGCCTTACTCCGCCTTCGACCAGTTGCAGCGTGTCAGCCACGCGGCCATCATCGAGAACAAGCGTCTCGGCGAGGTGCTGGCCTGGATCAAGCAGCAGCAGGATAACCAGCCCCACCATCGCGGAGACTTGGTCGGTCCCAGGCGCTCAAACCAGAAAGCCGGCCTGATGAAGGACCGCGTTGATCGCCTCGCTCAAGGCGCAAAATCACGAACCCGACCCGCCCGCCTGGGCCGCCGCCGCTGCGATAGCGATGTCTCCGCAGCGCCGGCCCAGGCTGCCTCAGAAGCTGCCGAGTGACATTTTAACTTTGCAGAGCAAGAGACATCTCAACTTGGTTGCAACAACAACAACAGCCGCTTTCGAAGCGAAACGGACATTGAGGTTTTGTCTAATGTTGGATCATTTTACCGTTTTGTCCTCGTTGCCCCTAGACTCAATCCGACGCGTTGCACGCGCGCTCTTGAAGGCTTTGCCGACGCCAGCGGCATCGCTGACGCTCCCCTCATCCTGACGTTGACGATCGAGCTCGCTCAGAAGCCTGAGGCTATCTCCACCAACAGACGGTGCGCAGCCTCGCGGGCGGACCGGGCCGGCTCGGCGGGTCCTGCGGTAGGCCCGATTAGCGCAAAACGAACGTCGCTGACGCCGATGAAGCGCAATGCCTCGCGCAAATACGGTGTCGCCATGTCGATGCGCCCGCGATTCATGCCGGTGACATAATCGCTGCCGCTTGCCAGGATCACGATCGTGGGCCTGTTCTTCACCAGCGGAAAGTAGCCCTGGGCCGGATCGAAGCGGAAAGTCAGCCCGGGCTGGACGATCAGATCGAACCATTGTTTCAGTCGGTATGGAATCCCAAAATTCCACATCGGCGTGGAAATCAAGACCCGGTCAGCGAGCGCGAACCGCATCGCGATGCGCTCGATTTCGGCGAACGCGTTGCGCTGGGCTTCGGAGAATGCGCGCCCGCTCAGCCGCGCATATTTGGCTTCCAGTGCATCGCCGTCGAACTCGGGCAATGTTTCGTGCCAGATGTCCATGACGTCGATGTCCCAGCTTGGTCGCGCCTCCCGGAACCGCGCCACAAACACTTCCGCGCCGGCCGAAGATTCGGAGGCCGCGCGCGGCGAGCAGCGCAGGTGAAACAGTTTGGGCACGCCTTTAGCCTTTCCTCCCGCCGCCTCGCAAGCTCACCCGATCGCCTTGATCACCGCGTCCGCATTGGTGACGATGGCAACATTCTGCATCGCGTAATTGATCGAGGCGTTGTGCCACTCGGCATTCATGGTTGAGCAGCAGTCCTCGGGTACGATGATAAAATAGCCCTTGTCGGCGCCGGTGCGCGCGGTGTGTTCGATCGACATGTTGGTCCAGGCGCCAGTATCGATCAGCATGTCGCGGCCGGTCGCCTTCAGGATGGTCTCGAGCCTGGAGCCTTCCCACGCGCTCATGCGCATCTTCTCGACGACGAAGTCGCCCGGACGAGGCTCGAGCCCCGCCACCGGCGCAGCACCCCAGGAGCCGCGCACCAGCGCCTTGGAATCGGCGAGGCCCTCGAACAATGGCGCGTTCAGCGTCAGGCCCGGCGCGCCCGGTTCGACGATGAACCAGACGTGGATCACGACGATGCCGCGGGCGCGGGCGGCATCCGCAAGCCGGCGCACATTGTCGACAACGCGCTGCGCGCGCGCATGCGCCGGCGCGCCCGAATCCGCGAACGCGCCGCCCTCCATGATGACGTCGTTTTGCAGGTCCTGGATGATCAGTGCGCAGCGTTTCGGGTCGAGCTGCAGGCCGTCGGCCTTGAGAACTGGCGCGGGCACCGAGGACGCCGTACTGGCCTCACCTCCCTTTGAGGTCATGTAAGGCTCGTTGCGCGGGCCGACCTTGGTCGTGACCGCATAGAGCGAGTGCGTCGCGGTCATGAACAGGGTGCGGAAGTCGGCGCCGCCCCAACTGAGATTGGCGACAAGCTCGGGCACGCGAACCTTCCCGAGGAGATCGCCACTCGCCGCATAGACCCATACGCCGCCGGGCGCAGCCACCCAGATATTGCCGTGCTGATCGCATTTCATGCCGTCGGGCAGGCCGGGCTCGAGTTCGGAGCGGATGCCGCCGGCGAAGACGCGAGCATTGGCAAGCGAACCGTCAGGCGCGACGTCGAAAACCCGGATCAGCGCCTGCCCGGTGTCGTTGACGTAGAGCCGCTTTTCATCCGGCGAGAAGCAGAGGCCGTTCGGCTGGTCGAACAAGTAGCGGTCGACCATTAGCTGCGGCGCGCCGCCGCCAGGCGGCACCCGATAGACTCCCTGAAAGCCGAGCTGGCGCGGCCGCTCGACGCCATAGACCGGCATGCGGCCGTACCAGGGGTCGGAGAAATAGATCGCTCCGCTCGAATGCACGCAGACGTCGTTCGGGCTGTTGAGCTCCTGATTCTCGAAATGCGAAGCGATAACTTCTTTGCGGCCGTCGGGGCGCTCGCGGATCAAGGATGACGTCGCGTGCTCGCACACGATCAAATTGAGGTCGGCATCATAGGTCATGCCATTGCACTTGTTCGAGGGACGCTTGACCTCGACCACGCCGCGTGTGGCGTCCCAGCGACGGCGAACATCGGCCGGCATATCCGAAAACAGCAGATAGTGACCGACCGGATGCCAGATCGGTCCCTCGGTAAAGGTGAAGCCGGACCCGAGCTGGCCCACGGGCGCATAGGGATCGATCAGGTTTTCGAATTCGGGACGCAGCGTGGCGTGGGTCATGGGCGATCCCTTCGCTCCAATTCAGGCTGGAAACCAGCTGCGCTTCGGCAGCGATTGCACGATCGGGCCCGGCACCTGGTCCTGCAGCCGCCCGACGACTTGGCCGCCTTCGATCCTGCAGGGACGGTCGTGCACCGGCAGCAGAAAGCGCGAACCATTGACGAGCTTCTTGATAGCCGCTTTTTCCGCGCGTTTTGACGTGCCGTGGTTGCCCGTAGTGCGCGGCTCGGCGTCGTGGATCTCGCGAAAGGGCTCCACGAGTTGATCGTTGATGTCGTAGATCACGTCGCCGCAGATCGTCGCGATGCCCTCCGCGGTGTGCACGTGAACATTCATCGACCCCTCGGTGTGGGCGTTTGCAGCCTCGCAGTAGACGCCCGGGATCAGTTCCACCGGGCCCGTTACCTCGAGATCGAGGAAACGCAGCGCGCTCTTGGTGTGCAGGCGATCGATCAGATGCTTGATATCGGGTGCGGGATATTGCGGGTGCATCAGGCCCGAGACCGAATATTCGAGCTCCTTGCGGTTGAGGACGACCGTGGTGTTCATTGGAAACAGGTCGTCCTTGCCGGCGTGGTCGATGTGGAGATGGGTGTGACAAACGAAGCGGACGTCGCCCCTGCGCACGCCGTGACGTGCGAGCTGGTTCTCGATCATGTTCTCGTGGAACTGCAGGCCGCGCATGCCGAGCGTTTCCATGATCTGATTGGAGCGGTAGCCGGTGTCGATGACGATCGGGTAGGTGCCGCCGGTAATGAGAAAACCCAGCGTCAGCACGCGCCGCGTGCGCCCGCAGTCGCGGCCGAGCACCAGGAAACTCGATTCCAGCTCGATGTCCCCATAGTCGAGGATCTTGATTTCCAACGCCATGTTTACCTCCCATTGCCCTTTGTTTGTTTCCGCGCGCAGGCTTAAGTTTGGAGACGATAGATCCGCATTGCCGTGCCGCGCATGATTGCGTCGCGATATTTTGGATTTGATTTCGCGGCATCGAGATAGGCGTCGACGAGATCGCGATAATTGGTCCACAGCTTCTCGATCGGAAAATTCGAGCCGAACAGGCAGCGATCGGGTCCGAAGATCGCGACCGTATCGGCCACGATGGCGGCGATATGCGTAGCGTCATTACGGTTAATGAACGTGCCGAGCCCGGAAAGTTTTGAGACGACATTCGGGCACGCCGCCAACCGCGCCATGCCGGCACGCCAGGCTGCGCGGCCGGCAGGGGAGAGGTCCTCCGGCATTCCGGCGTGTTGCAACACGAAGGTGACGTCCGGACAAGCTTCGGCAAGGCCGGCCGCGTGTTTCATCTGCGGCGCAAACACCTGCAAATCAAAACTCCAACCGTAGTCGGCGAGCCGCGTGACGTTGCGGCGGATGGTCGGGTCGGCACACAGATCGGCGTGCGCGGCAAAACGATAGAGCGGGTTGTCGTGCCAGTGCAGCTGCATCCGGACGCCACGCACCAGCGAATAGCGCTTGAGCCGGTCGAGCTGGGGACGCACGTCGTCCCCGGCAAAATCCGCATAGGCGACGATCGCGTGCGGCCAACCGGTCTCCTCGGAGGTGCGTTGCACCCAGGCCGCCTCGTCCTCGAACCGCTCCTTCGCCCAATTGGTCTGCACATAGACCGATTTGACAACGTCATTGCCGGCGAGATCGTCGAGATATTCGCGGATCGAATAGTCGCGCCGGATTGCTTCGTAGGGACCGAATATGCGCGGCTGCATCGGCCCGACCAGCCAGGGGAGGTCGGCCTGGCGCCAGATGTGGTGGTGGGCGTCGACGATGCCGGTCACGCGGCTCTCCTTTCTCGGAGCGAAAGCACATGCGCGATCACTGCCGCGTTCGATCCGCCGTCGGCGAGGTCGTCGACAAAGCGGTGAATAGCGATCAGCGCCTCGGTCTGTGGCACGAAGCTGGAGCCTGTTGCGAGCGGCGTCAGCCAGCTCATGCGCCAGGCGCGCCGCGACAATTTGGCGACCGCATCGCGCAAGGCAGAGAGATCGCCGCGCTCCAGCCCGTCGGACAGAATCACAACCGCGGCGCCGCGGGCGTAGCTGCCAAAGCGCGGCACGGCCAGAAAGGCCTGCAGCGTGTCGCCGATGCGCGTGCCGCCGTCCCAGTCGCTGACCAGATGCGCGGCGGCCGCAAGCGCCTGCTCGCGCCGCTTCAGCCGCAGCGCGCGCGTCACTCTGGTCAGGCGCGTGCCAAAGGTGAAGACTTCGATATTCGGCGTCGCCTGCACCAGCGTATGCGCAATTCGGAGATTATCCTCGGAGCGCGCTTTCATCGAGCCGGAGACGTCGATCAGCAGCAGCATCTTGCGTGGCCGTGCCCGCCGTTTCAGCCGCCTGAGCCGCATCACTTCGCCGTCGTTGCGCACGGTTTCGCGCAAGGTTCGGCGCAGGTCAGCCCAGGGGCCGCGCCGCGCCCACATGCGTCGATGGCCACGCCGGCGCGGCAGGCGCGCGCGCGCTTCGCGGGCGAGACGGCGCAGCGGGTCGCTCGGCCCGCCCGGACTGAGGCGGCGCTCCGCCAGGGCCTCAGCGCGCACCGCCATTTCGCCTGACTCGTTCGTTTCGTCGGCGAGCAGAGGCTCCTCGTCGCCGCGCCCTTCTTCCTGAAGTCGAACGACCTCCTCATCCTCGCCCTCAGCGCCGGGAAATTCGTCCCCGCCGAGAAAGTGAATTCGGAACAGTGAGTCATAGGTGGCGCGCCGCTCGGGCGGCGGCGCCAGGGTCGCCAGCCCGGCCCGTCGGATATCCTCGGGCGCGCGCGGACCGAGCAGTTCGATCGCTTCTAGGAACGCGGTGGTCTGCTCGGGCGCAATTGCAAAACCGTTGGCACGCAAGAGTGCCACGAAGGAAACGAAGGCGCGCGCGGCGCGTGGCAGTGGCGGTGCTTCGCTCACGCCGCCGACTCCGCGATCAGCGCGTCGAGCCGGGGCGAGATAAAGGCGAGGTCCTCTTCGTCCTTTAGCGCGACGCCGATCGAGCGCTTGAACGCATCCGGCCAGCGCGCGCCGCCTTTATTTAGCAACGTTGCCGCTTCCGCCCAATCGACCGCTTCGGCGATACCGGGCGCCTTGCTCAGCGGCTCGCGCCGCAGTTTGCCGACGGCGGCGACCACCGCGCGCGCGGTCGCTTCGGCAACGCTGGAGGCGCGCAACATGATGATCCTCGCTTCGCGATCGGCGGTCGGATAATCGATCCAGTGATAGACGCAGCGCCGGCGCAGCGCCTCGTGCAGATCGCGGGTGCGGTTCGAGGTGAGCACCACGACCGGCCGCTCGGCCGCCCGGATGGTACCGCGCTCGGGGATTGAAATCTGGAAATCCGAGAGGAATTCGAGCAGGAATGCTTCGAATTCCTGATCGGAGCGATCGATCTCGTCGATCAGCAGCACCGTCGAATCGGGCGCGCGCAGCGCCGCGAGCATCGGTCGCTCGATCAGGAAGGTCTCGCCGTAAATGTCGATGGTCTCATCGCCCGCCTGGCGGATCGCCAGCATCTGCCGCGGGTAGTTCCATTCATAGAGCGCGGCGGAGGCGTCGATGCCCTCGTAGCATTGCAGGCGTATCAGCCGGCGGCCAAGGGTTGCGGCGATCGCCTTCGCGGCTTCGGTCTTGCCGACGCCGGGCGCGCCTTCGAGCAGCAGCGGCTTGCCCAGCGCAAGCGCAAGATAAGATGCCGTCGCGATGCCCTGGTCGGCGAGGTAATAGGCCGCACGCAGCGCCTTCTCCAGCGCCTCCGGGCTGTCGATACCGCTAATGGTTCCGCGAACCACCATCAGCGCCGCGCCTGCAGCCGCGGGCCACCCTGCGCTCTGATGGCGCGCAGCACTTTTTCCGGCGTGATCGGCAGATCGTCGATGCGCACGCCGACGGCGTTGAAGATCGCGTTGGCGACCGCCGGCAACACGGGATTGGCGCACATCTCGCCCGGCCCCTTGGCTCCGAACGGACCATCCGCCGCCGGACGCTCCAGCACCGCGATGTCGTGCGGGCAGACGTCGCCGGGACCCGGCATCAGATATTCGACAAAGTCGCGCGGGCCGTGGCCCGGATCGGGATAATACGGCTCCGTCGTCTCGAACAGCGCGTGACTGACCCCCATCCACGCGCCGCCGACGAGCTGCTGTTCGACAAGCCGCGGATTGAGCGCGCGCCCGAGTTCGTAGGCGCTGTCCATCCGCACCATCGCCACTTCGCCGGTCTCGTCGTCGACTTCGACCTCGGCGACCATGCAGGCGTGCGCATAGCAGGTCGCCGGCGACATTTCTCCGGTCTCGGGATCGACCGCGGAGAGCGGTACCAGGAAGATACCGCGCCCGGAGATCGTCTTGCCCTGCTTGAACTGCGCGGCGATCGCGACGTCCTTGGTTGAAATCGCTCGATGCGGCGCGCCCTTGACATGAATGTTGCCGCGTCCGTCGGTGTCGAGGTCGGCGGCGTTGACCTCGAGCTCCTCGGCCGCCGCCTCCATCATCACCCCGCGCGCTTCTTTCGCAGCCGCCATCACTGCGTTACCCACCCGATGGGTGCCGCGCGAAGCAAAGCTGCCCATGCAATGCGGCCCGGTGTCGGAATCGGCGGTGTCGACATAGACGTCCTCGACTGGCACGCCAAGCGTCTCGGCGCAAATCTGCCGGGTCACCGACTTCATGCCCTGACCGAGATCGATCGAGGACAGCGACACGGTGAATTTGCCGCTCGGGTTGGAATGCACCAGCGCCTGGCTCGGATCGCCGCCGAGATTCATGCCGATGGGATAATTGACCGACGCGATGCCGCGTCCGCGGTGCCTGGCCATGGTCAGCGCCTCCTCGAGCCAAACACGGAGGAAAATCGGATCGCGCCGTGCGAGGGCTGCGGCGGCGCGGGCGCCGGTGAGACCGGGGGCGGAGGCGTCGAGGGCCCGGCGGCCGGCTGCGGCGCGCGATCATAGGTCGTGCGCTGTTGCGCGGCGGGCCGCGCCGCCGCTGGTTGGTCTCTCGCGGTGGGAGGAACCGCGGCGCGGGCGCCGCCGCCGTCCTTGCGCGAGGACATCCGCTTGAATTCTTCGCGCAGTGGCCATTTTGCCTTTTCGGCGGCGACCTGCACGCACTCGATCAGCGCGGTGTTTTTCGCCTCGCGTCGATGCGCCTTCATGTCGCCGTCGCGGTAGGCGTTGAGGATGCGGAACTCCATTGGGTCCATGCCCACGAGATGCGCGAGCTTGTCCATCTGGCATTCAATGGCAAAATCCATCGCGGTGACGCCAAAGCCACGCATCGCGGTCGCCGGCGTGCGGTTGGTGAAGACGCAATAGATGTCGCCGTAAACGTTCGGGATCGTATAGGGTCCGGGCAGATGCGCCGCGCACTTGACGGCGGCATAACTCGACAACCTGGTATAGGCGCCGCTATCGAAATAAGCGCGCACCTTGCGCGCGACGATGCGGCCGTCGCGCATCACGCCGTCCTTCAAATAGATGCGTTCGGCGCCGCGCGGCGGTCCAAATTGCATCTCCTCTTCACGGCCGAAAATGTAGCGCACCGGGCGGCCGGTCAGCATCGCGCCCAGGATGGCAAGCGGCTCGGTCAAGGTATCGACTTTGCCGCCAAAACCGCCGCCGACGGTTCCTCCGATAAAATGAAACGTGTTGGAGGGCACATCGAGAATCTTGGCGCAGGTGTCGACCGAAAAGAACAGTGCCTGCGTCGAGGTGTAGACGACGTAACGTCCATTGGTGTCGGGGGCCGCGATCGAACCATTGGTTTCGGTCGGCGCGTGCTCGATCGGCGACATCTGGTAGCGCTGCTCGAGCACATGGTCGGCGCTCGCAAAACTGCGCTCAACGTCGCCGAAGCGTAGCTTCTGATGATCATAGACGTCGTAATAGGTGAAGGTATTTTTTGGATAGGTTTCGTTGACGACCGGCGCGCCCGGTTTCAGCGCGTCCTCGATGTCGAAAACCGTAGGCAGCGGCTCGTAGTCGACGCGGGCTTTTGCGAGGGCCTCGAAGGCTTCGCGGGGGCTGTCGGCGACGATTGCGATGACGGGCTCGCCCTTGTAGCGCACCTTGTCGACCGCAAGCGTCGGTTCGTCGTCTTTGCCGAAATTGATCAGGCTGAGCAGCGTGTTGAGGTTGCGCGGCACGTCTGCGCCGCGAAGTATCCGACATACACCGGGGGAGCGCTCGGCCTCAGTCGTGTCGATGCGGCGGATGCGCGCGTGGGCGTGCGGGCTGCGCAACACCTGCAGATGAAGCATGCCCTGCAGTTTGTGGTCGTTGAAATAGGTGGAGCTGCCTGTGACATGACCGAGCATGTCCTGGCGCTGGGTGCCTTTGCCGATCTCCTTGAGGTTATCGTCCCGCTCGTCGGCGAAAATGTCTTTGCGCAGTTCCAGCATGGCGGTCCTCTAGGCCCGCGCGCGGCCGCCGGAGGCGGCGGCGAGCACGGCATTGATGATAGGTTCGTATCCGGTGCAACGGCAGATGTTGCCCGCGATCGCGTTAACGACCTCTTCGCGGGTAGGCGAAGGGTTGTGGTCGAGCAGGGCCTTTGCCGCCATCAGCATGCCAGGCGTGCAATAGCCGCATTGGGCCGCAAAATGCTCCATGAAGGCGCGTTGCAGCGGGTGCAGACTCGGTCCGTTCTTGATCCCGTCGAGCGTTTCCACGGAATGGCCTTCGACGGTCTCGGCCAGCGTCAGGCATGAGAGATGCGCCTCGCCGTCGATCAGCACCGTGCAGGCGCCGCATCCGCCCTGGCCGCAACCGAATTTGGGCGTCATGTCGCCGATAAGATCACGCAACGCGGTCAGCAAATTGCTGCCGCCATCGACGAAGATCGCGACATCGCGGCCGTTATGGCGGAATTGCAGGGCAGTCTTGGCCATCGATATTCCCTTGGTCCTTCTTCTTATTATGCTTCTTCCTATTCCTGGCCGGTGAGCAGCCGGCGGAGATGGACTCCGACCACCTCGCGCCGATACCAGGCACTGGCGAGCGAATCGTCGATCGGTGAAGTCCCCTCAGACGCGGCGGCGACCGCGGCGGCGATACTCGCCGCATCGAGCGCGCGGCCTTCGAGCGCGCGCTCCGCTGCCTTGGCGCGAACCGCTGTCGCCGCCATCGCGCCGAGCGCGATGCGCGCGCCCATGATACGACCGCCGCTCGACGGAAGCTGCGCCGCGAGCGTCACCACCGAGGCGCCCTTCGGCTTGATGCGGGCAACCTTGCGATAGTGGAACGCCTCCGCGCCCGAGGGGCGCTGGAAGGAGACCGAGAGCACGAGGCCGCCCGCCAGGCGAGCGCGCCCGGAAAGGAATTCCTCGATCGGCACGTCGCGCGGGCCGTAACCGCTCTGCACCGAGACCGTTGCATCGAGCGCGAGCAGCGCGACGGTAAAATCCCCGAATGGCGTTGGCGCGAACAGATTGCCGCCGACCGTGCCCATGTTGCGCACCGCCGGCCCGCCGATGGAGCCGGCGACGGGATAGAGAAAGGCAAGCTCGCGCTCGGCGAGGACGCGCGCGAAGGTGACGCCGGCGCCGATCGTGATGCGGGAGCTGGCGACATCGAGATGGGTCAGGGTGCGATCCGTCGACCGCACGATCGTAGAAACCGATAGATCGCCTTCGTTGAGCGCGCGCATCACCAGCGTGCCACCGCCGAGATAGCGTGCGTCGCGTTCCGACGACAGCGCGGTGGCTGCTTCACCTGACGTCGCGAAGGTCTTCACAGTAACGGGCATAATTTCGTTTCCACAGTTACGCGGCCTCCCGCAAATGCCGGCGGATCGCGTCGAAACCGGCCTGATAGATCTGCTCACTCACCATTTCCGTGATCGCCGCCGCTTCAAGGGGCCGCGTAGTGAAGCGCGACTCCCAATGCCAGAAAGTGCGGTCACCGTCGGTGACGGGCAGCAATCGGACGTGCGCAACGTAGTTGAACATCGGAATAGGCGTATCGAGCAGGCAATAACTAAAACTCTGTTCGAGATCGGACAGCGCCAGCAATTGCTCGCGCAACTCCGAGCCGTCCTTCAGCTTGAACCGGCGCACGCAGCCGATGCGGTCCGATGGCTGCGCGCGTTCGATCGTGCTGGTCGCGACCGCGGGATGCCAGCGGTCATGGCCGTTGAAATCGCGCAGCACATTCCAGACCGCGCCGGTCGGCGCGTCGAGGACCGTGCTTTTGACGATGTGCGGCACGGCGTTTAGCCTCCGAACACGCGCTTGAGCGCATCGAAACCGCCCTGGAACACGCCGGCTCCGATGTTGTTGACGAGTTCAGTCTCGCGCTCGGGCGCGCAGTCGAACTCGGCCGACCATTCCAGAAAAGTCTTGTCGCCGTCGGTGACCGGTGTCAGGCGCAGGGTCGCGACATAGTTCTCGACGCCCATCGGCGATTCGAGAATCGAATAGGTGCAGAACATGTCGAAATCGGAGAGGCCGAGCAGCTTTTCTCGAATACGGTCGCCGTTGCGCAAGCTGAAATCGCGCACGCAGCCGATCTTGTCCGCAGGCTCTCCGCCCTCGATGCGGCTTTCGGCGATCGCCGGATGCCAGTTGGGCAGGCCATTGAAATCGCGCACCCGTGCCCAGACCCGATCGCTGCGGACGTTGACGACGGTCGAAACGTAGACACGAGCCATGATGCGCCCTCAGCTTTTCTTGCCTGGGCGCGGAGGCCGTGCTTCGCCCTGCGATGAATCGGCGGCAGGCGGGGCGGCTGGCTTGCCCTCATTCTCCTTCTTCGGCGCGGCCGCCTGGCTGATGCCCTGCATGTCGCGGGCTTCGCGAATGAGGCCTGGCATCTTTGCGAGACTTCCACCTTCGACACCGATGTCGGCGAGGATCGAATCGATCAGCGGCGCCTGCACGCGGTAGCGCAGCGCCGAATCGATGACTTCGTCGGTTGCGCTGCGTCCACTGCCGTTACCGCCATTGCCGCCGGCGAGGCCATCGACATGCAGGATGCGGATGCCCTCGATCTTCTCCATCGGCTTGACGCTCTCGCGCACGATGCCCTCGATGCGGTCGAGCAGCTTGCGGCGGAACAGGGAGTAACGCGCCTGGTCGGTCAGCACGTTCTCGGCCTCGTTGAGCAATTTTTGCGCTTCGGCTTCGACGGCCGCGCGCACCCGCTCGGCCTCGGCGGCGATCCGCGTCTCCTCGGCTTCCTTCTCGGCGATCAGCACTTCGATGGTCTTGCGTCGCTTGGCGATCTCGCTATCGCGCACCGTGATGACACGTTCGGCGGCTTCCGTCGCGCGCGCCTTGGCGTTCTCGGCGTCGGCCTGTGCGGCCGATTGTTCGAGCGACTTCTGATAGAGTGCAATCGCCTTTTCCATCAAGGCGGTCTCGACCTCCTTCTCGCGATGGACCTCCAATTTGCGCAAGTCCCGCTCGCGCCCAATCCGAGCCTCATCGAGGCCGCGATCGGAGGCAATGCGCGCGCGCTGGACTTCCTCGTTTGCGGCAATCTCGGCTTCCTGCAGGGATTGGACCCGCGCGACTTCGAGCTGCTCGATCACCCGCCGGCGCTCCAGCCGGGCGGCCTCGAGCACCTGCTCCCGCGACACTTCGGTGGTCTCGACCTCGCGACGGGCGACGATCTCGGCCTGCTTGACCTGGCGGTCGGCGTCGATGCGCTCGGAACGCTTTGCCGACAGCGCGATGACCCGCTCCTCGTCGGCGATTTCGATCGTCCTCTTTTGCTCGATGTTGAGTACTTCGCGGGTCCGGCTGGACGCAATGCGTTCAGCTTCGAGCGCAAGTTCGACACCGATGCGCTGACGCTCGATCGCGTCGCGCCGTTTCAGTTCGGCCGCCTCGATCGATTCGGCGCGTTCGATATCCTGCTCCTTGGTCTCCTGGTCGCTCAGGATGCGGGCGAGAGTGATGTTCTTCTCCTGGAGGATCCGCGCCGCTTCGATCGCTTCGCGCGAGGCGATGTCGGCTTCCTCGACCGCGCGGGTGCGCGCGATTTCCAGCGCGCGCACGCGTTCTTCCTGCGCGATGCGCGAGGCTTCGGTGGCTTCGCGGGCCGCGATGCCGGCGACTTCGAGCGCCTGATTGCGTTCGATCTCCAGTTTGCGCGT
>Ga0210410_10002291_pt1 | contig 17273 bp, 17 predicted proteins | sample IncBWC4MmetaG_FD_161058 | JGI IMG/M metagenome (GOLD analysis project Ga0210410, IMG submission 161058) | Forest soil microbial communities from Barre Woods Harvard Forest LTER site, Petersham, Massachusetts, United States - Inc-BW-C-4-M | ecosystem: Environmental > Terrestrial > Soil >... | reverse complement strand
TTGCGCAAGGACTTGCGGCTCGACTATCCCCGCGCCGAGACCGCATCGCACTACATGACCATGGCGATGGATCCCGACCTCGATCAATGCGTGGTGCGGGCACTGCGCGACATGATCGTGCTGCTCGGCGAAAAGCGCAATTTGTCGCGCGAGGACGCCTACACGCTCTGCAGCCTGGCGGCCGACCTTCGGGTGACGCAGACGGTCAACGGCTCCAAGGGCATTCACTGCATGATCGAAAAGCAGGTTGTGCATGGGTGAAGGATTGGCATTTTAGCCGGCCGCCCAACGCACCCGCAGCCTCGCGGAACGGTATCACAGTAGGGAGTGCGCCTCTTATTCCATCCGGCCGGCAATCATTAAAGGGATCGTAAAGGAAATCCGTAAAAATGCGGGCTTTCTCCTCTAGCCGATTTCCCGGAGAGGCCGCATGGCGTTTGGACTTGAGGGACGCTTCGCTTTCCTCCGACTGAACCTGGGACCGAAGACAGTCCTGAGCGCAGCGATGCTGATCGCGGTCAATACCGCGCTGGTGGTCGGCGCGGGTTACTGGTCGCTGAGCCGCGACTTCGACGCCCGCGCCGCGCGCGACATCGACGCCAACCTGCGCACGCTCAGCCTGGCGTTCGCCGAGACCTATCCCGACGCCAAGATCGCCATTCGCGACGGCGTCGTCGCGCGCATCGAACTCGCCAAGATGCCGGAATTTGCCGACCACAGGATCGTCGATCGCGTCACCTCCTATGTCGGCGGCAGCGCCACGCTGTTCGTGTATGACGACGCGTCGCAGCAGTTCGTCCGCCGAACCACCAATGTGAAAAAGGAAAATGGCGACCGCGCGGTCGGCACCTCGCTTGCGCCGGATCATCCCGGGCAAGCCGTGCTTCGCCGCGGCCAGCCCTATAAGGGTCCGGCAGTGCTGTTCGGCCGCCGCGTCTACACCGCCTATCAGCCGGTGTTCGGCGCCGGCGACAAGGTGATCGGCATCGCCTATGTCGGCATCCCCACCGAACAGCTCGACGGCATGCTGACGCAGGCGCTCCGGGCCATGGCCGTTGCCGCCGGTATCGCCGCCCTGTTCGTGCTGGCGATGACCATGATGATCGTGCGCCGCGTCACCAAGCCGCTGAGGGCTGTGACCGAATCCCTCACCATTCTTGCGGAGGGAAGGACAGATGCGGAGGTTTGCTACGCCGAACGCCACGACGAGATCGGCGCCATCGCCCGCACCATCGGTGTCTTCAAGAACAACCGCCTTGAGCGTCGCCAGATCGAGGCCGAACGCGTCAATGCCGAAAAGCTGGCGATGGAGCGCCGCAAGGCGGAACTCAACCAGTTTGTCGAGGATTTCCGGACCAAGATCGGCGGCATCATCGAGCGGGTGCTGAAATCGTCAGGTCAGTTCGAAAAAGACGCCCAGCAGCTTTCCGCGACCGCGCACTCGACCGCGGAAATGTCGGCACAATCCGCCGATGCCTCGCGACAAGCCTCCGAACATGTCCGCAGCGCCGCGGCCGCCTCCAATGAACTGTCGCAGTCGATCATCGAGATCAGCCGCCGGGTTCAGGAATCGAACGGCGTCACCGCGGACGCGGTCAAGCAGGCCGACGCCACCGACGAGCGGATGACGGAACTGACGGCGGCCGGCGACCGGATCGGCGACGTCGTCAAACTGATCACCACGATTGCCGAACAGACCAACCTGTTGGCGCTTAACGCCACCATCGAGGCCGCGCGCGCCGGCGATGCCGGCCGCGGTTTCGCGGTGGTCGCCCAGGAGGTCAAGAATCTCGCCGGACAAACCGCCAAGGCGACCGAGGAAATCAGCGCCCATATCGTCAACATGCAACGGGCCACCGGCGAATCCGTCGGTGCCATCAAGGCGATCGGTCAGACCATCGAGCGCATCAGCGGTATCACCACCTCGATTTCGTCGGCGGTCGAGCAGCAGGGCACGGCGACCCAGAGCATCGCGCACGGCGTCCAGGCCGCCGCCAGCGGCACGCTTGACGTCGCCGACAACATCGAGCGCGTGGCGCAAAATGCCCGCGAAACCGGAACAACTTCCGGCATGATGCTGAAATCGGCGCAGGAGCTGTCGGAGGTGAGCAGCCACCTCAAGCACGAGGTCGAAAAATTCCTCGACAGCGTCCGCGCGGCGTGATGCGACCAGCCTGACGCGATAACGCCACGGATACGCTAACCGGGAAGCCGTAATCTGTCATATTGTACCTTGACGGCTGCGTAACATTCGCAGGCCAATCCCCTGAGACCATCCAGATCGAGAATTTCGACGTGCCCGCGGCTGTAACGGATATATTTTTCCTGCTGTAGCGAGTGAGCGACGATGGACACGCTATTTCGGCGCGCACCGATCATCTGCGCCATCAATTCCTGCGTCAGCGTGAAGCGGTCGCTGCCTGCCAGATCGCGCACACGCAATAACCACCGCGCCAGCCGCGCCTCCACCGCATGCGTGGCGTTGCAGCCCGCCGTTTGCTGCGCCTGAACAAAAAGCGCCTGTCCATGCCGGACCAGGGTCGCGCGCAAAGCCGCACGTTGCTCGACCACCTCGCGAAACCGATCGACGTCGATCACCGATGCGGTTCCCGGCAACAGCACGATTGCATCAGTTACCGCGACGGGTACGCCGAGCGCGGCGGAGGCGCCGACGATGCTGTCGCGGCCAATCATGGCGACTTCGACCCCCTCGCCGGTTGCCAATTCGACAATCAGCGAGACGATGCCGCTATGGGGCAGGTATATCTGCTTGATCGTCTCGCCAAGTTCGAACAGCGAACGTTCCTGTGAGAGCTCAACGGTTCGAAGATGTGGGCGGATCGCTTCACGGTCGTCGACACTTAGCGAGGCCAATAATCCGTTCGCAGGCTGGGAAGCCGAGTCCATCGATATTCCATTTAGAGCGCTGGCGCGTGATTTTTCTTGAGAGGACGCCGCATCAAGTTGTCTCGGCATGCAGTGCACTCAGTCCGTGGATATAAACATCAACCGCGATGCCATAGGTCTCGTCGTAATCGAGCGGTTCCAGGAAGGACAACGCCACCTCGTGCAGGACGAAGCCGCGAACCAGCGCCCGCAACACTCTTAGCGCGTGGCTGGCCGAGCTGCCCGTGAGCCCGACCCCGGCGAGAACGCCAAGAACGAAGCCTGCAAGCTGCTCGCCTTCACGACGCCATTCCGGAGAATCGACGATCGGGTTCCGGAATGTAGCGGCCGACAAGCCAGGGCGATCATGTGCATAGGCTCGCATGGCGAAAGCCACGGCGCGAAGCGCCTGTTCGCCGGACTTCCCTTCGACCGCGGCTTCAAGTCGTTGGTGCAGCTCCCGATAACCTTTGATCGCCAAGAACCGGCGCATCTCGGGAATGGTGTCGACTTTCTCCGCCAGCAGCGCCTGTATCTCGGCCGAAAGGTCCGCCGCGATCAATTGATCCCAGCGGGTCGGTTGGCCGAGAAGTTCGTGCACGGGGAACGTCGGGTCCGACATTCGCAAGCGTTCAGTAGCTGGTTTTCGGTGTCAGCCCATGGCCGGGTTTAGGGTCAGACCAATGCCGTGTCCAATACCTGAATATGGCCTCCACGATACTTGCGGCGTATAGTTCCCTCGCCGGGATCCGGCGAATAGCAAAAAGGGTAAACTTCCGAACTCCCTCCGATCTACTCCGGACAGGGCGTACCGCTGATGGAACTACGCCACCTTCGCTATTTCGTCGCCGTCGCCGAGGAGCTGAATTTTACTCGCGCGGCAGAGCGGCTCGGCATCAGTCAGCCGCCGCTCAGCCTGCAGATCAGGCAGCTGGAAAAGGAACTGAGCACGCCACTATTCCTTCGCCGTGCCCGAAGCGTCGAGTTGACCGATGCCGGCAGGTTACTGCTCGAGGAAGCTCGCGTTATTCTCAAGCAGGTCGAGACAGCGAAGTCCGGGGTGCGGCGCCGCGGCCGCGGTGAAACCGGGCGGATCGTGATCGGCTCGGCCGGCGCGACCTATTTCCACGGCGTTATTCCTGAGATCATCCGTGAATATGGAATGCGCTACCCGGACATTATCCTTGCGCCGCAGGCCAGCAACACGTCGCTGCTTGTCGCACGATTGCGCGCCGGGCAGGTTGACATTGCCTTGATTCGCCCGCCGATCGACGATGTCGAGGGCCTCACGATCGTACCGTTGATTAACGAGGATACCGTAGTCATCCTGCCGAACGGACACAGGTTGAGCAAACTTGCCTCGGTGCCGCTTGCCGCGTTGGCGAAGGAAGTCTTCGTCCTCTATCCGCGGGCGCTGAATCCCGGCAACTATGATGCCGTCCTGGCCGCGTGCCGTCGCGCCGGTTTCAATCCGACGCTCGGCCAGGAAGCGCCGCAAATCGTGTCCGTCATCCCGCTGGTCGCTGCCGGTTTTGGCGTATCGATCGTGCCGCGATCCACCGCTCGAATCTTGCCCGATGAGGTTTGCTATCGTCCCATTGAGGCGGATGCGCCGCGCGCGGAGATCAGCCTGGCACATTGCCGCCGCGGCAGCTCTCGCGCCGTACAGAATTTTGTTGCCGTAGCCCGCCGCGTCATTCGAAGCGGAGCTGAGAGCGAGAGCAAAGACAGCTCGAAGAAGGCCGCAAGAGCGAGCGCGCAACGGCGCTGAATCATATTTGGGTTAGCCGCTTACGCTCGGCACGGCTCCTTCAGTGCGGGCGGCGAAGAACCTTTGCAATGATGTGTTGGTGCGCAGATGGATCGATCGACCAAGGCCACGTTATGGATCGCCTTCATCGTCTTGTTCGGCTATTTCGCATGGTTTTTCCTTGATTGCGTAATGGACGACACGTGCCATCTGGTCTGCCGGTTCGGTGGCCGTAGCGGCTGCCATACGCAGAGAACGCCTGAACTGAAATCGCCTTAACGCGAGGCGTCGCCCGCCACGGCAATATCGTTTTTGGTCAGCAGGCCGACCAGGCGCTCAGCCACCAGTCTGTGGCCGGCCGGCGTCCAATGTGAGCCGTAGCGAGAGGGATAGGCCTCAGCGCCGTCGAACGCGACGAAGGGAGTCTTTTCGCGCTGCAGATATTGGCCCAGTTTGTCGTCGGTCGATTGCAGACCGACGATCAGCTTGGCGCCATGGGCTTCGACGAATTCGCGCATCTTGCCGACGATGGCCTCGGTCGGATCGGGCACAAAGACCTGCGGATGCCGGATCTCGACATAGGCGAATGCAAACAGGCGCGCCAGCCATAGATGACGCACCCACCAGTTTTGCTTGATGTACAATTGCCGCGACAGCGGCACCGGCTGGCCGCGGAGCACCAGCGCACCATCCGAGCCGGGCGCAAAGTAAGGCTTCTGATAGCCGTCGTAGCGGATGTTGGTGCCGTTATCGAGCCGGTCGTTGTCGGTGCAGAAGATCAGCACCACGACGCTGGGCTCGATCTTGTCCCATATCCGCTGCAGCAACAGATCTTCCTGATCGGTGCCGTACCCGGAGACGCCCGCGTTCACGATCGCAAAATTCGAAATGCGGCTTCGCAGCAGGTCGGTAAATCGTTCGCCGGGTTCGGCATCGACGCCCCAGACAAAGGAATCGCCGATGAACAGCATCCGCGGCCGGGCATCGCGGACAAACTCGATGTCGCGGAAACCCAGGCTATTGTGCCGGGCGTGAATGGTCCGCGCCGTCGTCACGATCGAGCTGGAATTGGGCACAGGCGCCCAGCCCAGTTCGGCATCATAGCGATAGGTCAGCGAGCGCTCGCTCGAGCCTTCCCGCAGGATCCGCAAGTCGGCAAGGCGAAGCGCGATCTCGATTGCAGCCAAGGTCGCGAGCGCGACCAGCAAGGCCACGCCGGCCGAACGAAGCGCCGGGACGACACGCAGACGTGTGACGGGGTTCGACATTCCCGCACCCTACCCCAGCCGCCAGCCGGCCTCCTCGGCGAAGCTGCGGTAGAACTCGGCGTCGTAGGCGCGTTCCGGCGCCTCGCGCACACGCTCGTCGAGCCGGCGGGCGTCCTCGCCGACCAGAATGCGCCAGCGCCCGGCCTTGACGCCGTCGAGGATAACCTTGGCCGCCGCGGCCGCCGTCATCGGCGCTTCATCGCGAAAACTGCGGGCGCGATCGGCGGCGATCTTCTGGATGTCGTCATCCGACATCGGCGCGGTGTCGACGCCCATGCCCTCCAGCCGCCGGCGCGCCGACAGCAATTCGTTGGTACTCAACTGGTCGGATTCGCTCCCGGTCTGGATCTTGCGCGAGTTGGACACGATCGAGGTGCCGATGTGGCCGGGCATCACCACCGAGCATTTGATATGCGGCGCGTTCAGCCGGAGATCGTTGATCAGCGCTTCGGTAAATCCCTTCACCGCGAATTTGGCGGCGCTGTAGGCGGTGTGCGACACGCCCATCCCGACCGAGGCCCAGAAGCCGTTAACGCTGGAGGTATTGACGATGTGACCCTCGTCCGCCGTCAGCAGCATGGGCAGGAAGGTGCGGACCCCGAGATAGACCCCGCCCCAGCAGATATTGAATGTCCTTTCCCACTGTTCCCGTGTGTTGGTGAACAGGCTGCCGCCGCCGCCGATGCCGGCATTGTTGAACAGCAGGTGTATCCTGTCGGTCACCTGTTGCTCGGCGAGCTCATCGCGAAAACGCGTGAGCTGATCTTCTATGGAGACATCGGCGACATGGGTGGTGACGCGCAGGCCCTGCGGCAGCCGTTCGACCTCGCAGAGACGTTTGGTCTCGGCCATCGCCTCGGCCGAGACGTCGCACATCGCGACATTGCAACCCTCGGCGACCAGTTGCCGCGCCAGTTCGCGGCCCATGCCCGTGCCGCCGCCGGTGATGACCGCGACCCTTCCGGCAAAATCCTTCATGCGAGACTCGCGCCTTTTCCGGTTCCCTCGACTTACGTCCGTCTCTAGCTTCGTTCAAACCATGACGCAAGGCCGCCGCCGGCCGAGTGCCGAGTAGCGACCTGGCGCTGTCTTCTTGACGCGGGTTTCGCCGGGACATATCTGGCTGAACGGGTCAGGACAGGTTCGGAGACCGCGGCATGAAAACCGTGACGGATGATCCGGATTGGGCGCCCAAACTATATGAGGCGCGGGCGCTGGCGATCAAATTCGTCAGGAAGCATGGCCGCTGGCACGATTTGGAGATGATGCGCCTGGCTGAGCGCAACGGCCTGAGAGTGATCTACCATCCACACCGATCGGCCCGGCGGCTCACCATCGATCACAAAGGCAAATCCGACGAACCTTTCCAGCGCGTACTCGACATCGAATGGAACGAGGGCGATGCGTGGCGTGTAGCGATCGAAACCTATCGTTCCGGCCGCTGGGAATCCCGGCTCAAGACCATGGTGCATCCGCGGCCGTGGCTCGAACGCTGGCGCGCGATGGCGCTGTTTACCGCACAGGCCTGAGGTAATGAGGCTCGGGGGCCGCCGGCTGAGCCAGCGGTCCCGCTTCGAGCAGTTCGTTCATCCGCAGACCTTATCCGCAGACCTGGACCGGACGGATCCGCCAGCCGTACCGCGTCAGCACGCGCTGGCGAACGGCGTAGCAACCGTCATCATAGTAGTACGGGTATCCGTCGTCATAGAACCCAAATCCCACAAACGCGCGCCGGTGAAATCGGTCGTGGTCGCGAAATCGGCCGTGGTCGTGAAACGCGTGGAAGCTGCCACGGCCAAAATTGCTATGCATCATCCCGGCACTGTGAAAGCTGCCACTGCCCATGCCGCCGTGAAAGCTGCCACCGCCCATGCCACCGTGAAAGCCGCCACCGCCCATTCCGCCGTGATAACCGCCTCCGCCCATGCCGCCGTGACCGCCCATACCGCCTCCGCCTCCGCCGCCACCACCACCGTGGCCGCCGCGAGCGAATGCCGCCGTCGGCTGAACCAAACCGATCGCGGCCACTGCAAACAGAGCCATCGTCATTTTCCGCAACATGCGTCCCTCCATCGAGTGAAGTCGCCCACCAAGCATGAGACACTTGCGCTCGCGGTTTATTCGGCGACGAAAAAACCTGCGCGGTAAACTAACGGTGAGAGCGATGTTGCCGCCGACGCGCACTGAATTTTCCGTATGAATATTTATTCAGATAAGTTTCACACGCCGCGCATGCGAGAGCGGTGGGTTCTGCCGATCAAGGCGTGCTGGTAGAGTAAGACGATGGAAAACGAAGAAATGCCTGACCGTCCGAACGTGCATCAGATCAAGAAGCGCGATAGCAAACTCCGTGTGAGCCGCACGCGCCTGGTGATGGGAGTGTTATTGATCGTCGCTATCTCGATCTTCATCGGCCTTGCCAACAAGGTCGTGCACGAAAACGCAGAAGCGATCAGGCAGAGTTTCGCCCGCTAGCCGCCTTGTTATGCCTGGGACGATCATCCGGTGGTCGGTGACGCCGGAGTTTCCTGTTCCGAAAAAGCGTCCGCCCGATCGGGTAAATTGGTCGGAGCGAGAGGATTTGAACCTCCGACCCCTAGTCTCCCAGACTAGTGCGCTAACCGGGCTGCGCCACGCTCCGATGCCGTTCCCTTAGCTTCGATCAGGCCCGCGCGCAAGACACGCGATCAGCCATGCGATCGGGCCAGAAGGGTCAGGTGCCGGTTCCGCCGGATGCGGCTAGCCCTTGAGCGCGGAATCCAGCAATTGCCGGCAGGCGATCAGATCCTGCAGGACGCTCTCCAGGCGGACCACGTCGAGCGAGCGCGTGTCCCCGTCGGCGACGCCGGGAATAGGACCCGCATCGATCGCCGCCGGCATGCCTTCCTCGTCGGTTTCCAGCAGGCGGAAATCGATGCCATCGGTGCCCTCGTAATCGTCGTCATCGACGTCGATGCCGGGGATGGCGTCGCCCTCCTCCTCCATGATGCTCTGGCCGACCGCCTCTTCGATCGCGCCGAACGAGGCCACCGCCGTGCTGTCCGCCAGCCGCTGCACCGAGCCGATGCCGTGTTCCTTCAGGATGCGCTGCACCCCGCGGATGGTGTAGCCCTCGCCATAGAGCAACCGGCGGATGCCCTTGAGCAGGTCGACATCGTCGGGGCGATAGTAGCGCCGGCCGCCGGAGCGCTTCATCGGCTTGATCTGGGCGAACCGCGTCTCCCAGAATCGCAGCACGTGCTGGGGAATGTCGAGGTCGGCAGCGACCTCGCTGATGGTTCGGAACGCATCCGGCGCCTTGTCCAAACGCCCGCTCCTCTTTTGGTCGCCAGGTTGCAGGATCTTAACTCGACTAATCGGCCTTGCCTTCGCCGTTGACGGGATGGCCATTGATCCGCTGCTTCAGGATCGCCGACGGCTTGAACACCATCACCCGACGCGGCGAAATCGGCACCTCGGTTCCGGTCTTGGGATTGCGGCCGATACGCTGGCCCTTCTTGCGCACCATGAAGGAGCCGAACGACGACAGTTTCACCGTCTCACCCTTTTCCAGGCAGTCGGTGATCTCCTTCAACACCAGTTCGACGAAGGCGGACGACTCCGTGCGCGACAGCCCCACCTTCTGGTAGACGGCTTCGCACAGATCGACGCGTGTTACTGTCTTCCCGGTTCCTGTCATCGCCAGCCCCGCACTCACGGCGAAAATTTATCGTCTGAAATTATGAGGTTAACGCACAATGGTCAACAGTGCTCATCGATGCATTGGCACGAAAGCACATGAAAGAGCCCGGCACGGCGGATATCATCTTAATACTGCGCTTACCAACGCAACAGCGCCGAACCCCAGGTAAAGCCGCCACCCATGGCCTCCAGCAGCACCAGATCGCCCTTCCTGACGCGCCCGTCGGCGACCGCGACCGACAGCGCCAGGGGGATCGACGCCGCCGAGGTGTTGCCGTGCAGATCGACCGTCAACACCACCTTCTGCGGCGCAATATGAAGCTTGTGCGCAGAAGCGTCGATGATTCGCTTGTTGGCCTGATGGGGAACAAACCAGTCGATGTCGTCGGCGGAGGTTCCCGTGGCCTTGAACGCGTCGACGATCACGTCGGTGATCATGCCGACCGCGTGCTTGAAGACTTCGCGGCCTTCCATCCGGAGGTAACCGACGGTGCCGGTCGAGGACGGACCGCCATCCACATATAATTTCGACTTGTGCCGGCCGTCGGAACGCAGATGCGTGGTCAGGATGCCTCGGTCGGCGGATGTACCGGGCTGCTGTTGCGCCTCCAGCACGACCGCGCCGGCGCCGTCGCCGAACAGCACGCAGGTACCGCGGTCGTTCCAGTCGAGGATCCGCGAAAACGTCTCGGCGCCGATCACCAGCGCGCGCTTGAACGCGCCGGTGCGCAGGTAGTTGTCGGCGGTCGCGAGCGCGAAGATGAAGCCGGAACAGACCGCCTGCAGGTCGAAGGCCGCGCCATGGTGGATGCCGAGCTCGTTCTGCACGGCCACAGCGGTCGCCGGAAAGGTGTTGTCCGGCGTCGAGGTGGCCAGCACGATCAGGTCGATCGACTGTGCGTCGACCCCGGCATGGGCCAACGCCTCGCGGGCCGCATGCACGGCCAAATGCGAGGTAAACTCACCTTCCGCGGCGATGTGGCGCTGCCGGATACCGGTGCGCTGGACGATCCATTCGTCGGAGGTGTCGATCCGCGCCGCCAGTTCGGCATTGGTCAGGATCTGCTGCGGTAAATAGGAACCGCAGCCGAGCACGACCGAACGTAATGCAGTCACGAGACAGCCTCCTGCGCGGTCTGCGCAGATCTGGGCGCGCTGCCGTCACGATTGAGCATTTGGTTGATCTTGTTGAGGAGATCGTAGCGGACCATCTCATAGCCAACATCGACGGCGTAGGCAAAGCCTTCGGCATCGGTCCCGCCGTGGCTTTTGACGACGATGCCGTTCAGCCCGAGCACCAGGCTGCCGTTGGATTTGCTCGGGTCGAGCTTGTCGCGCAGCGCCTTGAACGCATTCTTTGCAAAGAGATAGCCGATCCGCGAGCGCCAGGTGCGCGACATGGCGCTGCGCAGGAATTCCGTGATCTGGCGCGCGGTGCCTTCGGCGGCCTTCAACGCGATATTGCCGGAAAAACCCTCGGCGACGATGACGTCGGCGGCTCCCTTGCCGATGCCGTCGCCCTCGACGAAGCCGATATATTCCAGCTGGGGAAGGTTCATCGCGCGCAGCAACTCCGCCGCCTCGCGAATTTCCTCGCGGCCCTTGATTTCCTCGACGCCGATATTGAGCAGGCCGACGGTCGGCCGTTCGAGATCGAACACCACGCTCGCCATGGCACTGCCCATCACCGCCAGCGCCACCAGATGATGCGCATCTCCGCCGATGGTGGCGCCGAGGTCGAGCACGACCGATTCGCCGCGGGCGGTGGGCCATATCGCCGCCAGCGCAGGCCGGTCGATCCCCGGCTGCATGCGCAAGCAAAACCGCGCCATCGCCGCCAGCGCGCCGGTATTGCCGGCGGATACAGCGACGTCGGCTTCGCCCTTCTTGACCGCTTCGATGGCGAGCCACATCGACGACGATTTGCGGCCGCGACGCAACGCCTGGCTCGGCTTTTCGTGCATGCTGACGGCGACGTCGGTATGAACGACGCGGGAGACCGCCTTCATCGCCGGATGCTTGTCGAGCTCCGGCTCGATCTGCGCAGAATCGCCGAACAGCAGGAATTCGGTGTCGGGATGTCGGGTCAGCGAAATGGCGGCGCCGGGAATGACGACCGATGCGCCGACATCGCCACCCATGGCGTCAAGCGCGATTCGAACCTTTTGAGGCATGAACGTCCCGGAAACCTGATCTTGTGCGGTCTTGAAGCGCTTTCGGCCGCGGACTGGAAATCGCCATCGATGTCGGCGATCGGCGGGGTGCTACGCAGCACCCCGGCCGGGCCGCGACAATAGCGTGTCCCCGCCCCGACACAACCTCTTGACCGCCGCCTTTTGCCGGTCAAGCCGCTGCAGCGCGGAATCGTAGCCTTTCAACAAATCATGGTAATTCAATGCATTAGGCTAGAATACCAACCTAAGCCTGCATCTTCTGCCGCGGGAATACGAACCCGACGACACCTCCCGTGCGCGGGAGCCGCCTTTCATCGATTTTTGGGCTTCTTCGCGCCGGTCGGTTTGGCGTCGAGCTTGAGCGCCTTCAGCGCCGCGAACGGATGGGCCTCGGGGTCTTGGGCTTCCACCGGCGGCTCGAAAACCGCGTCGCTGCGGCGCGGATAGGGATCGAGCCCCAGGAATAAAGCGTCGGTCGCAAGCCGGCCCAGATCGATGATGCCGTTTTCGATCGGCTCAGGCGGGTCCGGAATTTCGACGTCGCTCTCGGCGGCCTCGTCGACGAGATCGGCGAGAACCGGGATTTGCTCCGAAGGCGCGAAGATCAGATCGACCTCTTCGTCGATGTCATTTTCGATCGGATCGAGCGTCACCACGCAGGTCTGTCCGACCCGCGCCCGGACGTGGCCGGTGACGTGGAAGCGGCCGCCGCCCTTCGGCGTGACATCCAGCGAAGCCTGCGCCGAGAGGATCTCGCGCAAGCCCGCGATTGCAGCCATGGCCTGCCGCGTACGCTGGTCGGCTTCGATGTCGCGATGCAGGCCTGCTTCGGGAATCTGCGCCACCACCAGAGGAACGCGCCAGGGATCGGACTTGTCGGTCATGCCGCTCGGTCTGCTCATTGTTGTATGCCCACCCGCGCCGGCGAGGGAAACCGCCACGATGCGCTCGCAACCTTCGCATCGTCCAGCCCGTCAAGGGCCTTGATGGCCGCCTCCGCATAATAGGCGAGCCGACGCGCATTCTCGATTTGCTCGCCATTGAGGATATTCTTGCACAGCGCCCGCGCCAGCGGCTCGCGGCCTTCGGCAAGCGCCAGGTCGTAGGCCGCGGTGCGGCCATAGAACGCCTCCCCGAAGGCCTGCATGCGTTTGGGAACGGTGAGATCCCCGACCCCCATTTCGCGCAGATTGGCGTCCATATCCTCGCAGAAGCGATCGAACAGTGCCTGGCACAGGCTGGCGCCACCCGGGGTCGCCTTCAGCCGCCGCAACACCATCCACAAATGCAGCAACAACAAGTCAAAACGGCCATTAACCGTATCCGGCACGCCCAAGTCCCGATAAAACAACGGTTCTCGCGCTTGCGTCACGATCATGCCATAGATGGCCTGAATGGTGCCGCGCAGGGGCGCGTGGGGTTTCCAGAAGTGGTTGAACGGCCAAAGCATTGTGGGTTCCGCAAGCGAGCCCTTGAGGCCCGCATGTGTTGCAATGAAGCGTGCTGCCCGGTACGTCAACGGCTCGCGCGATGCAAGGGGACGGGATCAGTTCCGGAATGACGAAGACCCTCCAGAGAAGCTCACGCCGGCGCATTCCGCGCGGCTTGCGCGCGGTGGCCGCCGTCGCGCTGGTCTGCGCGGCGCTTTCCGGCTGCACCGGCGAGCAGTTTCAGAAGGGCTATATCCTGCCCCCCGGCGCGCTGGAACAGATTCCGATCGGGGCGAGCCAGGATCAGGTGCTGATCGTGATGGGAACGCCGTCGACGGTCGCGACCCTCAACGGCGAGGTGTTTTACTACATCTCGCAGCGCGCCGAGCGCCCGGTTGCGTTCATGAACCAGCGGGTGGTCGACCAGCGGGTGATCGCGATCTATTTCGACCGCAATCGCCAAGTGAAGCGGCTCGCCAATTACGGGCTGCAGGACGGCAAGATTTTCGACTTCATCAGCCGCACCACGGCAACCTCGGGCCAGGAGCTCAGCTACCTGACGCCGCTGTTCAAGCTGCTGAGCTTTAATTAGGGCGCATCTCGTGTCCCGGACGCGGTGCAGCGTCCTCCCGGCGATGCGAAGCATCGTCCGATCACGATGCACCGCAGAGCCGGGACCCACACACCAACGCTTATTCTTTTGGACCCCGGATCAGCAGCGCACCACGCCGCGATGTGCGGCGCGCTGCGGAGCATCCGGGGAACGCGGGTTGAATGATTGACAACAGAAAACAACCCGCGGCTTGCACCGCGGGTTTTTTTGTCTTGATCGTGTATCTCCAGATCAGTGCGCCAGAATCGCCAGCAGCAACAGCGCAACGATGTTGGTGATCTTGATCATCGGGTTGACGGCCGGGCCGGCCGTATCCTTGTAGGGATCGCCGACGGTGTCGCCGGTCACCGCGGCCTTGTGGGCGTCGGAGCCCTTGCCGCCGTAATGGCCGTCCTCGATGTACTTCTTGGCGTTGTCCCAGGCGCCGCCGCCCGAGGTCATGGAGATCGCGACGAACAGGCCGGTCACGATCACGCCAAGCAGCATGGCGCCGACCGAGGAGAACGCCGCCGACTTGCCAGCCGCGCCGCCGCCTGCGATCACGTAGATCGCGAAATAAACGACGATCGGCGAGAGCACCGGCAGCAGCGACGGGATGATCATTTCCTTGATCGCCGCCTTGGTCAGAAGATCGACCGCCTTGCCGTAATCGGGCTTGTCGGTGCCCTGCATGATCCCGGGTTTTTCGCGGAACTGACGCCGCACTTCCTCGACGATGGCGCCGGCCGCGCGGCCGACCGCCGTCATGCCCATCGCGCCGAACAGATAGGGCAACAGGCCGCCAAACAACAGGCCGACCACGACGTACGGATTGTTCAGCGAGAAGTCGGGCAAGACGCCCTGGAAGTAGGGAAACTTCACAGCGTTGGCGATGAAGTATTTGAGGTCTTCATTGTAGGCCGCAAACAGCACCAGCGCGCCGAGGCCGGCCGAGCCGATCGCATACCCCTTGGTGACCGCCTTGGTGGTGTTGCCGACCGCATCCAGCGCGTCGGTCGCTTTGCGGACTTCCTTGGGCAGGCCGGCCATCTCCGCAATGCCGCCGGCATTGTCGGTAACGGGGCCGAAGGCGTCGAGCGCAACAATCATGCCGGCCAGAGCCAACATCGTCGCGGTGGCGATCGCGATGCCGAACAGGCCGGCCAGGCTGTAGGTGACGAGGATGCCGGCGATGATGACAAGCGCGGGACCGGCGGTAGCTTCCATCGAGATCGCCAGGCCCTGGATCACGTTGGTGCCGTGGCCGGTGACGGAGGATGCCGCGATCGACTTCACCGGGCGATATTCGGTGCCGGTGTAGTATTCGGTGATCCAGATGATCAGCCCGGTGACGACGAGGCCGACAATGCCGCATTCGAACAGCGCCATGCCGGTGAACTTGACGCCGGCCAGCGGGCCGAAACCGATCAGGTAGTAGATCACGCCGGCGACGCCGATCAGGGACAGGATGCCGGTGGCGATCAGGCCCTTATACAGCGCGCCCATGATCGACTGGCTGGAGCCGAGCTTGACGAAGAAGGTGCCGGCGATCGAGGTGAGGATGCAGACGCCGCCGATGGCGAGCGGCAGCGTCATCATGTTGACCAAAAGCGGCGAGGTCGCGAAGAAGATCGCGGCCAGCACCATGGTGGCGACCGCGGTCACCGCATAAGTCTCGAACAGATCGGCGGCCATGCCGGCGCAATCGCCGACATTGTCGCCGACGTTGTCGGCGATGGTGGCGGGGTTGCGCGGATCGTCTTCGGGGATACCGGCCTCGACCTTGCCGACGAGGTCGCCGCCAACGTCGGCGCCCTTGGTGAAGATGCCGCCGCCGAGACGGGCGAAGATCGAAATCAGGGAGGCGCCGAAGCCGAGCGCCACCAGCGCATCGACCACAACGCGATCGTTGGCCTTCAAGCCCATGACGTGGGTGAGATACATAAAGTAGATGGTGACGCCGAGCAGCGCGAGACCGGCGACCAGAATGCCGGTGATCGCGCCCGCCTTGAAGGCGAGTTCAAGCCCGCCGGCCAGCGAGGTGGTCGCGGCCTGCGCGGTGCGCACATTGGCGCGAACCGACACGTTCATGCCGATGAAGCCGGCGGCGCCCGACAGCACCGCGCCGATCAGGAAGCCCACAGCCACCAGGGGCCCAAGGAAGTAGGCGAGCAGCGCGAAGATCACGATGCCGACCAGGCCGATGGTCATGTACTGGCGCTTGAGATAGGCCTGCGCGCCCTCGCGCACGGCGGCAGCGATTTCCTGCATCCGCGGATTGCCCGCATCGGCCTTCATGACCGATGCCGTCGCCCAGATGGCGTAAACGATGGAAAGCGCTCCGCAGAGCACAATCGCCCATAATGCTGTCATTGAATCTGCCTCAGATTTTGGTCAACCCCACGCCTGACGCCGCGGGAGCGGCGGGCGCATAAAAAGAAGGCCTGCCCTGCCCAAAAGGGCGGCCTTAAATCGGCGGGACCATGCCAAAATCACTTGCCGGGCGCAACGCCGCAAAGGGCATAAAAGGTCGATTTCGGCAGGTATTTACGCGGAAACCAGAGCTTTTCGCAGGAAACCTAGAAATGGCTGTAAGACAGGCGCGGCAACGGTATTTCCCGGCCCTGCCCGTCCAGAAATTTCGGAACTGACGTCCCAGCGATGACGGTCCCGATCGATGCGACCGGGACGGCAGCCCTCACTGCTGCCTGCGCAAAGGCCTCGAAGCGATTCTCCGGCACCGCGCCGAGAATCTCGTAATCGTCGCCGCCGGAAACGATCGCCGGGATACCGACGGCACCGCGCGCCAGCAACGTTGCCGCAGGCGCGGACAACGGAATGCTCGGGGCGTCGATGATCGCAGATACGCCGGATGCCGCGCACAGCTTTGCCAGGTCGCCGGCGAGACCGTCGGAGACATCCATCGCCGCGCCGGCGTGATCGCGAACCGCTTGCGCCAGCGCGTTACGCGGTTGCGGCACGCGGTAACGCCCGACCAGCATCGCCGCAGCATCATCGGCGAGAACGGCTGCGGCCGCGCCACCTTTGCGGATATCGAGGCCGAGTGCGGCGTCGCCGATCGTCCCCGTCACCACGATTCGGTCGCCGGGTTTTGCGCCGCTGCGCTGGACCATCTTGCCGACCGGCACCCGCCCGAACGCGGTGATCGAGATCATCAGGGGACCCGGCGTGGCGACCGTATCGCCGCCGAGCAGCGGGCAACCGAACAGGCCAGCGTCCGAGCCAAGCCCGCGCGCGAACGCCGTCAGCCAGGCATCGTCGGCCGTGCGCAGTGCCAGCGTCAGCACGAAGCCCGCCGGGTCCGCGCCCTTGGCGGCGAGATCGGACAGATTCACCCGCAGCGCCTTGCGCGCCACCGTATCCGGCGGATCGTCGGAAAGAAAATGCACGCCTTCCACGATGGCGTCGGTCGTCACCACGATGTCCTGGCCCACCTCTTTCAGGATCGCGGCGTCATCGCCAAGACCGAAC
>Ga0210410_10002290_pt1 | contig 17276 bp, 11 predicted proteins | sample IncBWC4MmetaG_FD_161058 | JGI IMG/M metagenome (GOLD analysis project Ga0210410, IMG submission 161058) | Forest soil microbial communities from Barre Woods Harvard Forest LTER site, Petersham, Massachusetts, United States - Inc-BW-C-4-M | ecosystem: Environmental > Terrestrial > Soil >... | reverse complement strand
GGGGATCGGCATGGATGACACTGTGCGGGAGAGGATCTTTGAACCTTTCTTCACCACGAAGACCTCCGGCAAAGGCACCGGTTTGGGGTTGGCGACGGTCTACGGAATCGTCAAGCAGCACGGCGGGTGCGTGCTGGTCGAAAGCGAAGTGGGCCGAGGAAGCACATTTCGAGTCCTCCTCCCTGTTAGTGCGGTTCCGGAAAGGCGGGAATTTCGGTCACCCGTCGTCGACGAGGCGCCGCCACGTGGAGGCGACGAAACCGTGCTGATCGCCGAAGACCACGAAGGCCTCCGCGAGGTGGCTTGCTCTGCCCTCAAGAGCAAGGGGTATCGCATTCTGGTAGCGCACGACGGGCAAGAGGCGATTGATCTCTTCGAAGCGAACCGGGAGAGCATTTCGCTGGTGATACTGGACGTCATCATGCCCCGGCGGAGCGGCCCCCAAGTCTACGGGGCGATCAAACTCCTCAAACCAAGCATATCTGTCCTATTTGCAACTGGATACAGCAATGATGCGGCCGCTCTGGCCGATATCGTTGAGCGCGGAGTGGCGCTCCTCAGAAAGCCGTACAGCCCGGCCCTCCTTTGTAGGCGCGTCCGCGAAATCCTGGACGCCGCCGCAGTCCATCCTGCCGTGCATGCCTGATCCGCGAACCACGAGCCGCGGCTGGCGAGATTTATTCCGTTTTTCGTTGTTGACACGGCTGTGGCCGTGTGATATTCGGATGTTCGTCTGTGATGGTTGTTTTTCGTACCAGTGGTTTAGGAGAGAATCCAAGGTAATTATCGGCTCTCACTTATTGAGTTTACCCAGCAACACCCCACCCCACCCTGGGAGGTGGTAACCGACCTGGTTATCACCTCCCTTTTTTAATTTCAGTTTTCTAATTTCAGTGAGCATGCCAACGTTTCGCGATTCTGGCCTCAGCCAGATCGCTCAAGAGGAAGCGTCTCCGTGAAATCGGACAGGATAAGCGGCAGGGCTGGCTGATTTTGAAGCTTTGGGCGGGAGATCAGCTGAATTTCTTGGCGTCCGGGCTGCCCCTGGTCCAATCTTCGGGTGGGAAGCTGACGTGCCAGAACGCGGGGCTCGGCTTTGTGAATTCGAGGCCGGTGCTGAATTTCTTGGCAGCGGCGGGCGTGACCAGTTTCACGACGCAATCGACCGCCTCATTGGTCCGAACGTTTCGCATGCTCACTATCTGGCCCTGATCGAGTTGGGTTCCCATCTCCACCAGGGCGCCGTGTGCGCTCACGACGACCGTGTGCGTCTCTTCACTGAGCGGAGGTCGGTTGGCCACTTTCGCTTCGATCACCACTCGGACTTGGATAAACAGCCTTTGGCTGCGTCTCTTATTCGACGTAGGTTCCATGCTTCCAAGGCCTCGAAACTTCCGGCAATTTTCTCCCCATGAAGTACTCCGACTATACGACATGGCGGAAATCATGCCGCGGATTTCGGTGGCCGGATGTACGGGGAATGGTATCACTTATTAATTAAATTTTCAGCGCGGATACCCGGAGATCGAAGGGCGCGCCGCGCAACTCCGCCTGCATTTCGGGCAGAGGCATGTGCGGCGACGCGTCGGGCGGATGCGAAGGCAACGGTGGTGTCGAAGAGTTCATGGCTGCTCGCGAATTCCCGAAAGAGCGTGAAATCCCTAATGCAAGTATATTGGGCGGGAAAGGCGGGTCGGGGAAATTTGCGGCAGCGGTACCGGACCGTCCATTGCACCTGCGGACAGCTGCAAGAGCCCCGCCCTTGAAAAGGCGTCAAGGGCAGGGCACCCCAAGTTCAGAATTTTAACTCAGGGTGAATATACGGGAGTAGTATTTGTCCGTGTTGCGGTGACGATTCTACGGAAAGCAGAAGGGCGGCCACCCGCCACTTGGCCGAGAATTTGGACGAAGACATTTCTGGCGCGAACGGAGCGCAGCAGGGGTAGGCGTCGATAGCAAGTGAACGTAATGAAATGGAGATGGCCGCGCCCGTAGTGGCGAATGAGTTTGCGGGCCATGGAAAGCAAGAAGTCAAAACCCCGACCCTTTAAAACCGAAAGGGTCGGCCACCCGGAAAAGCCAAACCAGTTCCTCGGCGTTGACGTACTGGAGTGGTATCATGCAACGGTGCGGATTCGTCAACAGAAAAAGTGCGAAAGGGTCGGCCACCCGCCCGCGATGATAAATGACGATGAATGAGAATGAAGAGCACGCATTCGATGAGATATTGCGCAAGCTCCAAGCAAGAAACGATTCCCAGGCGTTGCTGGAACTTCGTGAGTTGGCCAAACGCGTCGAAGACCCTTGGGATAGGGCTTGGTTGAAGTATAACGAAACTCGATTCTTCGTTGAGATGGGTAGTGCCACGGAGGCCAGACGCTGTTTAGAAGAACTCAAGAAGGCGTTGGCATTTCTCGTCGCCCCCAACACACCATCCGACGGATGTGAATTGGATGCTTCGATTGGCCTGCCTATGTTGGCCGGCCATGCAGAAATTAGGGTCACGACTGAGGAAGGGAGAGTGACCGAGGCACTGCGGCTCATAGAAGATTTCGTCTCGAGCTATCCGAAACAGTTGTCTCTGTCCGAATTCAAGGACTTGTCTGAAGAGGTCAGGACGCTTAGGGGATTTCTACTAGCTGGCATGGGGCGTTGGCAAGACGCGAAACGGTTTCTCGAAGGTGTAAATCCCCCGGAGGCGTGGAAAGCTCAGCACTGCTACTTCTTGGGCCGTTGCTACTACGAAGACAATGAGTATGAACACGCCAAGCTTAAGCTACTGGAGTCTCTAACTCCGGGTCTTCCGTCATCATGGGAGGGCCAGGCTCATTACGTCCTCGGAATAGTCGAGTATCACCTTTCGGATGCGGAAGCCGCTAGAAAGCAGTTTGAGCTGAGCTTGAGAACAACAGATCCAAAGGACCTGGATGACCGTATTTGGGGCTGGCTCGAAACAACCAGCCGCGCTATGGGCCTACACGAGGAGGCAGAAAGGTATCGAAGAATGGGAGGGGATTCGTCTCGCGGGTTCAAGCCGAACTAGAGCCGATGGGTGCAACGTTCCGTTGTCTGATATCCGAAACGCAAACATGCAGGTTTCTATCGTCTGGTGTGTACAGTTCATAGGGCGGGTGGGCCACGCTTTGAGACGGTTTTGAACTTGCGGGTGGCCGTCGATGAGAACGAAGGTGTTATCAAGGCGCAAAATTTCCGTGCAGTGTTTTTGCACTGCGTAGTTGCCAGAGTCAGCTGGAGGACCGAAGCTCTGAAACTCGCACGGTGAATCAACTTTCGGCGAATCGTTCCGCCAACCATCGATACGGCCTGGTACCACCATGATTCTTCTATCCGGACCCCGATCGGCATCGGGGCGAGAGCGCCTAATCAATCCTTCGGTCTAGCTTGCGCTGACGAGGCGCACCCGCGCCACGGTCGGGCAGGCCGCACATTGCGGAGGGGAGACGGAGACAAGATACGGGCAACCCGGCAGCCCCACCGTAGCTCTTAGTATTCATCGCATTTAGCCAGTGCTGTATCCCGTTGGACCCGCAAAGGCGTTTAGCCGAGCGGCGGTGATTCCTTGATTGACGGTGGCAATGGCCGGGGATAGAATCGAGCTTCCAAACAGGGGTGAGGCACGCTTATGAACCAGTTGGGCCGCATGTCACTTATGGCGCTGATGGGCGGAGCATTGCTCCTGCCCGTCTGTGTGAGTTCATACGCCCAGGATCAGGACAAAGCCGCGGCCGCCGACAAATCGCAGGACTCCGCGAAGAAAGACAAGGACAAAGGCAAGAAAAACCTGAGAAAACTGGAGAAGGAACTCGAAACCCCGTACAAGAAGTGGCTCGAAGAGGAAGTGCCCTACATTATTACCGACGAAGAGCGCTCGGCCTTCCTGCGCCTGCAGACCAACGAGGAGCGCGAGCAGTTCATCGAAGCCTTCTGGCAGAGGCGCGATCCCACCCCCGATACGGTCGAGAACGAATTCAAGGAAGAGCACTACCGACGCATTGCCTACGCCAACGAGCGTTTCTCCTCGGGTATTCCAGGGTGGCGCACCGACCGCGGCCGCATCTACATCATGTGGGGTCCTGCGGATCAAGTCGAATCGCACACCCAAGGCGAACTATATAACCGACCGATGACCGAGGGCGGCGGACAAACCACGACTTACGCCTACGAAGACTGGACCTACCACTACATGGAAGGGATCGGCCAGAACATCACTATAGAGTTTGTCGATCCGACCGGCACCGCCGAGTTTCATATCACCAACGACCCGGGCGAGAAGGACGCCATGTCGCACGTTCCCGGCGGCGGGCCGAGCATGCTGGAAGAGATGGGTATGTCCTCCCAGGCCGCGCGCTTCACACGATCTGACGGCTCCACGGCGCCGCTGGGCCCCGCCGGCACCAGCGCGCTGGATAGCCAGGATGAATTCACGCGCCTGGAGCGATTCGCCAAGGTTCAGGCTCCGCCGCCGGTCAAGTTCAAGGACCTCGAGGAAGTGGTCAGCTCCCGCATTCTCCGCAACCAGATTTTGTTTGATTACCGGTTCGACTACATGCGGATCACCGGCGACACAATTCTCGTCCCCATCACCGTGCAGATTCCGAACAAGCAGATGACGTTCCGGGATAAAGACGGTGTGCAATCCGCGTCGATGAATCTCTTCGGGCGAATCACCTCGATGACCGGGCGCGTAATTCAGACTTTTGAGGATGTGATTCAGCGCGACTTCCCGGACTCATTGCTTGAGTCCTCGCTGAAGGGCTTCTCGATCTACCAAAAGGCCGTGCCGCTGCGGCCCGGCTTGTATAAGCTGGATTTGGTGATCAAGGACGTGAACAGCGGGAACGTCGGCGCGGTGAATACGCGGCTCGCGGTTTCTCCTTTTCCCGACGACAAGCTGGAAGCCAGCTCGCTGATCCTTGCCGATCAAATGGAGCCTGTTTCGTCGAAGGACATTGGGGTGGGGCAGTTTGTGCTCGGGTCCACAAAGGTTCGCCCCAAGCTCGATGGTGAATTCCATGTGGATCAGCCCATGGATATCTACCTGCAGCTCTACAATCTGAAGGTCGATGACCAGACCCATAAGAACAACGTGTCGGTCGATTTCAAGATCACGCAGGGTGACAAGACCGTTTCCGACCAGGTCAAAACGGGCGAGGATATCCAGCAGCTTGGCGAGGAGATTACGATTCAGCAAATGGTGGCGCCGAAAAGCCTGGCCCCCGGCAAATACAAGCTGCAGATTCAGGCCACGGACAAGGTGGCCAACCAGACGGTGTCGCGTACGGCGGATTTCACGGTGACTCCACCGGCCGTAACGCAGAAAGTGGCGTCGAACTAAGCCACAGGAAGGTAACCAGTCCTCATGAAGTCGATTTATCGAACCTTGGGCTGGGTCACAATCGCAGCGCTGGTCGCAGCCGCTCCCGCTTCGGCGAAGCCGGGGTTCGGCACGATCTCGGGCGTGGTCCTGGATACCTCCGGAACGCCGCAGATGGGCGCGAGTATCTGGCTGATGTCCGAAGACGCCGGTGGCCGCATCGTTGCGCAATTCCTCTCCAACCAGCATGGCGCTTTCTTTTCGGATCGCCTGAAACCGGGCGCTTATGCCGTCCGCGTTTCGATGGCGGGATTCTTGCCTGCGATGGAGCGCCACATCGCCGTGATGTCGAACCTGACGACGCTCCTGCGCGTGCAGGTGGACACGGTCTTTGGTTCGCTCGATTCGCTGCGCCGCAAATCGGATGGACCCGCCGAACCGGATGACTGGAAATGGGTGCTGCGTTCCTCGGCGGCGACGCGGACCGTTCTGCAATGGGACGATTCCGGAAGCCCGCTTCCTGCGAGCTTGCAGGGAGAAGAGCTGCCGGATTCACGCCGTCCTCGCGGGCTCGTGCAGGTGACCAACGGCGCTTTGCGGCCTGGGTCGGCCTCGAATCTTCCGAACGCTCCTGCGACCGCCGTTTCCTACGACCAGGAGCTCGGCAGTCTGGGGCGCGTGCTCCTGGCCGGCCAGATGAGCTACGAAAAGGCGCCGACAGGTTCATTCGCCAGTGTTTGGCTCCCCTCCGGCATCGCCGAAAATGGACCTGAAACCATATTTGTTTGGCGGCAGTCGAAATTCGGCGCCGAGGGCATGGAATTTCAAGGCTTGCGAATCGATCACACCGATCAGATCGCCCTCGGTGACCGCGTTCAGTTGCGCGCGGGCGCGGAGTATCTGCGCGCCGGGATCATTTCGTCAGTTTCCTCGCTGCGTCCCCATATGCAACTAGCCGGCGATCTGGCGCCGGGATGGACGACGACGTTTATCGTGGCTGCGAATCCCCCGTCGGAACAGTGGGGGCGCACGGGTGCTTTGGAATCGGCGATCGAGGAACTTGATAGCCTGCCGCCCGTTTTGTTTCACAACGGCAGCCCGGTTCTCGAAGGCGGCTGGCACCAAGAAGTTTCAGTCCGGCGAAAACTAGACAGCAAGTCTTCCGTCGAGGTTGCCGCGTTCCACGATTCATCGAGAGATCAGGCCATTTTTGGAACCGGCGCGACGGCCAGCCCCGAATTCGTGCAGGATGCGTTCTCGCCGGCGTTTCTCTATGACGGAGGCAACTCCAGTTTCTGGGGCGCTCGCTTCGCGTACCGGCAGAAGATTTCGAGCAACCTCGAGGTAGCAACGATTTATGCCTGGGGCGGCGCGCTGACGCCGAACGGCGCACTGACCACGACTTCGTCCGACTTGCGCGACAGTTTTACGACTAGCAATCATCACAGCGTCGCTGCAAGGGTTTCCGGCAAGATTGAGCGCTCCGGGACACAGTTTGCCGCGAGCTACAAGTGGATTTCGGGCACGACGCTGTCGCGCATGGACCAGTTCGGCGAGGCCGCCTACCAGATGGATCCAAATCTCCACCTCTCGATTCGTCAGCCGCTGCCGCTGCCCGGCATGAACGGCAGGTGGGTAGCCCTCGCGGATTTCAGCAATCTTTTGGCGGAAGGCTATGTGACAGTGAACGGGCAGGACTCTCGAATCATGTTGGCGCCGATTTTACGATCGTTCCGGGGCGGGGTGAGTTTCCAGTTTTAGTAAGCAAGGCGTATGGAAAACAGGACAGCGCCTTCCATAAAGTGGAGGGCAAGGACTACCCTCATCCGTCCCCAGCCTTTTCAGTCGGTATTTGACTTATTTTCATGTGGTTATTGATGTGAGATAACTTATATAATTTGGAAGCGGTGTTGCAAGAAGTCTAGTCAGTTCTGCAGGTCCTTGATGTTTAGGGTTAATCGGTGAGCGCGCCAGTTAACGACAATCTTCGGGTTCGGTTGGGCGCAGCCGTATTGGCTCTGGCTACTCTCGCCGCGATCATCTTCGGCGTGATCAATTTCCAGCAACGAACCATGTTCATGGCGCCCGACGACGGGGTGTCATGGATTGAAGGCCAATCCGGGGTCGTCGCCTGGCACGTGACGCCGCACTCGCCCGCCGCCAATGCCGGTATCCGCAGCGGCGATCGAGTCCTCGCCGTGAATGACCTGCCAATCCACAGTTTGATCGACGTCACAAAGCGATTGTGGCGAGTCGGCCTTTGGTCGATCGCCCACTACGAGATCGAGCGCGGCGGAAAGCAATTTGAAGTTCAACTCGTCGTTCAGCCGGCGGACCGGCCCGCTACGATCGAAAATTATCTGAGCGTCGTCGGCGTGCTATACCTCTTCATTGGCCTCTTCATTTTTGCCCGGCGGTGGAACGCGGCGCGGGCCGTGCATTTTTACATTTTTTGCCTTGTGTCTTTCGTTCTCTACTCGTTCCAGTACACCGGAAAGCTAACGGCCTTCGATTGGGAAATTTACTGGGCGGGGATCGTTGCCCGGCTGCTGCAGCCGGCGTTGCTGCTGCACTTCGCGATGGTGTTTCCGGAGCGGCGTTCGGCGGCGAAGGGGCGCGGTGCGATCCTCGCCGCGGTCTACGGCGTCCCCGGAGTTCTGCTTTTGGTGCGGCTGCTGGTCAGCCTGCGCGAATTGGGTTTCATGCCGTCGATCGAGGCGCGAAACGCTCTGGACCGGCTCGACCTTGCCTGCCTGGGGATTTATTTCCTGCTCGCGGCGATGGTCTTTGTGCTCAGCTATCGCCGCGCATCGTCTGGAATTCTCCGCCAGCAATTGAAATGGGTCACCGGCGGCGCGCTCGCGGGCATCGTTCCTTTTCTGGTGTTTTATGTCGTGCCGTTTTTCCTGGGGGTCGTTCCACGGCCGTGGATGAATCTCTCGGCCATTTCCCTGGTGCTCATCCCGCTGAGTTTCGGCTACGCCATCATCCGCTACCGCCTGATGGATGTGGACATTATCTTCAAGCGCGGCCTGGCGTACACTGCGGCGAGCGGCGGCGTGGTGGCCGTCTATATCGCGATTGTGGCGCTCATCGGCGCGCTCTTCCACACGGCCTGGCCGTCGGGAATGATGGGCGGAGTTTTCGCGATCGTCGTGGCCGCGTTTTTGTTCCAGCCGTTCCGCGACTGGATTCAGGCGCGCCTGGACCGGTTCTTTTACCGGGACCGGCTGGACTACCGACGCACGCTGATCGAATTCGGCCGCACGCTCACTTCGGAAGTGCGTCTCGACCCGATGCTCGCGTTGGTGATGGACCGGATTTCGCAGGCTCTGCTGGTGGATCGCCTGGCGATTTTCGTGGAGGACGAAAGCCGTCCCGGCGCGTATCGAATCGCGCGGTCGGTCGGCGTGCGCTACTCTGGCGCGCTGGACCTGAGCTTCCTCGATCGAGCGGTGAATCCTTTCGCGCAGGGCATCCTGTTCTTCGAATCGGCGCGCGCCGCGCGGCAAGCGTCTTCGTCCGTGCGCCATACGCTCGAGCAGATCGATCTGAATTATTTCATCCCGTGCCAGATTCGCGAACACACGGTGGCCGTGCTGGGATTCGGAAAAACCGTCGACGGCGACTTTTTGTCCAGCGAAGACGTCGAGCTGCTCCGCACAATCGCTGGATACCTGGCGATCGCGCTGGATAACGCGCAGCTTTACAGCTCGCTCGAGCAAAAAGCGGCGCAGATCGAGCGGCTCAAAGACTTCTCCGAGAACATCATCGAATCACTCAACGTGGGTGTGCTGGCAGTAGATTTCAGCGGCGCGGTGGAATCCTGGAACACGCAGCTCGAGGGCCTGATCGGTGTTCGGCGCGAGGAAGCCGTTGGCCGCAAGCTCGAGGACGTTCTTCCTTCCGACTTGATGGCGGCGATTGCGGAGCGCTCCGGCGGTGAACGGGTTTCGAGCCTCTATAAATTCCACATGCAAAACCGCGAAGGGCGAAGCCTGGTGGTCAACGTTTCCATCGCTCCGCTCGTCGGAAAATCCGGGGACAGCATCGGCCGCCTGATCCTGTTTGACGACGTCACGCAGAGAATGCGACTCGACGAGCAGGTGTTCCAGAACGAGAAACTCACGTCGCTCGGCTTGCTCGCGGCGGGCGTCGCTCACGAAGTGAACACTCCGCTCGCGGTCATCTCGAACTACATCCAGATGCTGGCCAAGCAGCTTCCAATCGGCGACCCGCGCCACCAGCTGATCGACAAGGTCGTCAAGCAGACGTTCCGCGCGAGCGAAATTGTCAACAACCTGCTGAACTTTTCGCGGACCGGCGCGACGGAATTTACCGAAGTCGATTTGAATGCCGTGGTGGATGAAGTGCTCTCGCTCGTCGCGCACCCGTTCCGCACCGCGCAGGTGCAGGTGACGAGAAACCTGCAGCAGCAATTGCCCTTCGTGCTCGGCTCAAACAACAAGCTGCAGCAGGTGTTCCTGAATCTTTTCCTGAACGCGCGCGATGCCATGCCCTCGGGCGGCGTGGTTGAAATCCGCACGGCGTCGTTCAACGGTTCGGTGGAAGTGGAAATCAAGGACACCGGCGCCGGCATTCCCCGCGAGAATCTGAATCGAATCTTCGATCCCTTCTTCACCACGAAAGCGTCCGGGCGCGGCACCGGGCTGGGCCTTTCCGTGAGCTACGGCATCGTCAAGGAGCACGCCGGCAAATTGGACGTGCGCTCGACGCCGGGAAAAGGCACCTCCTTCCGGCTGGAATTCCCGGTGGCGCGGAAAGCGGTTCATGTCTAAGGGATCCATCCTGGTTGTCGACGACGAATCGGAAATACGCGAAGGCCTGGAACTTCTGCTGAATACGGAAGGATACGTAACCTCGAGCGCTGAATCCGGCGAAGCGGGCCTGATGAGACTCGAGGAAGAGCCGTTCGATCTCGTCCTTCTCGACGTAAGCCTTCCGGACCGCAATGGGCTCGACATATTGCGCGAAATTCGCCGCCGCGATCCGAATCTCTCCGTCGTTCTGATCACCGCTTACGGATCGATCGATATGGCGCGGGCCGCGTTCAAGAGCGGCGCGCAGGATTACATCACCAAGCCGTGGTCCAACGACGAACTTCTGATCCAGGTGGCGCAGGCGGTTGAAGGACGGCGTCTGCGCGAAGAGAACGTGCAGCTGAAGCGCGCGCTCAAGCAGCGCTACAACTTTCCAAACATCATCGGGAAAAGCGAAAAGATGTTGGCCCTGCTGGATTTGGTCGGCCAGGTGGCGCCGTCCCGCTCGACGGTACTGATCCACGGCGAGAGCGGCACCGGCAAGGAGCTCATCGCCAAGGCGATTCATTCGGCCTCGGCGCGCGCGGACAAACCGTTCGTCCCGATCAATACCGGCTCGATTCCCGTGGACCTGCTGGAGTCGCAGCTCTTCGGCCACGTGAAAGGCGCGTTCACGAGCGCCGTAGCTTCCAAGAAGGGTCTTTTCGAAGTCGCCGATCAGGGCACAATTTTTTTCGATGAAATTTCGACGATCGGGCCGGAGACGCAGGCCAAACTTCTGCGCGTCATTCAAGAGCGCGAATTCATGCGCCTTGGCAGCACAGAGATCATCAAGGTCGACGTGCGCATTATCGCCGCCTGCAACGTGCAATTGCTCCACCTTGTGCGCGAGGGGCGCTTCCGCGAGGATCTGTACCACCGCTTGAACGTCATCGCGGTTCCCCTGCCGCCGCTTCGCGAGCGCAAGGAAGATGTTCACCTCCTGCTCGATCATTTCCTGAGCATTTTCGCACGGGAAAATAATCGCCCGGTTGGGCGGTTCACCCCGGCGGCGCTGCGGCTGCTCGTCGACTACGACTGGCCGGGAAATGTGCGGGAGCTCGAAAACGTCGTCGAGCGGGCGGTGGTTTTGTCGTCGCAGGAGATGCTGGACGTTAATTTGCTGCCGGAGAGTGTGCGTTCGAGGGAACTCGCGGGCGGAGTCCGGCTGGAGCTTTCTGCTTTGATGCCGCACGCGGGAAACGCTCGCGGCGAATTTTCACGGCAAGGGGAACACGGATCGCGCGGCGCGCAGGAAAACTCCAAGACTTCTCTATTTCAAATCATGGATCAGATTGAGCGGCGCGTGATCTGCGAAATGCTCGAGCGCACCGATTGGAACCAGACCGCCGCGGCGGAAAATTTCCAGGTCCCGCTTTCCACTCTAAATCAGAAGATCAAGCGGCTCGGGATCGACGTGCGCCGGCGCGGCGGCAACCGCGCCGAAGCAGCCGAATCCTCGGCTTCTGCCGGGAAATAGCAAGCCGCGCCAAAACATGGAAGTGAAGTTCCTCCGCAGCCGTTGAGGTGTTCTCCGGCTTCAGCTTTTTCGGATGTCGCGAACCACGGCGTCCTTGAGTTCGGCGCCGTCGAGAGTTACGCCGGTCAGATCGATTTCGCGAAAGCTGGCGAGCGCCAGATCGGAGCCCGAAAAATCCGCGCCGAGAAGATTGGCCTGCCGCAGGACCGTCCCGCGAAGAATCGTCTTGTGCAATTTCGCGGAGCGAAGATCTCCGCGAAACAGTTCCGTTCCGCTCAAATCCGCTTCGCTCAGATCGGCGCCCTCCAGGCGAGTCTCCGTAAAATCGCAATTCCGCAAATCCGCCTGGCGCAGATCCGCGCGGCTCAAATCCGCGTGGCTCAGCTTGGCCCCGCGCAGATCGGCTTTACGCAGATTGCTGCCGGCGAGATTGGCCCCGGTCAGATCGCGTTTCTTCAGGTCCGCGCCTGAGAGGTCGGCGCCCGACAGGTCGGCGCGCTCCCCGCCCTCGTAGCCCTTATGAAACTTCTCGTGCGCGTCCAGGATATCCTTCAGCTTCTTGCCTTTGTGTCGAATGATCTCCGCCTTTCTCGGCCTACAGGACGAAATCCGAGGACACGAATGGTCGCGCCCCCTCGCCCCAGGAATCCATTTCGTTTGAGCCTCCATTGTACTGAAATTGAAAAGGCACGCAAACAGCAAGCCGCCAGGTCTTTCGCGAGGCTCTGGGGGTAACCACGAAGAGGTGGCGTCCGGTCCCAGGCAATCGCGAGCCCGCCAATCCCATTATAATTTTCAGAGAAATGCCTTCCCCGTCGCGCATCACGCCGGATCGGACCGTCCTCGCGGGCGCATTGCTGGCGGCGCTCGCCTACATTCAGGACATCCGTTACGACTTCATCCTGGACGATGTTCCACTGATCCTGATGAACAACCGCATCACATCGCTTCGGAATTGGAAGTCGCTATTTGTTACCGATTTGTTTGAAATCAAGCATGCCAAAGCAACGGCGGAGCTCGGCGGCCTGCTCTATCGCCCGATTTACAGATTGTGGCAAATGCTGAACGCGCAGCTGTTTGGGCTGGTTCTGCCCTGGTGGCATGTCACTTCGCTGCTGCTGCACGTCGGTGTGACTCTGCTGGTCTACCGGCTCGGCATCAAGCTCTTGAAGGATCGCTGGCCCGCCGCGCTGGCCGCCGTGCTGTTCGCGGTTCATCCGATCCATGCGGAGACCGTGGCCTACGTCACGGCCTCGACGGATCTGCTCGTCACCCTGTTCGCGCTCGTGTCATTTCTCGCGTATCTCCGATTTCGCGAGGAAGGCGCATCGCCTGCTTACTACGTTGCTTCCATTCTTGCTGCGGCGCTGGCGATGTTTTCAAAGGAAACGGCTGTGATGTTCCCGTGGCTGCTCGTGGCGTACGAAGCAGTGCGTGAGACCACGCCTGGGACGAAGCAAAGCCGGCGGCGCTTTACGTGGACGCTGCCCTATTTCGGCGTCGTCGGAGCTTACGCGGCCGTGCGGACGCTGCTCTTTGGCTTCGGCGCAGGGTCCGGACCCGGCGGCAATCGCCTGGCCACGTTCCTGGACATGCCGCTCGTGGCGATCGTGTATCTGCGGAACCTCTTTTGGCCATTCCACCTGAGTTTCTTCTACCCCGCGGAGTGGGGTTCGCATTGGACCCTTGTGCGCGGGATTTCCTTTGCGATGGTGATCGTGGGAGCTGCGTACCTCTGGAATATTTTTCGCGATCGAAGCGGCTTACGATTGCAACTGCTCTGGGCGGCGATCCTGCCTCTCCCGGCGCTTCTCGTTGTCCTTTCGTTTGTGCACGAGAACTGGGTGCATGACCGCCACATGTATCTGGTTTCAGTTCCGATCTGCCTGATTGCCGCCGCGCTGGTAACCGATCCGAAATGGCCCGCGAAGTACTCCGTCGTTGTCTCCGTTGCAGTCGTGCTGATTTTGCTGGTAGCGCTCGCCGTCCAGATTCCCAGATTCAGCGATGACGCGACGATCTACGCCAGCGCTCTCAAAGTCGCTCCGCGGAGCTTTCTGGCTCACAGCTACCATGGCGAAGCCCTCTGGAATTACGGGCGAAAGGAGGAGGCACTGCGCGAGTTCAAGTTCGACACCGAACTTTCGCCGCAGTCCTCGAACGCGCACGAGCGCTATGGCGCGGCGCTGGCGGAACTCGGGCGCGACGACGAGGCCCGCGCGGAATACGAAGCGGCGCTACACTGCGCACCCGTTTCTCCCGAGTCTCGCGCATTCCTGCTGTCCGAGGCGGCCCAGCTGGAATTGAAGCATTCGGAATTCTCCGCGGCTGCGGAGCACATGCGCGAAGCGGTGGAACTCGCGCCCGAAACGTTGAACTATCATGCTCTGCTCGCGCAGGCTTTGAGCCGTCAGGGACACACGCACGAAGCAGAAGAAGAAATGAGGCTGGAAGCCGTCGTCCGGCGGCAACTCTCTCAGGAAGAGAGTACTTCCCGGAACTAGTGGGGGGACTACTGTCCTAAGCGGTTTTCACGCAGGCGCTCTAGTAGGATTTGACGGTCTCTGCCGGTTGCGGCGCCGCCGGTTTCGCAGGGGAGCTAAACGCTGCGGCTACTTCCTTCGTAACGTCCTTGCCACCCGAAAAATTGCGGTAGATGGCCTGCGCCGAGAAGATATGTCCCCAAGGGATTCCCTACCATCCGGTGACCAGCATCAACAGTGGGAAAGGGACGCCTTTCCCGAGAGGGTTCTCTCCGCTGCGGATGAAATAGATGGGGGAGGATCTTCTGAACATGAGGATGATAATCGACACGCAGTACTGAAACACAACGAAACGGCCGCCGCGTTGCAGCTCGAACCGCACTCATCGGCGGACAGACCTTCGAGGCCGTGAATCTTAGTGTTGCTCATTATATCTCCGATTAACATTAATTCATTAATAAATAGAACTCCAACTTCTGTCAGCGAACGCTGAATTGTGTGTCGCAAAAGAGCTAACTCGGCCTGTTCACGTTCCAGCCGCGCTCCCGAGAGTCGGAGGATCGCCGCTCCGGCAGTTCCGAATCGCTCCTGAACCGGACCTGTGATAACTTGAGCGTGTGATGACGCTGGCCGAAAAAATAAAGGCCCGTGCGCGTGCGAACCCTCAGCGCATCGTCTTGCCGGAGGGAGAAGACCCCCGCATTGTTGCTGCCGCGTCGGCAGTCGCGAGGGAAGGGTACGCAAAAATCACGCTGGTCGGCCGGAAGCAGGCGATCGAGTTCGTGGCCGCGGATTTACATGTAACGCTCGACGGCATCGCGATTACGGATCCGGCGACGAGCGGGCGAACCGAAGAGTACGCGCGCATTTATTGCGACCGGCGTCGTGCGCGCGGCGTTTCGATCGACGAAGCGACGGAAATTGCCCGGCGGCCTCTCCACTTTGCCGCTCTGAGCGTGGCCGCGGGTGATGCAGACGGCAGCGTGGGCGGCGCGACGAACACGACGGGTGAAACTGTCCGGGCGGCGCTGCACTCGATCGGCCTCGCGCCGGAGGCCAAGCTGGTATCAAGCTTCTTTGTGATGGTCATTCCGCCGGATCGAACCGAACTTGACCTCGGGCCGGGGGGCGCGCTGTTGTTCGCCGATTGCGCTGTTGTGCCGGATCCCAGCTCCGAGGAGCTGGCCGAAATCGCGCGCGCCACCGCGGAAAATGCCCGCGCCATTTTGGGCGCGGAGCCCCGCGTAGCGCTGCTCTCTTTTTCGACCAAAGGTTCGGCGAACCACGCGCGCGTCGAAAAAATCCGGGAGGCCTTGCGCATCCTGAAAGCGCGCGCTCCGGACCTTGCCGCGGATGGCGAGTTGCAGGCCGATGCCGCAGTCGTGCCGCGGATCGGCAGCTCCAAAGCGCCGGGTTCGCCGGTCGCGGGACACGCCAACGTCCTCATTTTCCCCGACCTCAATTCCGGAAATATCGCGTACAAACTCGTCGAGCGGCTGGGAGGCGCGCAAGCGCTCGGCCCCATCCTGCAAGGCCTGGACCGCCCGGCGAACGACCTGTCGCGCGGCTGCTCGGCCGAGGACGTTGGCAGCGTCGTCGCTTTCACGGCGTTGCAAGCCATTGCGCGGAAGGAAAAGGCTTTGGAACCACAGATGAAAACGGATAAACACGGATGAAAGCGAAGAACAGTGACTGCTGACCGGTGACTAGTGAACCTGTAAGTTTTGAATCGCTTTTTACGATGAAACGCAGGTCTCGTGTATAGGTTTCGGCTTAAGGAATTTCGCATGATCACGCCGCATTGCAAGCAAGGATTTTCTGCACCCTCATGGGTTTTGCCTTTATCTGCGTTCATCTGTGTTCATCTGTGGTTTCTCTCCCTCCCATGCCGCGCGCAGGAGCTGAAAGACCAGGAAGTCGCCGTCAATCTAACAGAGGGGAGGGTTGTGGTCTGCGCGACGAAGGATGCCATTCTGCTTGCGGCGACGGATGCGCATGGCGAACCGGATTCGCGGGCTCCGGAAATCACCATACTTTCCGCCATTCGCGTCGGCGTGATGCTCGGTGCGACCGAATGGGTTTTGCCTGAATCGAAAGACAAGCCCGTGCAGCTTGACGCGGAATTCACCAAGCTGGTCGCCGCCGCGCTGAACAACGGCGGGCAGAAAGACGACGCTTTTCGCGCCACCGATCTCGAATCCGTTGGCATCGCCGTCCTCGAGCGCCTTCGCGGGCTTGCGGGACAACTGCATCACAAAGTGAATCTGGGTGAGGATGAGCCGCTCGTCCGAATCGTTCTTGCCGGCTACGTGCGGGATTACGGTCCGGAGGCCTGGGTGCTGGACTATCGCATCGCGCAGGACGCCATGGGAAACGATATCTGGCGCACGCGCGTTCTGCGCCCGAGTTACAACCAGATTTATCCTCCTGAGCCGGGCAAGCCGAAGACGCTCATGGAAGTCCGCTACCCGCCGGAAAACCGCGCGACTGGGGAGCCCGAGCTACTCGACCTGCTCCAGCAAGGTGATTCGCGCCTGGCGAGTATCCGGACGGCGGATCCAATCGAGGCGAAGTCGGTGGCGCTTGCAGTGCAGGGACAGAGCCAGAAATCCGACGCCGCGGGGCTTGCTACGTTCTTGAAAGCTGCGCTTCCCGCGGTGACGCCTCCGGATACCAAACTCACGATGGCGAGGGTCGACTACGACGGCGGATTCCATTGGATCGTTCAGCCGCCGCGAGCGCCCGCTCCGCCTCTCGCGCCTGGAGAGGCTCCCAAAAAGCAGGAACCGGACGAATCGGACAGGCCAACGCTTTTGCACAAGGCCGGCAACTAACCGCCGGGGTGAAGTGAAATGAGTGTATCGACGACTTCTTCCGCGCCGATCCGGCCGGAGCTCACGATTCGCGCGCTGCGAGAGGAAGATCTTGCCGCGGCAGATCGGATCGTTCGGCTTGCCTTCGGAACGTTTCTTGGCCTGCCCGACCCGCTGAAATTCATGGGCGATGCCGACTACGTGCGGACACGCTGGCGCGCGAATCCGTCTGCGGCGCTTGCCGCGGAAATGGCGGGAGAGCTCGCCGGCACAAATTTCGCTACGCGCTGGGGCAGTGTCGGTTTTTTCGGCCCGCTCACGATTCGGCCGGATCTTTGGAACTAC
>Ga0210410_10002289_pt1 | contig 17286 bp, 18 predicted proteins | sample IncBWC4MmetaG_FD_161058 | JGI IMG/M metagenome (GOLD analysis project Ga0210410, IMG submission 161058) | Forest soil microbial communities from Barre Woods Harvard Forest LTER site, Petersham, Massachusetts, United States - Inc-BW-C-4-M | ecosystem: Environmental > Terrestrial > Soil >... | reverse complement strand
TCAGTCGCTCGACCGCCATTCGACGGAACTCATTCGGATACCGTCCCTTTCGTCTCCTCGCCACTTGCAGTTCCTTTCCCTGCAAAGTGTGCCATTTCCGTTTGTCTCAAAATAGGGGTTCAGTCCATGGATTCGCGAGCTGTTGATGTGAACCCCGTGGTGAGCCACAAAACTTTAGACACTGCTTCCATCCAGGCCGCCACTTTTCGATTATCGAACTACAAATTTCTAACGATGAAGGCGAAACCACTAAACGCCCGGTTGAACGTCACATACGGATTCTCACTCTCGAAATCTGCCCATCACTTGTATCGGAGTCTTACCGAATTCGCTTCGCCGCATCGGTCGCTAACAGGCTGACCGGTAAATTTGACTTCTTTTTGTTGGTGGCGGAGTCAGAGCGCATGATCGACGGACTGAGCAACTCCAGCGACGGTCACAACCAGTAGCATGGTTCTCATGTAGCGAAGTCCGCGACTTGGTAGACAACGTGGCTATTGATTCGGGGCGTAGTATCCAGTCTTAGCGTAGATGCTGAGAGGTGGCAAGCCTTTGGGAGGGACCAGCTTAACCTTGATTTTTCGCCAGGCGCCATTGTGCCGGACGTTGCCCGGCGTGTATCCCAGAACGTACTGATTGCGCAACTCCAATCCAATCTTGGCGGCGATATCCGGCAGTTCATTCAGGCTTGCCACCGGGAAGACGCGTCCTCCAGTAAGCTGAGTGATCTCAGTGAGAAGAGTGGGACCGTAAAGCTCCTCTGAGGTTCGTGCTTGATCGTTGGCATCGAACAAGCCGATAGAGTACAACTGGCAATCAGCCTCCTTCACAAAATTCCGAATGTCTGACTCGGTATACCGGCTATGATTGTCGCCGCCATCTGAAATGATGAGCAATGCGCGCTTGCTGTTTCGTGCCCCCCTCATTTGGCTGAGACCGAGGTAAATCGCATCGAAAAGTGCGGTACGACCTTTTGCAGTGGTGAACAACAATCCGTTCTGTAGTTCTTCGATATTGGAAGTGAAGCCGCGGGCAAGCTCCGCTCGATCACCAAAACTCACTAGAAAAAATTCATCCCGCGGGTTAGCAGTTTGCAGGAACTGGACTGCCGCTTGCCGCGATTTCTCTGCTTTATCTGACATACTGCCGCTCATGTCGAAGATAAGGCCTATGGAAACCGGCAAATCCTCGCTCGAAAACGAGACGATCTCCTGCTCGATCCCGTGTTCAAAGACGCGGAAGTTTTCCTTCTCGAGACCAGTCACGAGCCGCCCGTATGGATCTGTCGCCGTTACGTTGACCAGCGCCAGCGTCACCTCCGCTCGGATGGCCTTGCCGGAGGACTTTGCTTGCGCGGGAGATGTGGTGTCCGACATAGGGCCGGTAATTTGTGCTAAGGCGGGAAATCCGAACAGAGCACAGGCGGCAAGAGTCAAAGATCGCAGGCTCAGCAAAAGGTGTTTCGTCTTCGTGTAAGTTTGCTTCAATCGAATGCCTCACTTGCTGCACGGAACAAACATGAATCCGTCCTTGCTTCACCAAACATGCAGAAGAATTTCTCATCCGTTAGAAATCTTGGACACTCTTAGGCTCCCTGCCTTTTTTCCATTCCCATTGCCATAGAAGCTCGAGACGAGTTGCGCTCCTTCACGCGCCGACGATCGAGAATGGGTTCCTCGCATCAGATACGTGGCAATCGAAAATGTTCCATCGTTCATGATCTCTTGGCGGGACACTTGGTCTCGCTCACTGCACAACGATTTTTCCTGTCATCTTCGGGTGCACCAAACAGAAGTAGAGATACGTGCCGGGTTTTGTGAACGTGTAGGAAAAGCGGTCATCGGTATCGAGCACTTTGGATTTGAAAATTTTGTCCTCGCTAGCCACGAGATGAGGAACGTCGTCGTGATTGGTCCAGGTGACCATCGTCCCCAGCCGGACAGTCAGTTCACCGGGTCCGAAACTGAAGTTGTCGATTTTGATTTCCACCCCTGCCACGGGTTTCTCTGCCGATACCTTTGTGGATCCCGATTGACAACCGGCCAACACACCACAGACGGCAAGCAGGCATACTCCGAGGGTCATAATTCGCATGATTCTCCCTTTTTCCTTTGTCCTAGATACCGGTTCGTGTTCAAGCCTATGAAGAGTCCACAAGTGCCAGCGCGCGCTTGCCGCGCTCTTACATCAAGTCGATGATCACGAACACGGTGCGCAATTGCTCCCAAGCCAGCTGCGCTGGTCCCGGCGAGCATGGGCCAGATCAGAGCGTTACGCGCGACCTCGCGCACGTCGGTAATTGCATATGAAGGCGTACGCAAGCCATTGCAGCAAATCCTCAGCGGCAAGAACCCAACTCCTTTACTAACTTTCTCGCTTGAAAGAACTGGGCTCCTTCTCCGTAATTCAACTTCCTCCCCAACACACGGATCCGTTCGCCAGGCTTCACACGGATCTGGCCGGGCAGTAGAAAATATGCCTGTTTCTTCTTTTCATCGATCAGGGTTAGCCCAATGGAGTAACTTTCTACACAGCCTGTAACTGATGCTCTGCCATGACGTGTCCAATACAGGACGCCGACGCCCGCCGCCGATCCCGCGCCGATCCCGATGATCTTTGCGGGAGTGCCATAACCGCCCGTGGAACCGGTTCCCGCATTTCCTCCCGTGTGCTGGGCGAAAGCGGGGCCAAATAGGAACAGAGCAAGGCCAATTCCAAATGCTAGTTGTGTAATCTCCCGCAGCGGCAAGTTCCAACCTCTATGCCGGTCGCAACTCATGTTTTGTATCGAATTCATGATGAATCTCCTCAACGCCGCGGATACACCGGGCGCTCGAAAAACATCACGACCTCGAAATCGAATTCGCTGCCGGCACTCCAGATAGAATCAGGGTTCCATGTCGGACCGCAGGACTGAACACGGCCAGTGAAGACTTCGGGAGTTTGCATGTCCCGCCGAAAGTTGAGGACGCAAAGACAACTCTCTCGCCCCCACGGACGACATTTACCGCTCCAAATCACATCAGCGCCCCTCAAGTAATGGTGACTCGAATGCATCTGCATTTATTCCCCGCCACGAAGGCGCGTGCGGTTTGCAACAAAAAAGCGCACGAGCCGGTCATTTTGCAATCGCGCCCACTATGAATAATCCGTTTTGGAGTTGACCTGATTCCAAGCCCGCGGAGCAGACGTTTTTCAAAGTGCGGGTATCGAACGAGCATGAAGAAGTTCACTCATTGTGGGGAGGAACTAATGAACACTTGAAAGACTGCTGTCATTCTCTGCTTTGTGCCTGCAACCACGCTTACGCTATCTGTTGCACAGGCGCAAGAATCTGGTCCGGTCAAGCCACCAAGCTCCCGTTCAACCAATCCGCCCAAATCCCTGGAGGTGTTCTGCCCGCTGGAACTTACTTGTTCATGCGGGCCGGCACCTTCCGTGGAGAAGGCAACGTCATTCAAATTTTCAACTCCGATCGCACAAAACTGCGTGCGACGTCGATCGCGATTAACATTTTGTGTGCGACAGGAATCGATAAAACTGAGCTCATATTCATAGAAGGTCCTGGTAGGTTCACGGCCCTCGTTCCAATATGGTCGCTTAAAATCTGTGGCTGGTAGCGCGACCCCGGGGGATGAGAACCACACCTGCCGGGGACGCGCCTACAGCTCTAGGCCATTACCATAGGATCTTGAGTGCGAATTGAATCTCCCGTGCTGGACCCACCGAATCCAGCTGACCAAAGCTTCCGATTGGTGCTCCGGTACCGTCGAACGGTTGGAGGTTATCGACAGGAGCACTGAAGTTAGCGCGATTCAGGACGTTGAAGAAGTCAACCCGGAACTGGATGTCTAGGTTTTCCGAGATCTTCTTGATTCGGTTATCTTTCACCATGGAATAATCAAGGTTGAACAACCCGGGCCCGATAACCGTGTTGCGCCCTAGATTGCCTAGGAGGTTGATGCACGTCAGGGGATTGGGGGCGGGGAGAGTCGGATTAGCTTGTTTGAACCGTGTAAAGAAGCCTTGGTCGCAATTCGCGCTGGCAAAGGCCTGATTGGGAGCGAGTGCGTTCGTGAAGCAGCTAGGGTTGATGTATTGGAGGTTGCCCGTACGTCCGGACGATGGATTAATCAAGGAGCAACCTGGGACGACGCTCGGAATAGCAATGGGCTCGCTGTTACCTTGACCGACCAGGTCTCCCCCCGCGCTCAAAGGCCATAGAGGAGTCCCATCGCTCACCGACGCGATTGCTGCCAGCTCCCATCCTTTGGCGATCCACGAGACAGGTCCACGGAACGACGCCGGTGTTGGGACTTGCCACAACGCATTGATCACCAAGTTGCGTCCGACATTGAAGTCTGACAGCCCTTTGACGATCCTCAAGTCCCACCAGGGAACGGTAGGACTGACGTCACCTGCGAAGTTGTCGCCCGCAAAGCTGCCCGACGACGTATCCTCGGTCTTACTCCAGGTAAACGCGCCCTGCACTCGTAAGCCGTGGCTCAACTGCTTTTCGACATTTACCTCGAGAGCGTCGTACCAGGACTTGCTTTGCCAAAGCGTCGACTGGATGAACCCGGCGGCAGTGATGTTCGGGTTTACCTTCGCCGAGCACTGCGAGATGCAAGTAGGACCCCCAGGTAGGCCGCTATTGACCGGGTTAGGAAATATCCAGCCCGCCGAACTCAGCGTGGGAAACACAGTATTGATATCATCCAACTGAAACGGATTGTGGAATCCGCGCGAACCTGCATAAGCGACAGTTGCCACAACATTCCCCGGAAGTTGTCTTTGGACGTTCAAGTTCCATTGATAGACGTAATTACGCGTGGGGTTCGGTTGGACATAGTTCCATGCTTGGTCCGCAATGGGTGGATTGACTAGCGCCGAAGCGACACTAGGACCGTGCGGGAAGTCTCCTACGGCCACACAGGGCTGTGAACTTGAATTCGTGAAGCTGCAGCCGACGGCTGAAGGCGTTACGTGAAAAGGAGATGTTTGCGCGTTATTGATCACGAGCTCGTAGGGCAGGGGCAGGGCGTCAAATAGGCCAAAACCACCGCGAATTGCGGTCTTGCCATCATGGAAGGGATCCCAAGCGAACCCGATCCGTGGTTCGAAGTTCTTGGTGGTGGGGTTCCGCGTAAAGAACTCGTGGCTGAATGTGCCGAGGGCTGGATTGGAACCAAAGGTCGGAAGGTTCTGGACCAAACCATGGGCCTCCGTCGGAATGGTTTCGAATTCGTACCGCAAGCCCAGATTCAGAGTTAGATTCGAACGTACTTTCCAGTCGTCTTGGAAATATACTGCGGGGACCGAAGTGAGAAGTTCGTGGGTTTGTATCGTGGCAGGGTTGATAGGCCCGGTCACTGTGCGAGGATTGTTTGCCAGCAATAGAGCCAGAGTGTTATAAGTTGCGCTACCATCCTCGATAAACGGGGCAAAGAGATCTTCGCGGTATCTGATGAAGGCAACCCCGAACTTCAAGTTGTGATTCCCTACTGTCCGTGCGATATCATCGTAAACCTGATACGTCTGATTCGTATAATTCTGAACTGATTGGCCGTTAAGCCCCCCTTGGAACGTGGTCAGGTCTGGCTCGGTAATTCTTGGTGCGAACGACCCTGGAAAAATTCCGAAGGTTGTATCTGCCGCCGCGGGATTAATGGCGCTGAAAGTTGATTCGCCAAAGCCGAACGTCCGGTTATATCCGAATCGGACGATGTTTACCATATTCGGACCGAACGTATGAGTCTCTTCTATAGAGCCGCCTTGCCGTCCTTGCTCAAAACCTGTCAACACGTTGTCCGTAGCGTCAGGCTGGGTGAAGCTTGAGTGGTCAAAATAATAGTTCACATCCAGGCTGTCCTTCTTTGAGATGTTGATATCGCCTCTGCCGGTGCCGTAGTTCTCAGGTACGATTTGCTTTCCCGCAAAAGCGAAGAACCCGGTGTCTCCGTTCCCGATCAGGCCGGCGTTGGGCAATCGATAGAAGTTGAGAAATCTTGAGATCTGGTTGTCGACACAAGTATTTGACAGGCCAGGATCCGGTATAGATGATCCGGCTGGGCACGAAGTCACCGGGAGCGCGCCGTCGTTGAGGATTCCCATCCGGGCGCTGGCCGAAGGCACCTTCGCTTCGTGGGTGATACCCTGGCTTTGGCGAAGGCCTTCGTAGTCGCCAAAAATGAAAATCTTATCCTTCAGGATCGGCCCTCCAGCTGAGCCTCCGAACTGGTTGCGAGTGAAAGCCGGCTTGGAAGTGCCAGTGGCATTATCGATGAAAGTTGCCGCGTCGAGTGCGCTGTTGCGCACGAACTCGTAAGCGCTTCCATGAAAAGCGTTGCTGCCGGACCTCGTAACCGCATTGATGACCCCGCCCGATGTGAAACCGTACTCGGCCGAATAGTTGTTCGTGAGAACAGAGAACTCCTGAATGGCGTCCACACCGAGGTTCTGACCCAATACGCTACCGGGCCCTGCATTCGAGAAGTCATTGATGATAAGGCCGTTGAGCCGGTAGGTGTTCTGCGTAGGCCGGTTCCCGTCAATGCTCAACTGCAATCCCAGTCCCCGCGCCTGAGCACCAACTTGGGTGACCAATTCCTGAGTTCGCACGGACACGACGCCGGGCTGAAGCGTGGCCAGAGAGGCCCAATCTCGGCCGTTCAGGGGTAGTTCCACAATCTGATCGCCCAAGACGTTGCCGCTGATCGTTGAGTTTGTCGTCTCAATGGGCACGGCCGCTCCATTGATTTCGACAGCCTGTGCAATCTCACCGACACTCAGCGTAAGACTCATCTCTTGTTTCGCGCCCACGGTGAGCGCCACCTTGGCGACAGCGGTTTGGAAACCATCGGCGGACACTGAAACTTCGTAATCCGCGGGATTGAGGTTAGTTATGCTGTATGCGCCGGAATCGTTGGTGATTGTTTCAGTCGATATTCCCGTGGCTACGTTCTTAGCTGAAACTTTTGCGTTGGGAATAACGCCCCCCTGGGCGTCTCTGACGGTGCCGGAAAGAATGGCGCCGGCGATCTGCCCATGAAGCGGAAAAGAGTTCAGTAAACCTAGCGAGAAACCGCAGACGAATAGAACGTACCTGATGGCCTTGGAAAACATTGACGAACACCCCTTTCGCTGTTTTATTTAATTTCTTATTCTAAGGTTGAAAGACCCCGTGGCAGAGCCCATCTCGCCGAACTGAAACTCTGTCAATCACCAGACCCTCGAATCGAAAGAAAAATTCCCGAGCAACGCAGATTTCTCAATTAAAAATGAAAACAATTGTTTCTCCGGATAACTTCTTTGAAATCGCGACAGGTTACGGCGTGGCGAAGCGTCGAATCCCTGAAGGAATCCAAATTGGCCCTAATGACAAGGTCGTTATGCGAACATGAACTGAGCGTGGTCACTAACAAACCGTCAGCGTGTGGCCACCAAAAACCGTCTCACAATCTTGGTTTACTCCAATTCGTGGGAGGGAAGGCCCGGGGGGTGTCCGGGCCTTTGGCGGTGGGCAACGGGCTATAGGAGATTCGATTTAAGTGCGAATTGATAACATCTATTTCTGCTGGCACGGACACAATTTGTCCGCGGCGCCAATTCTACGAGCCGTTCTCTGATTCGACCAGGCCAATATGGCGGTAAATATTTTTCCCTCCGTATAATCATTTTTCGCTCTACTCCAATATAGACTTGATTTACGGCCGTTTTATTCCACCAAAAGCGGGTCCGGTCACCAATAGCGGAGAATGTTCACCTCAGCACAGCAGGAAGGACACTGCTGGCGGTGGCACCTCGCCACCGCCAGCGGCTTGATGATCGGAATTACGTGGTGCGGTTTTTAGTCTCCAGCCATTGCAGGCTGGTGCTTGTTCTGTGCCTTGGCCATTACGGTGTGATGCTTGACCTGCGCAATTTCCTGCTCTTCCTTGTTGGAGTATACGAATTGATGTCCGGAAGAACGTCCAGGATAAAACCAGGACAAGATGGTCTCGGGCTGCATCGGTTCGCGATCCGCGAAGGTGATCGCAGTATTGTCGGTTGGCGTCAGCGACTCAATATTGATGGCAAAGATAGTCGCATAAAGCGTTGATCGGTCAGAGTTAAAGACACGGACGATGTTACGGGAAGCGGGGTCGTCGGCCAGCACGAACCAGTAGGTTCCCGCGGGCAAAACGCGCCCGGGAATTTGGACACGCTGGTTGAAGGTGAACTTGGTAGCCTGATCGAATTCATCTGCTCGTGCAACAGGCAGGATGGTCGCGAATGCAAGCAACAATCCCAGGGTGATAAACGTCTTTCGAGTATTCATAAGTTTCTCCTCACTCTGACTGACCACCTTCTCGATCGCTTTATTCCCAGACTTCCGATTATCTATTGCAGGTATTAAAGGACTCGCTAACTATAGATCGAGGGCACAGCCCCAACGAGAGCATGAGTGGCGACAGCCTAGTTGATCAGACCGTTAGTGAAAAACGTCGACGCATTGCCGATCAGGAGAAGGAGATAACAAACGTCCGGTCCCGTGATCAGGAATAAAAAAGGTTGGGCAGCGGTCTTACAGTCGAATAGCTGACGAACCACGAAACTCACGAAAGTGTCGGACACAACAAGACGCGAACGCTTCGAGCAAACCGTCCTACCTCATCTGGACGCGGCGTACAACCTTGCGCGTTGGCTTACGCGGAACGATCAGGACGCCCAAGACGTGACACAGGAAGCCTGCCTTCGCGCATTTCGTTTTTTCGACGGATATCAAGGTGGGAATATGCGGGCCTGGTTGCTGACCATCGTGCGAAACACATGCTACACATGGTTGCACCAGAATCGGGCGCCGGGTTTCGCGGAAGTGTTCGACGAAGAAATTCACAGCGCCGAATTCTCAGGCAGCGCCAATCCTGAGAATCAAACGCTGGCCAGCGCCGACAAGGAAACATTACAACGCGCACTCGAAGAGCTGCCGGAAGTGTTCCGTGAAGCGCTCGTGCTGCGCGAAATGGAAGGAATGTCATACAGGGAGATCGCCGACGCCATGTCCGTCTCTCTGGGCACGGTAATGTCGCGGTTGGCGCGAGCACGAACGCGATTACGGCAGTCTCTGAGCGTCGAGCTTAGTAGGGGGTACTGAAGTGAGCTGTGAGCTGACACAACGGTTCGTTCCCTGCTACGCGGATGGTGAATTCGATTTGGTGCGCACGATCGAAATGGAAACACACCTTAAGCGTTGCCCGGATTGCGCCCAGAAACTGGAGAGCCAGCAGGAAGTGCGCTTTGCCTTGCGGCGAAGTGCGCTGGCCTATCCTGCCCCTGAAGGTTTGAGAGACAGGGTCCAATCATCTCTGCGCGCATTGAGCGGGGTAACGGTTCAAGAGCGTAAGAACAAGTGGCCGTCCGTAAACATCTGGAAATGGGCTGGCGCAGTTGCGGTACTCGCTTTATTTTCTCTCAGCGGTTGGCAATTGACTGCCCGTCTTCGCCCACCTTCCAGTGATCAGCGGATTGCAGAAGAAGTTTTGTCCAGCCACGTGCGGTCGCTGGAAGCCAACCACCTGATGGACGTCGTCTCCACCGACCAACACACCGTGAAACCCTGGTTCGACGCCAAGCTCGATTTTTCACCGCCGGTTGAAGATCTGGCGAGCGACGGGTTTCCATTGCTGGGCGGGCGTTTAGATTACGTCGAAGAACGTGAAGTCGCCGCGCTGATCTATAAGAGGCACGAACACTTTATTAATCTATTCGTGTGGCCAAACCCAACTGAATCCAAGCCAACCCAAGCAATCGGATCCGGCCAGGGCTATGACGTTATGCAGTGGTCGCGTGATGGGTTTCAGTGCTGGGCTGTGTCGGATGTAAATGCGTCCGACCTCGCAAAATTCGCGCGGCTCCTCGAAAACTACACCGCCTCGGAATCGAAGTAAAAGCGGACCAAATGACAATAAATTGAAGAATTTGTGCCCGGCGTCAAAACTGGCTGAAGCAAATATCCTAAGTGCGGTCGACCGGAATACTGATATCAACCTCGTTAAAATTATTTCTCCATACCACAATTTGGGGAATATGAGCCCGCGGATCGGGGTCTAAATATTGGGAGTAGCACGCGGCACCCGGCACGGCGAGCTCGATGCCTAAGGCGTGGCGCGACGAAAACATTTGCGGAGGTCCCGAGATGCAACCCTTTAGAGCAATCTTGAAAGGCCGAGACAGCTTGTGCGATGGAACAACTGGTTTGTACTTTGAAAAGCCTGAGGGCTTCGAATTCAAGCCGGGTCAATTCGCGAATTTTACACTCGATTCAGCCATTGCGACCGATGCGGGTGGCAGCACTCGAACCCTCTCAATCGCCAGCGCGCCGCATGAGGCAGACTTGATGGTCGCAATGCGAATGCGCGACACGGGATTCAAGCGAGCTGCGAGCGCATTGCCAATTGGCGCCCCATTTCTCCTTGAAGGTCCTTATGGCAATTTGATTCTTCACAAAGACAGCGCCCGCCCAGCTGTCTTTATGGCGGGTGGCATCGGCATCACGCCCTTTCGGAGCATGATCCGGCATGCAACAGAAGTCGGAAGCGCACATAGAATCTTCTTGTTCTATTCGATCCGGCGGGTTGAGGATGCTCCGTTCCTGAAGGAACTGCGGGAGATCCAGGGACTGAATGACCGCTTCAAGTTCATTCCGACGATCACCCATCCCGACGGAATACCGCTTCACTGGCGAGAGGAACACGGTCACATTACCGAACAGATGCTCACAAGATGGCTTCCGGATTTTCAAGTTCCAGTTTTCTATATAGCGGGTCCTCCCGGAATGGTTACCGGCATGCGCCAGATACTCTGTGATGCGGGCGTTTCTGATGATGACATCCGCGCTGAGGAGTTTGCGGGTTACTAAGCCTCAGCATTTCCTGAACAACAGCAGGCAAATATCTACAAGCGCTGTATGGTGCCGGTTGTGACGAAGTGGCTCAACGCAGGTGAGGATGTGTGCGCCGTGGAAGGTTTTCTCGGTTCTCATGCTGGATATCGCTCAGATCTGAATCTTACGATTCAAATCGCGATGGGCGTTGCTCTAATCTTCGGTGCGTTCCTGGCTCGGGCCAAGCGTTTCGTAGCACATGGTATTTGCCAAACTGTTGTCCTGGTCTTGAACCTGGCGATGATTTGGTTCTTGATGTGGCCGCCCTTTCACCTGCACGTGTTGCCTCGCCTTCCGAAGAGTCTTGGAAAAAGATTCTATGCCGTCGCGACAATCCATGGGGTCTTTGGGGTACTGGCCGAGATTCTTGGCCTATATATCGTGCTCGTCGCCGGGACCAAGATTTTCCCGGAAACATGGCGCTTTAAGCGATGGAAGCTCTGGATGCGAATTGAGCTGACCCTTTGGTGGGTGGTTTTGATGATGGGAGCGGTGACTTACTGGGTCTGGTATGCCGGTTGATGACCCGTCTGAAGATGTCTGACGGACTGGGAATATCTGAGCGCCGGCATCGGTCTGTAATTTCGGGGGACCAATGGATGATTCCCGTGTGATCAGAGTACTTCTCGTAGGCGACAGCTCTCAGCTTTTCTTTCTTCATCAAAAGCACTTGGAGAGGAACGGATGCGCATGCGAGTTTGCAGATTGCGAACGAGCAGCATGGGAGATGCTAGGTCAACATCAGTTCGATCTTGTGCTTAGTCTGCACACCAGCCGAGGCGCCAGTAGACCGTGCCTGGCCGTCCTGCTGAGCGGCTCACCAACTACGTTGTTCTACGCGTTGCGGGTTGAAGTGGGCTGTTGGTGGGTGCCTCTTCTCAGGTTGGGTGAGGAATGTTTCGGGGCGCCTGCGTTGCGCCCGAGCGAGTTTGCCGACGCATTGGATGAAGTGCTAAAGGAAATCAGAGCCGACACCGCACGGCGCCGAACCCCGGTGCAAGCGACGTAACCGTCATCCGCCGTCCCTTCGGTGGCGACGGAGCAATGTGCCATTACTGCCGCTATACCCGTTCGCTCTCCTGATAAAATTCTCTGGCTCAACGAGGGAGGCCGATGCGGCGCAGAAGATTTTTAAAGCGCGGGTCCGAGCGGATAGGATCGAAGCCAGCCCGCAGCAAGACGCTCGGGTTAAATCGCTCTTCATAGCATTTTTCGAGCCAATTCATGGCTTGATCGGTATCCCCGAGAGCTACATAGATCACCGCAATCTCCGCAGCATCCGAATTATTTGAGTTTGAGCGCTCCTTGAGGTCGCTCAGTAATTTTACCGCTTCGCTTCTCTTGCCGGATGCGACGTAGGCGCGAGCAAGATTAGCTAGGCATGTCGGGCTACCGCCAGAAAGCTGGACCGCCTTTTGCAGCTCTGCGATCGCTTCATCCTGCATTTGTTTTTGGAGGTATGCCTGGCCGAGTTGATTATGCGCAAGCGCAAAGTTAGGATCCATTTCGATCGTCTTGCGGCTCTCTCGTATTGACTCGTCATAAGAATGCGCAATGACAAGAAAATCCGCTAAATCGGCGCTAATGATAAGAGATAACGGATCCAGGATTTCCGCTTTTCTGATCTCCGCGATTGCCTCGTCATTCCGGCCCGATACAATCAAATGGGCGGCATACCATTGGTGAGCGGTTGCGTAGCTCGGGTTCAGTTCAATGGCCCGCCGGAATTCCTTCCCAGCAGAGTCTAAATCCCAGTCGAAGACATCCAAACAGAATGCAAGCGAGTTGTGGGCTTCGCCGAGGGTGTTGTCCAATTCCAGGGCTTTGATCGCCGCGGCCTTCGCTTTGGGGAGTGCCTCCTTGGGAGTCATCACCCCATACTCCCAATCTGCCAACAACGCATAAGTGTCGGCTAAACCGGAATAAGCCGGGGCATATTTCGGGTCCTCGTCGATTGCCTGATTGAAATAAGCTAGCGCAACTTTCAAACCATCCGCCGTTCGCTTATTCCAGAAGTAGCGCCCTTTGAGATAGGATTCGTAAGCTTCCGGAATAACAACCTTTACGGTTTTCAGCGCAGCCTGTTCCTGTGGATTCAAATTGATCTGGATTTGGTCTGCAATGGCTTTTGCCACCTTGTTCTGGAGCGCCAAGGTATCCCGCAACTCACCCTCATAGCTTTGGGACCATAAGTGTTTGTCCGTAGCAGCTTCGATCAACTGCGCCGTGATGCGGACTTGGTCGCGGGAACGAAGGACCGTGCCCTCCACCACGGCGTCAACATTCAGCTCGCGAGCGATTTGCGGCAGAGGCTTGCGTGCGTGTTTGTAGGCCATCACTGAGGTACGTGAAATCACTCGCAACGCCCTGATCTGGCCGAGGTCCGAAATCAACTCGTCGGTCATCCCATCAGCGAAATAATCCTGGGACGCATCGCTCGAGAGGCTCTCCAGCGGAAGGACGGCCAACGAGCGAATGACGGGGGACGGGCGGTTCGAGAAATAAACCTTCGAGGCGGCGAGAGACGCCAACAACAGGCCCAGTCCGAATACTGATATCTTCCACGCTGCTGACGGCAGAAGATGATTGAGCAGCGGGAATTTGCTAGCGAGATCCCGGCGATTACGAGCTTCTACCCCTGGATGAGGCTGGTTTGTGGGCCCCGCGCCGCGAACTGGGGTTTCGGCAACTGCGACGTCCGCGAGGAAGCGGTAACCGCGGCGAGAAACAGTTTCCACAAAGCGAGGACTCTCGGCGGAGTCGCCAAGCGCATCACGCACTTTGTTGATTGCTTTGTTGAGCCCGTGATCGAAATCCACAAAAGTGTCCGCGGACCAGAGATTTTTCTGAAGTTCCTCACGAGTTACGACCTCGCCGGGGTGCGCAAGCAGCATCGCCAGGACTTGGAAGGGTTGTCCCTGAAGGCGAACTCGAAGGCCATGCTTGCGCAATTCGCCCGCGCGAAGATCCAGTTCGAAAACGCCAAAACGGAGTCGCTGGCAAAGCTGATGGTCTTCTTGCATGAGGACGCGAGCCTCAGTGGAGAGTGAGTGTACCACCGGACAGGGGCCGATGAAACGTGATGCGGGGACAACTTCGGGTAAGTCTTCTATTGAGTGAGACTTGCCAGGGGAGGCCCATTCCAGCGGGCAGGGACTGTCCGTCCATTGTATCGATCTCAGGTGCGGGCCATAGTCATGCCCTCAATCATACGTGCACGACATGGTGCCGATTACAGGGAGGCTATCTTGATCGAGTACAATCATCTTCCGAGTTTTGAGCAGGTTGTCTTACCACACCTTGACGCCGCCTACAACCTTGCGCGCTGGCTGATGCGCAATGAGCAGGACGCACAGGACATCGTCCAGGAAGCATATTTACGTGCTTTCCGGTTCTTTCCCGCCTTTCGCGGCGGCGATGCGCGTGCGTGGATCATGAAAATTGTCCGTAACACTTGCTACACCTCGTTGCGTGAAAGGCGGCCACTGCAAGGCGCGATGGAATTTGACGAGAACCTTTTCACTCCTGATTCTCGCGCCCCCAATCCGGAAGAAGTTGTGCTCCAAAACGACAGCGGCAGTCTGGTGCGAAAGGCGCTGGAGAAGCTCCCGACGAATTTTCGTGAAGTCCTGATTTTGCGCGAACTTGATGGGATGTCCTACAAAGAGATCGCAGAGATTACAGGCATGGCTGCGGGCACCGTGATGTCGAGCCTATCGCGTGCGCGGGTCCGCCTTCGTCAAGCTTTGAAGGATCTAATGAACGGAAACAGGGTGCAAAGGTTACCGCGAATTGTAGATGTGAAGACATAAGCGCTTCGACCGTGTGCCTATCAGCAAAGTTCCTACGCCAATAAATAGATGACATAGTTGGAATAAGTAATCAGTAGTAATACAGTTCTTTTCAAGTAGTCCTCCATCACCGATTTTGTGATTTCACAGATACTGATTCGGCTCGTATCCGATCCCGATGCAAGGCGATTAGTTGCCGGGACAGAGGGAATTGACAGAATTGGTGCAATCATATCGACAAACTTGTCGTACACCTTGGCTTACGAACTTCCTTCCGCGGTCGCGTAATGGCCGACGCTGTGCTCGACCTAGTAATTCTGGAAGAAGACAAGACGCCATCATCCTTTCGCCGGGTTAGCTTCATCATCCCTCGTGATGTCCAGTCGCCATAAATGTCCATCCGCAATTGTCCCGGCGAATGACGGTTACCGCTCCATGCCACGCGCAATTTCGGACTTGCAATACAGATCGGACTGTTCATTGGCTCGGTGTTTTGCTGCGTCCAGAATCTCCGTGAATCATTGCACTACGATTTTAGCTGTCATCTTCGGGTGGATCGCACAGTAATAGTTGTACGTACCCGGCTTCGCGAACGTAAACGAGAAATGGTCATCCGTATCGAGCGCCTTCGATTTGAACATCTTGTTGTCATCGCTGCTGACGACGTGGGGAACATCGTCGTTGTTCGTCCATGTGACCGTGGTCCCGGCAGGAATCGTGATGTTTGCCGGGCCAAAGCTGAAATTGTCGATCTTGACTGTGGCGCCACTTGCGGGTTTGTCACCAGGGCTCATAGCCAGGCTCGGCTTGGGTCCACCAGTACAAGCAAGGGCTGTCACCACGATCGCCGCCAATCCGAATATCCACTTGATTCTTTTCATCTAGGTTCTCCTTTGAAATTATTGTTGAAGCTTTGGATTTCCCCGGATCATGCCAGGGGTGAATCGACAATCGCGAGCGAGTGGGCGCCTTGAGCGTAGTTCACGTGCGAGATGCCCAACACGCTGCGTAATCGATCTGCGGGCACTTTCATGGGACCCGGCGATGGTGCAGTGCCCGGCGCGGGTTGAGGAAACGCGGTGGACAGCGCCGTGTGGAATGTGACGTTGCCTTCCACCTTCTGCATGATTTGGTGGATGTGGCCGTTCAGGACGGACACCGAACCGAAGCGCTTCAAGTATCCCAGCGCCTGCTGGCTATCGTCGGTGCCCCACCCCCATTCCGGATACACCGCCCACAGCGGAATGTGTGCAAACACGATGACCGGCGTGCTCGTTTTTAAAGACTTCACATCATCTTCGAGCCATTTGAGCTGGTCGGTACCGAGCGATCCCAGACCACCTGCTTTGAGATCCACAACGTTGACCAGACCGATGAAGTGCGCTCCCTTATGATCGAAGCTATACCAGCCCTTTCCTTTCGTGTCTTTGCCGAAGCGATCCAAATACTGCTTGCCATCGTCGGTCAGGACATCATGTTCTCCAGGGACGTAAAAAATACGGCTCGCTTTGGCGCTCTTGAGCACTTGTTCGGCGGTATCGAACTCGGACGGTTTCGAGAGTTGCGAAATGTCCCCCGTGTGCAATAGAAAATCCGGAGGCGCCGCCGAGCTGTTAATGCGGTCGACGGCGATCTGGAGCGTCGCGGTGACGTCGGGGTTGGCCTCTTTGCTGAACCCGATGTGGGAATCGCTGATCTGGATGAAGCTGAAATCCGCGCCTTTCATTTTTGCCATGTCCTTCCCGCTCATGCCGCCCTGCATCAAAGGCAGGGATTTCAAAATGCCGCCATGCAGCGTATAGAGCACCCCGGTGCCGGCCCAGGCCATGCACTGAAGAAATCCCCGGCGGTCGATTCCATCCTTGTTGGTGTTGTCGCGAATAAAGTCAGCCATAGTGTTTTCTCTCTTCCGGGGCGCTGGGTATAGAATTCTTGTGGCGCGCCGCCCTCAGCATGTAAGACTTGTAGGGGCGGCGCTTATTCCCATCAAATGGCGAATTCCTTGAGCGGGAATAAAAAAGGCTGGACCGCAGTCTTACAGGTCAGCCAGTGAGGAGCGGCAGGAAACCCGAAAGTGCCGGAGACAGCGAGACGTGAACGGTTCGAGCAAACCGTCCTGCCTCACTTGGACGCTGCGTACAACCTCGCGCGTTGGCTGACGCGCAACGACCAGGACGCGCAAGACGTGACGCAGGAATCCTTCCTGCGCGCCTTCCGTTTTTTCGACGGGTACCAAGGCGGCAACATTCGAGCGTGGCTCCTGACAATCGTGCGAAATACCTGTTACACCTGGCTGCACCAGAATCGGGCGCCCACGTCCGACGAAGTGTTCGACGAAGAAATTCACAGCGCCGAAGTCTCCGGCGGGGCCAGTCCTGAAATTCAGGTATTGGCCTCTGCCAACAAGGAAACATTGCGCCGCGCGCTTGAGGAACTGCCGGATATTTTCCGTGAGGTGCTCGTGCTTCGAGAGATTGAAGGCATGTCGTACAAGGAGATTGCCGATGTCGCTTCTATCTCGATCGGCACGGTGATGTCCCGCTTGGCTCGGGCACGTACTCGACTGCGCCA
>Ga0210410_10002287_pt1 | contig 17296 bp, 15 predicted proteins | sample IncBWC4MmetaG_FD_161058 | JGI IMG/M metagenome (GOLD analysis project Ga0210410, IMG submission 161058) | Forest soil microbial communities from Barre Woods Harvard Forest LTER site, Petersham, Massachusetts, United States - Inc-BW-C-4-M | ecosystem: Environmental > Terrestrial > Soil >... | reverse complement strand
ATGTCGTTTTCTGAATGAAACACAAGGAGTTGATCCCGTGGCACCGCGCAGGAGAGCCACGTCACGGCGAACCAAAGCGTCGTCGCAGCGAACATCGGCCCGCAAGGCCACGCCAAAGCGCTGGTCGCAGCGCGTCACCCGCGAGAGCGATGCGCTCGATCTGAAGCGTGGCGTGTTCAAGCTGACCAGCGCCAGGAAGATCGCGGCCTCGCTGAAGCGCTCGGCGATGCGCAGCACCCGCCGCAAGACGAGCGCTTATCGCTCGGCGCTGTCGATGTTGACCTTTTATATCAACCGGGCGGGGCGGAATTTGCAGCAGACGCAGCGCGACCGGCTCGAGCGCGCCAAAATCGAGCTGAAGCGGGAGTTTGGGAGGGAGTAGCTCTTGTCGTCCCGGACAAGCGAGGCGAAGCCGAGCGCGATCCGGGACCCATAACCCACAGGGAGTGTGTTGCTAAGGCTGGGGCAACCATCTGCTCTTACCACTAAGCCCTGTGGTTATGGGTCTCCCCGCCTTCGCGGGGGACGACAGTGGAGGATGTGGCGCCGACGAGCGCTCACGCCGCCCTGATGTTCGCCATGAAGCGGTCGAGCTCGCCGCGCAGCCGCGCGCTTTCGCTGGACAGCGCCTTGGCCGAGCTCAGCACCTCCCCGGATGCCTCGCCGGTTTCGGTCGCGCCGCGATTGACCTGCACGATATTGGTGGCGGCGTCGCGGGTGCCGACCGCCACGCTTTGGACGTTGCGCGCAATCTCGATCGTCGCCCCGCCCTGCTGCTCGACCGCGGTCGCAATCGACGAGGCGATGTCCGAGATCTGCGCAATGGTCGCGCCGATTTCCTTGATCGCGGCGACCGATTCCTGCGTGGCGTCCTGCATGCCCGAGATGTGGCTGGAGATTTCGTCGGTCGCCCTGGCGGTCTGGTTGGCGAGCGACTTGACCTCGGCGGCGACCACGGCAAAGCCGCGGCCGGCGTCGCCGGCGCGCGCCGCCTCGATGGTGGCGTTGAGCGCGAGCAGGTTGGTCTGCTCGGCGATCGCGTTGATCAGCTTGACGACGTCGCCGATCTCGCTTGCAGCGCGCGACAATTTGCCGATGCGGCCGTCGGTCTGCTGCGCCTGGGTGACGGCGGCCTCCGCGATGCGGCTGGACTCCCGCACCTGCCGGCCGATCTCGCCGATCGAGGCTGAAAGCTCCTCGGTCGCCGACGCAACCGACTGGATGTTGCTCGAGGCTTCCTCGGAGGCGCCGGCCACCTGACTCGACAGCCCCTGCGTCGTCTCCGCCGTGCGCGTCAGCGTGCCCGCCGCCTGCTCCAGTTGCCCGGCGGAGGCCGAGACATTGGAGACGATCGATCCGACCGCGGCTTCGAAATCATCGGCGAAGCGAATGAGCTCGGCGCGGCGCGCCCTGCCCGCCACCTTGTCCTGCGCATCCTGGGCGGCGGCATCGCGCTCGGCCTTGGCGATCGCCTGCAGCTTGAACTCCTCCACCGCGCCGGCCATCTCGCCGAGCTCGTCCTTGCGCCCCAGGCCCGGCAGCACAACGTCGAAATTGCCGCCTGCGAGCTCGCGCATCGCGCGGCACATCGCGGTCATCGGCGCGGAGATGCTTCGGCCCAGCAACAGCGCCAGCGCGGCGCCGAGCAGGATGCCGCCGATCGCGAATATCACGATCAGATGCTCGGTCTCGCCGATCACGGCGTTGGACTCGATCTCAAGCCGCTGCTGCTCGGCGACCAGATCCGTCTTCATCGCGCTTGCGCCCTGCATGATCGCGCCCGCAGAACCCGACATCTGGGTTACCAGATCGTCCGTGGTCCGTTTGTTTTCGACCAGTTTGGTCACTGCGTCACGATAGGCCTGCAGCAGCGAATTGACCTCTTTGAGTATCGGGCCAACTTTCGCGTTGGCCGACGGGATTCCTTTCAGCGAGTTTTCGACGATGCCGAGGCGACCCAGGGTGCTTGTTGCCGCAGACGGCTCGCCGGTGATCACGAAGGTGTTCGTGAACACCTTGATGGATTGCAGCTGTGCGCTGATGCGCTTGGCCTCGAATTCGACCGCCGGCAGCTCGGCCTCTGCCGCGGTGCTCGCCAGGTCGTCGAGTTTGTATTCCAGCGACAGCTCGCTTCGAGTGAGCGCATTTCTGGTCAGATTTTCGCTCTCCTGCTTGACCTTCAAAATCTGAGCAAAGGTATCGGCAAAGCTCTTGAACTCGCCGGCCAGCCGGTTCAGCCCCTCGAGCCGGGCCGGTTTCTTGGTGCCCCTGATCGACTGCTCGATGGCGTCTTTCAGGCTGGCCTCGGCCGCCTGCGCGGCCTTGGCGTCGTCCTCCTTGCCGGTCACCACATAATATTTGACCGATGCACGGTAGGAGATCAGCTCGCGGTCGATATTGCGGGCGAGGTCGGCCTCCGAGACGCTGTCCCGGTAGGAGGCGACCGCCGTCGACACCTTGTCAAAACCGAGATAGGCGATGCCCAGACTTAACGCTGAGATGGCGAGCACGAGGCCAAAGCCGAGAATGACCTTGGCCCGGAACGGAAAGCTCGGAAGCCTCCGTGTCAGCGATTGCCACTTCGACATTCCCACCCCCGATTCCCGCTTCCCAGAAAAGCCCGCGCGAGCCGGGAACGGCAGCCCCCGGCTTATTCGCGGAAAACTAGGGCAGAATGGATAAGGGCCGGTAAATTTGCGCATCCGTCGCATAAGTATGAAGGCAATACGACCGGCCGGTTGGGAAGGGCAAAGGAAACACTGCAGTCAGCATCGCATTCCCCTCACGCCGCAGCCAAATTCCCAGTTGCAAAGTTGCCGCCCCCTGTCTCTAATTAGACTAATGAAAAATCACTTCGGGAGGGTACAGGCGTGTCTACCGTCAAATTGACAGTGAACGGCAGGGCGGTCTCGGTCGACGTCGAGGACCGCACGCTGCTTGTGCATCTTTTGCGCGACAATCTGAACCTGACCGGCACCCATGTCGGCTGCGACACCAGCCAGTGCGGCGCCTGCGTCGTCCATATCGACGGCCGCGCGGTGAAATCCTGCACGGTGCTGGCCGGACAGGCCTCGGGCTCGAGCGTCACCACCATCGAAGGCATCGCCAAGGGCGACGTGCTGCACCCGATGCAGGCGGCGTTCCGTGACAATCATGGCCTGCAGTGCGGCTATTGCACCCCGGGCATGATCATGTCGGCGATCGACATCGTCAATCGCCATGGCGGCAAGCTCGATGAGGCCACGGTCCGGCAGGAGCTCGAAGGCAATATCTGCCGCTGCACCGGCTATCACAATATCGTCAAGGCCGTGCTCGACGCGGCCGGCCGCATGAAGGTCGCGCAGGCCGCCGAGTAGGCGTCAGGCGAGACTTTCGATCGCTCACATCAGATTGCCGCCTTTTCGATGGAACTGGCGGTCGACAAACTCCGATAGGGAGAAGAGACATGGGTGTTGAAGGCATTGGCGCCAGCGTCGTCCGCAAGGAGGACAAGCGTTTCATCACAGGCAAGGGCCGTTACGTCGACGACATCAAGCTGGTCGGCATGACCTTTGCCCATTTCATCCGCAGCCCGCATGCGCATGCCAAGGTGAAAAGCATCGACTCGTCCGCCGCGATGAAGATGCCGGGCGTGATTGCGGTGCTGACCGGCAAGGAACTGGTCGACGACAAGGTCGGCAATCTGATCTGCGGCTGGGCCATCACCTCCAAGGACGGCACCGGCATGAAGATGGGCGCCTGGCCCGCGATGGCGCCGGAGACCGTGCGCTTTGTCGGACAGGCGGTCGCGGTCGTGATCGCCGACTCGAAGAACCTCGCCAAGGACGCCGCCGAAGCCGTCGTCGTCAATTATGAAGAACTGTCGGCCGCCGCTGACATCAGCGCGGCGATCAAGCCGGGCGCGCCGCAGCTGCACCCGGAGGCGCCGGGCAACGTGATCTACGACTGGACCATCGGCGACGAGGCCGCCACAAATGCGGCGTTCAAATCGGCCGCCAATGTGGTCTCGCTCGACATCACCAACAACCGGCTGGTGCCGAACGCGATGGAGCCGCGGGCCGCAATCGCCGATTACGACACGGCGGAAGAGCACTACACTCTATATACGACGTCGCAGAACCCGCATGTCGCGCGTCTGGTGTTGTCGGCGTTCTACAACATCGCGCCGGAGCACAAGCTGCGGGTGATCGCGCCCGACGTCGGCGGCGGCTTCGGCTCCAAGATCTTCATCTATCCCGAGGAGATGGTTGCGCTGTGGGCCTCCAAGAAGGTCGGACGGCCCGTGAAATGGACCGGCGATCGCACCGAAGCGTTCCTGACCGACGCACACGGCCGCGATCACCTCACCAAGGCCGAAATGGCTTTCGACAAGGACAACAAGGTCACCGGGCTGCGCGTCAAGACCTACGCCAACCTCGGCGCCTATATGTCGTTGTTCTCTTCGTCGGTGCCGACCTATCTCTATGCGACGCTGCTGTCCGGCCAGTACAACATTCCCAACATCTTCGCCGAGGTGATCAGCGTCTATACCAACACCACCCCGGTCGATGCCTATCGCGGCGCCGGCCGCCCCGAAGCCAGCTTCGTGGTGGAACGCCTGATGGAAACCGCGGCGCGGCAATTGAAGGTCGATCCGGCGGAACTGCGCCGCAAGAACTTCATCACCAGCTTCCCGCATCAAACACCGGTCATCATGGCCTATGATGCCGGCGACTTCGGCGCCTCGCTCGACGCGGCGATGAAGGTGATCGACTACGCCGGCTTTGCCGGCCGCAAGGAGAAGGCCAAGAAAGAAGGCAAGCTGCGCGGCATCGGCGTCTCCTGCTACATCGAGGCCTGCGGTATCGCGCCGTCCAAGGCGGTCGGCAGCCTCGGCGCCGGCGTCGGCCTGTGGGAGTCCGCGGAAATCCGTGTCAATCCGGTCGGAACCATCGAGGTCCTCACGGGATCGCACAGTCACGGCCAGGGCCATGAGACGACGTTCTGCCAGCTCATCGCCGAGCGTCTCGGCGTTCCCATCAGCCAGGTCTCGATCGTCCACGGCGATACCGACAAGGTGCAGTTCGGCATGGGCACCTATGGCTCGCGCTCGATCGCGGTCGGCGGCACCGCCATCGTGAAGGCGATGGAGAAGGTCGAGGCCAAGGCCAAGAAGATCGCCGCGCATGCACTCGAGGCATCCGAGGGCGACATCGTCATCGAGAACGGCGAGTTCAAGGTGACAGGCACCGACAAGTCGATCGCCCTGCCGATGGTGGCGCTCGCCGCCTACACCGCGCACAATCTGCCTGACGGCATGGAGCCGGGCCTGAAGGAGACGGCGTTCTACGACCCGACCAACTTCACCTTCCCGGCGGGCGCCTATATCTGCGAGCTCGAAGTCGATTCCGCGACCGGCAAGACCAGCTTCGTCAACTTCGTCGCAGCCGACGATTTCGGCCGGCTGATCAATCCGATGATCGTCGAAGGCCAGGTGCACGGCGGCCTTGCTCAGGGCATCGGCCAGGCGCTGCTCGAAGGCGCGGTCTATGATAGCAGCGGTCAGCTCGTGACGGCCTCGTTCATGGACTACAGCATGCCGCGCGCCGACGACCTGCCGTCGTTCAAGCTCAGCCACACCACGACGCTGTGTCCGAGCAATCCGCTCGGCGTCAAGGGCTGCGGCGAGGCCGGCGCGATCGGCGCATCGGCCGCCGTGATCAACGCGATCACGGATGCGATCGGCAACAACAAGCTCGCAATGCCGGCGACGCCCGACCGCGTCTGGCACGCGATCCACGGCTGAGGGAGACGAACCATGTATTCCACCACGTATCATCGCCCCTCTTCGATCGACGAAGCGGTTTCGCTGTTCGGCAAGGGCACGGAAGCCAAATATCTCGCCGGCGGTCAGACCCTGCTTCCCGTCATGAAGCAGCGGCTTGCCTCTCCGTCCGACGTGATCGATCTTGCGAAGATCAAGGACATGGTCGGCGTCCTGCCGACCAACAACGGGATCGAGATCAGGGGCGCAACCACCCATTACGACGTGGCCCAGAGCGATATCGTGAAGAAGGCGATCCCGGCTCTGGCCTATCTCGCCTCCGTGATCGGCGATCCCGCCGTGCGCTACCGCGGCACCATCGGCGGCTCGCTCGCCAATAACGATCCCGCGGCGGATTATCCGGCCGCGGTGCTGGCGCTGAACGCGACCGTCAAGACCAACAAGCGCACGATCCCGGCCGACGATTTCTTCAAGGGCCTGTTCACGACGGCGCTGCAGGACGGCGAGATCATCATATCAGTCTCGTTCCCGGTCACGGCAAAGGCAGGCTACGCCAAGTTTCCCAATCCGGCATCCCGGTTTGCCTTGACCGGCGTGTTCGTGGCGAAGTCACCTGGCGGCGACGTCCGCGTCGCGGCGACCGGTGCCTCGCAGAACGGCGTGATGCGCGTCTCCGCGATCGAGTCCGCACTGAAGTCGAACTGGTCGGCCGGCGCGCTCGACAATGTGAAGGTCTCCGCCGATGGGCTGCTCAGCGACATCCACGGATCGGCGGCCTATCGCGCCAACCTGGTCAAGGTGATGGCGCAGCGCGCGGTGGCTGAGGCCGGCTGATAGCGTCTGGACACAAGCCTAAGGAGCGGCGCGCAAGCCAATGCGCGCCGTTCTGCTTTCTGGGCAACAAAACCGCTTGCTACCGCACCTCTGCGGCGTGACAATTCCAAAAGGAAACGCTTAAGGCACAAACCAATGCTCGATAAACCCGCTTCGCAAACGTCCGTTGGCGCCACGGGCCCGCTCGCCGGCTTTCGCATCGTCGAATTCGCGGGCATCGGCCCCGGACCCTTTGCCTGCATGATGCTGGCCGACATGGGCGCCGAGGTGGTGACGCTCGACCGCGTCGGTACCAAGAAGAATCTGAAGGGCGTCGCGGTGCGCGGCCGCAAGGTCGTGGAGCTCGACCTGAAGGACAAAAGCGCGATCGCGCAGGTGCTCGACCTGCTCAGCCATGCCGATGCGCTGATCGAGGGCTTTCGTCCCGGCGTGATGGAGCGGCTCGGGCTCGGGCCCGACGTCGTGCTGGCGCGCAACCCGAAGCTGGTCTACGGCCGCATGACCGGCTGGGGCCAGGAAGGTCCGCTTGCGCAAGCCGCCGGCCATGACATCAACTACATCTCCGTCACCGGCGCGCTCGCTTCGATCGGACCGAAGGAAAGGCCGGTGCCGCCGCTCAATCTGGTCGGCGATTTCGGCGGCGGCGCGCTCTACGTCGTGGTCGGCGTGCTCGCAGCCCTGCTGGAGGCGTCGAAATCCGGCAAGGGACAGGTGGTGGATGCCGCGATGTGCGACGGCGCGGCGTCGCTGATGTCGATGTTCTTCGACATGACCGCCTCGGGCCGCTGGGTCGAGGGCCGCGAGAACAATTTCATCGACGGCGGCGCGCATTACTACGGCGTCTACGAATGCTCCTGCTGCCATTTCATCTCGGTCGGATCGATCGAGCCGCAGTTCTACGCGCTGCTGCGTCAGCATGCCATGCTCACCGACGCCGATTTCGACGCGCAGATGGACCGCAAGGCGTGGCCGGCGCTGCGCGAGAAGCTTGCGAAAGTGTTCAAGACCAAGACGCGCGAAGACTGGTGCAGGATCATGGAAGGCACCGACATCTGCTTTGCGCCTGTTCTCACCATGGCGGAAGCGCCTGATCATCCGCATATGGCGGCGCGCAAGGTGTTCATCGAACGCCACGGCGTGACGCAGCCCGCACCCGCGCCGCGCTTCTCGCGCACGCCGTCGGCCGCGCGCGATCCCGCCGCGGCGGATATCGGCGCGCTGGTGAGTGAGTGGAAGGCGGGGAAATGATCGTAGGGTCGGTTAGCCAACGGGTCGCGCGAACGCGCGCCCGATGACAGGCTCCGCGTAACCCACCACTTCTCCATCCGCAGCAACAGAAGAGGTGGGTTACGCCTTCGGCTAACCCACCCTACAAAGCGATCACGCCGCGTTGTCTACCTTGAGCACGCCGCGGCGGATCTGGTCTTCCTCGATCGATTCGAACAGCGCCTTGAAATTACCCTCGCCGAATCCATCGTCGCCCTTGCGCTGGATGAATTCGAAGAAGATCGGCCCGATCGCGTTGGCCGAGAAAATCTGCAGCAGCACCTTGGTGTGGCCGCCGTCGACGACGCCCTCGCCGTCGATCAGGATGCCGTTGGTCTTGAGCCGCGCGACATCCTCGCCATGGCCGGGCAGCCGCGCGTCGATCCGCTCGAAATAGGTGTCGGGCGGCGACGGCATGAACGGCAGGCCGCTCGTGCGCAGGCCCTCGATGGTGCGGTGGATGTCGCGCGCGCCGCAGGCGATGTGCTGGATGCCCTCGCCGCGATAAATGCTGAGATATTCCTCGATCTGACCGGAGTCGCCGGCATCCTCGTTGATCGGAATCCGGATCTTGCGGTCGGGACTGGTCAGCGCCCGCGAGAACAGGCCGGACGCACGGCCCTCGATATCGAAGAAGCGGATCTGGCGGAAGTTGAACAGCTTCTCGTAGAAGCCGGTCCAGACATTCATCCGGCCGCGATGGACGTTGTGGGTGAGATGATCGATGTAATAGAGGCCTGCGCCCGCGGGCCGCGGATCGCGCGCGCCAAGCCATTCGAACTCGGCGTCGTAGGCCGAGCCCTTGGGCCCATAGCGGTCGACGAAATAAAGCAGGCTGCCGCCGATGCCCTTGATGGCGGGCACATCCAGCGTCCTCTCGGCCGATGCGACATCAGCCGGTTCAGCGCCGAGCGCGATCGCGCGCTCATGGGCGCGCCTGGCATCGACCACGCGGAACGCCATCGACGGTGCGCAGGGCCCGTGCGCGGCGACGAAATCGAAACCGTGGCTGCCCGGCTGCTCATTGACGAGATAGTTGATGTCGCCCTGGCGGTAGACCGTGATCCTCTTCGTCCTGTGACGCGCGACCGGCGCATAGCCCATCAGCTTGAACAGCGCATGCAGCTGCTCCGGCTCGGGATGCGCATATTCGACGAACTCGAAGCCGTCGGTGCCCATCGGATTGTCGGCGCTGATGCTGGCGGGCGGCGCGTCATGCGGAAACGGACCCATGGCGGAATTCTCCTGAAATTGTTGCAGGTAGTTTCGGCCGAATCCGGCGCAAAGGGCGTGCAAAACGGACTGCATTTTGCTAGAATAGTGCACGATCTGTGCATGACATGGATATTTGACGCATGATCACGGTAGACGCCTTCGACCTCAAGATGCTGGCCTCGCTGCAGGACGACGGCCGGCGCACCAACCAGGAGCTCGCCGATCTCATCGGGCTGTCGGCCTCTCAATGCTCGCGGCGGCGGATGCGGCTGGAAGAAGAGAAAGTGATCGCGGGTTACCACGCCGACCTCTCCGGCGAAGCGCTCGGCTTCAACCTGATCGCCTTCATCCACATCACGCTTGCGACCCATTCGCCCGACAACGCCAAGAAATTCCGCGCGCTGGTCGGCCGCGTCGACGAGATCCAGGAGGCCTATTCGCTGACCGGCGATGCCGATTACGTGCTCAAGGCCGTGCTGCGCGACCTCAAGGACCTGTCCGATCTCGTCAACAATGTGCTGATGCCGCACCAGAGCGTCGCGCATGTGCGCTCGTCGATCGTGCTGGACCGCTTGAAGGAGAGCACGAAGCTGCCACTGCGCAAGTGATGGTGGTCTCTCCGTCGTCATTCCGGGACGCGCATCTTTGCGCGGGCCCGGAATCCATACTCCCGATGGTGGTTATGGATTCCGGGCTCGCGTGCTTCGCCCGCGCCCCGGAATGACGACGTGGCGCAAATCGAGGGAAATTCGCCATTCGCTTTCGCGCGCGGCTTTGCCATGATGCAATCGCGAGAGGAGCGAGATCATGGCGCTGCAGCTGCGACCGAACTGCGAGTATTGCGACAAGGATTTGCCGCCGTCAGCGACGGACGCGCGCATCTGCTCCTATGAATGTACCTTCTGCGCCGATTGCGTCGAGACGAAACTCTTCAACGTCTGCCCGAATTGCGGCGGCGGTTTCACGCCGCGACCGATTCGCCCTTCAAAGGAATGGCGGGAGGGTGTGTGCGTGACCAAACACCTACCCTCGGACAAGCGCGTGCATCTGAAGTACAGCCGCGAGGCTGTCGCGGCGCATTCGGCGCGGGTGAAAGGCGTTCCGCCCGAACAACGTTAGTTTCGTAGGGTGGGCAAAGCGAAGCGTGCCCACCATTCCCGGCGTACCGTATCAAGGTGGGCACGGCGCATTCGCGCCTTTGCCCACCCTACGATTCATCACTCCGCCGCCAAAATCGTCCCCTCGACCTCGCCGAAGCCGACGCGATAGCCGTCGCCCTGGCACCAGCCGCGCATCACGAGCGAATCGCCGTCTTCCAGGAACGTTCGCTTCATGCCGCCGTCGAGTTCGACCGGCTCGCTGCCGTTCCAGCTGATCTCCAGCAGACTGCCGCGCTGATTCTTCTCCGGACCGGAGATGGTGCCCGACCCTAAGAGATCGCCTACATTCATGGCGCAGCCCGAGGAAGCGTGATGCACCAGCTGCTGCACCGACGACCAATACATGTATTTGAAATTGGTGCGGCAGATCGTCTGCGGCGCATTCATCTGCGCCGCGCGCAAGGAGACATCGAGCTCCATGTCGTAATTGTTGGGCTGCGCCTGGCGCAGATAGGGCAGCGGCTCCGGCTGCTGCGCAGGGCCATGCAAACGGAACGGCTCGAGCGCCTCGCGCGTGACGATCCACGGGCTGATCGAGGTCGCGAACGCCTTGGCCTGGAACGGGCCGAGCGGCACATATTCCCATTGCTGGATGTCGCGCGCGCTCCAGTCGTTCAGGATCACGAAGCCGAAGATCATCTCTTCGGCCTGCTTCTCACTGAGCATCTCGCCCATCCGCGACGGCTGACCGACCACGACGCCCATCTCCAGCTCGAAGTCGAGCCGCTTGCAGGGACCGAAGCTCGGCACTTCCGCTGTCGGCGGCTTCAACTGCCCGCGCGGCCGCTTCACCCTGGTGCCGCTCACCACGACGGTCGAGGCGCGGCCGTTATAGCCGATCGGCATATGCAGCCAGTTCGGCTGCAGCGCATTGTCCTTGCCGCGGAACATCACGCCGACATTTGTTGCGTGCTCCCTAGAGGAGTAGAAATCGGTGTAGCCGGCGACCGCGATCGGCAGGCGCAGCCTGACGTCACGCATCGGCACCAGCGCGAGCTTGCGCAGCTCATCATTGTCGCGCAGCTCGGGATGATCGGCGCGCAACAGCTCGTTGATCCGCGCCCGCGTCCTGGCCCAGACCTTCGGGCCCTGCGCCATGAACGCATTGAGCGAGGTGCCGGCAAAGGTGCCGGGCTCGACCTGCAGCCGGCCGTCCTGTTCCAGCTCCCAGAGATCGAGCACGAACTCGCCGATCGCAACGCCGACGCGCGGCGCCAGCCCATGGGCCGCGAACACGCCGTAAGGGAGATTCTGGATCGGGAAGTCGGAGGCGGGATCGACTGATATGAAGGAGCGGAGCTTGGGGTCGTTGGGATGGGGCACGAAATTCTCCAATCGCGAAAATCGTCATGCCCGGGCTTGACCCGGGCATCCATCGAGCTTCGCAAGAAGGCTCTTATCGAAGTAGATGGATCGCCGGGTCAAGCCCGGCGATGACGACCTTAAATCATCACGGCTTGTTCGGATCGAACCGCTTCTCAAGGCCCTTCCAGCAATCGGCGTAGTCGTCCTGCAAGGTCGCCGACGTCGCCGCGTATTGTGTCACCCGCTGCGGAAAGCGCGTCTCGAACATGAAGGCCATGGTGCCCGTCAGCTTCACCGGCTTGAGATCGCTGTTGGACGCGTGATTGAAAGCATCGCGGTCCGGGCCATGCGGCAGCATGCAATTGTGCAAGCTCATGCCCCCCGGCGTGAAGCCCACCGGCTTGGCGTCATAGACACCGTAGATCAGCCCCATGAACTCGCTCATGATGTTCATGTGATACCAGGGCGGGCGGAAGGTGTTTTCGGCGACCGCCCAGCGCTCCGGGAAGATCACGAAATCGATGTTCGCCGTGCCGGCCGTCTCCGACGGCGAGGTCAGCACCGTGAAGATCGAGGGATCCGGGTGATCGAAGGCAATCGCGCCGACCGGCGAGAAGCGCCGCAAATCGTATTTGTAGGGCGCGTAATTGCCGTGCCACGCCACCACGTCAACAGGCGAATGCGGCAGCTCGGTCCGAAACAGCGCGCCGCCCCATTTGACGTAGAGCTCGGTCGGCGTGTCCTTGTCCTCATAGGCGGCGACCGGCGTGAGGAAGTCGCGCGCATTGGCGAGGCAATTGGCGCCGATCGGGCCGCGCTCCGGCATCGTGAAGGCGCCGCCGTAATTCTCGCAGACATAGCCGCGCGCGGGGCCGCCAGGGATCTCGACGCGGAATTTCACGCCGCGCGGAATCACCGCGATCTCGCCGGCCTCGATATCGATGCGGCCGAACTCGGTGACGAAGCGCACGTCGCCCTGCTGCGCCACGAACATCATCTCGCCGTCGGCATTATAGAAGTGCTGGTCCACCATCGATTTGGTGATGAGATAGATATGCGCGGCCATGCCGGCTTGGGTGTTGACGTCGCCGGCCGTGGTCATGGTGCGCAGGCCCCCGAGGAAGGTCACCTCCTCCTTCGGAATCGGCGTCGGATCCCAGCGCAGTTGCGCAATCGGTAGGTCGTGTTCATGGCACGGCGCCGAGCGCCACAGCCCGGCATCGACTTTCGCAAAGCGGCCCGAATGCTTCACCGACGGGCGGATGCGATAAAGCCAGGAGCGCTCATTGGTGCCGCGCGGCGCGGTGAAGGGCGAGCCGGAGAGCTGCTCGGCATAAAGCCCGTAGGCGGCGCGCTGCGGCGAGTTACGCCCGATCGGCAGCGCATTCGGCAGCGATTCCGTCTCGAAACTGTTGCCGAAACCGGACATGTAGCCCGGCGTGACTTGCGCAGAGCTGCGGCTGATGATGTCGGGCGAGGTGTTGATGTTCATGACTATCCTCCTTGCAGGGCGGCCCACATGTCGCGGTCGCGCTTGTCGGTCCAGATCACGGGGTCGTCGATTCCCGAGGCCTCGTCGAACGCGCGCGAGACGTTGAACGGCAGGCAGTGCTCGTAAATCGCAAAGCTTTGGAATTTGGGATCCATCACTTCGCGGGTCGCGGCCATCGTCTCCTTCAGGCTGCGGCCCTTGGCGACCGAGGATTCAGCCGCGCCATAGAGCGTGGTGACGAAGTCGCGCGTCATCGCGATCGCATCGCGCGCGGTGGCAAGGCCTTTCAGCGCGTCGCCGCGCCCCGGCGCGATCGCCTTAGGATTGAACTCGCGGATTTCGTTCAAGGTCGTCGGCCATTCGCGCAAATGCGCGTCGCCGCAATAGCAGGCCGAGTGATATTCGATCAGATCGCCGGAGAACATCACCTCGGCATCGGGCACCCAGGCGACGATATCGCCCGAGGTATGGCCGGCGCCGAGCTGCATCAGGCTGATCTCGCGTTTTCCGAGATAGATCGACATCGATCCTTCGAAGGTCAGCGTCGGCCAGGTCAGGCCGGGAATGCTTTGGGCATCCTGGAACAGGCGGGGAAAGCGGCCATATTCGGAATCCCAATCCTGCTGGCCACGCTCGGCGACGAGGCGATAGGTCTCCTGCGAGGCGACGATCGCCTGCGCGTGATAGGCGGACGCGCCGAGCACGCGCACGGCATGATAATGCGACAGCACGACATATTTGATCGGCTTGTCGGTGACCTTGCGCACCCGCTCGATCACCTTGTTGGCCATCGCCGGTGTCGCCTGCGCGTCGAACACGAGGCAGCCGTCGTCGCCGACGATCACGGCGGTATTGGGATCGCCCTCGGCGGTGAAGGCATAGAGATCGGTGCCGATTTCGGAGAAGGTGATCTTCTTCTCGGCCATATCGGTGGTGGACGCAAAACCCTTCGCCATCAATTCATTCCTGTCGTTTATTGTTGTTGCTGCTGGCTCGCGTCGATCATGCGGTGCCTCGCCAGCGCGATCGCCTCGCGCAAAACATCGATATCGCCGATATGGTTGGCAAGGATCAGCACCAGCGCGGCATCGAGATCGGCGCTCTGCTCGTCGTTCAGTCCGCGATGCGCCTCGACGATGGCGCGGAAGGCATCGTCAGGTTTGGCAAAGTTGGAAGAGGTCGAGAGCGGCATGGGTAGACCTCAGTTCAAGCCGGAAGCGCGGGCCAGCGCGGTTTCAAGCCGCCCGCGCGTCGGGTGGCGGAAGCGCGCGGCGACATAGCCATCCGGCCGCAACAGATAGGCGGTTCCAGGTTCGGCGTCATAGCGGGCAGCCGCGAGCCCTTCGGAATCGATCAACCCGCTTTCGCCGCCGATCCGGATCGCGGACACGCCCGAGGGCGCATCGGTTGCTGCGCCACTACCAAACTCCAGCAGGGTGAACTGCGTTCCCCTTTTGATGAACGCCTCGGTCAAGAACATTGATGCGCCGTGCTCCGCCATCGGAGCATCCGGCATGGACGCGCCCGGCCGCGGGCCGCCGCGCCAGAGATCCACATCCGCCGTCGACAGCGGCGTGTCATAGACCGAGGGCACCGACAGCCGGCCGCCATTGACCATGCGCTTGCCGAACTCGGTTTCTTTCGCCAGCGCAAGCACCGCCTTGCGCAGCCGCGCCTCCTGGCGCGTTGCGGGCGCCATGAAATCGGTGGAGCGCGTGGACTCGCGGATGTTCTCATCCGCCGCCGCGCTGCGCTCGATGTGATAGCTCTCGAGCAGCCGCTCCGGCGACGTCTTGCGCAGGATGCGGTCGAGCTTCCATGCGAGATTCTCCGCATCCTCCAGTCCCGAATTGGCGCCGCGGGCGCCGAACGGCGAGACCTGATGCGCGGCGTCGCCGGCAAAGATCACCCGGCCGTGCAGGAAGGAGTCCATTCGGCGGCACTGGAACTTGTAGAGCGAGATCCATTCGAACTCGAACTTGTCGTGGCCGAGCATGCGTGCGATGCGCGGCCGCACGTTCTCCGGCTTCTTCTCGGCGACGGGATCGGCGTCCGGATTGAGCTGCAGATCGATGCGCCAGATGTCGTCGGGCTGCCTGTGCAGCAGCGCCGAGCGTCCGGCATGGAATGGCGGATCGAACCAGAACCAGCGTTCGGTCGGAAACGCCGCGGTCATCTTGACGTCGGCGATCAGGAACTGGTCCTCGAACATCTGCCCCGCGAATTCCGCGCCGACCATCTGCCGCAGCGACGAGCGCGCGCCGTCGCAGGCAATGACCCAAGCGGCATGCAGGCCGTAGGGACCATCGGGCGTGTCGATGATCAACACCACGCGATCGTTGCGTTGCTCCAGCGCGGTCACCTTGTTGCGCCAGCGCAAGGAAATGTCGGGCAACTCCTCGACCCGGTCGACCAGATAGGCCTCGGCATAGAACTGCTGCAGGTTGATGAAGGCCGGCCGCTTGTGGCCCGGCTCCGGCAGCAGGTTGAACTGATAGAGTTGCGAGGCTCCGTGAAAGATCTTGCCGACGCTCCAGACCACGCCCTTGTCGACCATCCTCTCGCCGACGCCAAGCCGGTCCCAGTACTCGAGCGAGCGCTTTGAGAAGCAGATGGCGCGCGAGCCGTCGCCGATGCGGTCGGCGTCATCGAGCAGCACGATCTTGTGTCCGCGCTGCGCCAGATCAATCGCAAAGGACAGCCCGACCGGGCCGGCGCCGACCACGACCACCGGATGCTCGGCAGCGTTGGTGCCGGGCCTATCCTGGTCGGGGTGGCGGCGATAGCCGAACTGGGTCTTTGCCTGCGTCATGCTCGAGCCCGAAAAGCGTCCTTGCCGCTTTTGTGAATTAGTTTCACTTGCAACTATTCTGGCATCCTGTAGGCTCCCCCGTCAACTCAAATCGGAGCGATCCTTGCCCAAGGCAGCTGCCACCGATGCGATCCCGGGACCGGTCCGGCAGCCAAGCGCCGGAAAAGCCGTGCGGCTCGATCTGTTCGGCTTCGTGCCGTTCCGGCTGAACCGGCTGGCGGCCGAGGTCAGCAACGCGTTGTCGGGCGAATATCAGGCGCGCTACGGGCTCGATATTCCCGAATGGCGGGTGCTGGCGACGCTTGGCTTCCGCGAGGACGCCTGCAGCGCGCAATATATCTCCGACTGCACCCGCACGCATAAATCGACCATCAGCCGCGCGGTGACGACGTTGCTGGGGCGGCAGATCATCGAGCGCGTCGAGAACGCGGACGACCGCCGCGAATTCCGCCTGCGGCTGACGCGGAAAGGCCACGCGCTTTATGAGGAACTGATTCCGCGGCTGTTGCGCAAGGAGCAGGACATTCTCGCCTGCCTCACCGCACAGGAGCGCAGGGAATTCGCTGTGCTGCTCGGCAAGATCGAGAGGAGCCTCGGTCTCGTGCAGGCCAGCGCGGAGGCGGATGCCAAGCAGGCGTATTAGGTGCCGCGCCCGTCATTGCGAGGAGCCAACGGGTCGCGCGAATGCGCGCCCGATGATAAACTCCGCGACGAAGCAATCCATATCGAAGCTTGTTGCGCCATGGATTGCTTCGCTTCGCTCGCAATGACGATGATTAAGTCCGGCCGATATGCTTCGCAATCACCGGAAAATAATTCTCTCCGGACCCCGCATCGATCGCCTCCTGCAAGATCGTTCCGATCAACTCGGCGCCACGCAGCGTGATGCCGCCCTCACGCGCGAGTTCGAGCGCATAGGACAGATCCTTCAACGCATATTCGGTCGAAAACGCGCGCTCCGGGAACACGCCGGGCACGATCGCCTTCAGGCCGTGGTTGCGCAGCGCGAAGCTGTCAGCCGAGCCCTTTGACAGCGTCTCCAGCAACAGCTTTGGATCGACGCCGGCCGCCCTTGCGACCACAACCGCCTCCGACAACGCATTGACCGTCTCGAACAGCACCATGTTGTTGAGGATTTTGGTCACCTGCCCCGCGCCGACATCGCCGCAATGGGTGACATCGGTGGCAAAGCAGCGGATCAGCGGCTCGACCGCGTCATAGAGGTCGCGCGGGCCACCGATCATGACGCTGAGCGTGCCGTCCTGCGCGGCCTGCCGGGTGCGCGCGATCGGCGCATCGAGCCAGGCCGCGCCTTTGCCCCGTAATTGCCCAGCGAAATCGCGGGTCTGGCTGACCGACGAGGTGCCGAGATCGACGACAATCTGGCCTTTCCGGATGTTCTTGAAAATTCCGTCGCCTTCGAACACCGCGCGCACGTGCCTGGCGCT
>Ga0210410_10002286_pt1 | contig 17305 bp, 9 predicted proteins | sample IncBWC4MmetaG_FD_161058 | JGI IMG/M metagenome (GOLD analysis project Ga0210410, IMG submission 161058) | Forest soil microbial communities from Barre Woods Harvard Forest LTER site, Petersham, Massachusetts, United States - Inc-BW-C-4-M | ecosystem: Environmental > Terrestrial > Soil >... | reverse complement strand
GGCGAGACGAAGTAGTTGGCGGTGCTGTTGCTGGACGCGGCGGCAATGGTGAGATTCAGGGAAGCCGAGGCACTCTGACCTGTAGCATCGATTACTCCGACACTGTACGTGCTGGTTCCTGAATTAATGGGCGTGCCAGAGAAAACGCCGGCCGGACTCAAGCTTAGACCAGCATTGCAGACACCGGAACAGCTTTGAATTGCCCAGTTATAGGGAGTAGTCCCACCGGTAGCAGTGAGGGAGGCGCTGTACGCGGTAGACACAACGCCACTTGGCAGAGTGCTGGAACTAATAGCCAAAGGAGTAGCTGTAGTAGGAGTCGAAGTAGTAGGAGCAGAAGTAGTAGGGGTAGAAGTAGTAGGAGTAGAAGTACTTGCGGCCGCAATGGTGATACTCAGCGCAGCCGAAGCAGTCTGCCCGTTCGCATCGGTTACTGCGAAAGTGAATGTGCTTGTCCCTGCATTGACCGGAGTTCCATTGAGCACCCCGGTAGTCGAGGTCAAGCCTCCGTTGAAGCCCAATCCCGTATTGCAGGCCCCCGAACACGCTGTCCACGTCCATGTGTAGGGAGCAGTCCCACCCGTGGCAGCGAGGGAGGAGCTGTAAGGGGTGGACACAATCCCACTTGGCAGTGCGCTGGAGCTGATCGCTAAAGGAGTAGCTGCAGTAGAAGTGCCTACGGCCGCAATGGTGATATTCAGGGAAGCCACGGCAGTCACACCCGCCGCATCGGTTACTCCGAAGATGAAGGTACTTGTTCCGGCATTCATTGGCGTGCCGGATAAAACTCCCGCCGCGTTAAAACCAAGGCCGGTATTGCAGGCGCCTGAACATCTTTCTACCGCCCAGGTATAGGGGGCGGTCCCGCCGGTCGCAGTAAGAGTGTCGCTGTAAAAGGTGGATACAACTCCGCTTGGAAGAGTGCTGGGAGAGGTAATCGTTACGGAGGAGGAAGAGGCGGCCCTGCTGGCTGCGCTAACGGCCATGCCGCTACCGCATCCGGTCAAGATTGCTAACGCCCCGAGTGATAATGCGCCCAATGCTACTTTGATATAGATCAATATTTCCCCCATTTAAAAAAAATTGAGCAACTGTTGGCCGGCTGTTTTGCCGGTCGCCAAGAGACACAGTTCTGCTGAGCCCAGCGGGAGGCAGGGCGGGCCGAGGTCCGCTCGAGATAGCAGAACAAGACTGGTATGTGGTTGGTTGTTCGCACACAGCAGTGCGAGGCGATGGAAATTTTTTTTAGAAAGTCGCTTCTAGAAGAAACGTACTCTCCAAATCAAATTTGCCGCGGTTGTTTGGGGGCAGAGCAGAAAAAACGTAACAAGGATTAACAAAGCGACAGCAAGCAGGATGCCAAACTTGTAATCCGCTAACGGTTACGGAAGAAGAAAGGCTTACAGCGCTGGCCTTCCTTAGAGCAGGCGCATTAAGGGGCACTACGCACGCAAAATGTTCCCGTAGCACGTAACTATTACCGGCCGTCCACCGCGACAAAGTTCAAATGCAATTTTCTTCCGTGCGGCTCTCCGACATAAAGGTGACGGTGAAACCACTGGTGCGTTCATAACGATCAACCCCAATTCCAAAACGGGAATCCCAAAAATAAATCCAGAATTCGTGGCAGATTTTTAGTGCTCAAAAAGTGACCGTCAACAGACCACAATTCACCACGATTCCACCACAAATTCACCACCCAAAAACCACATCCAAACACCCGCTCTTCGCAAAACCCCCCACAAAAATACACCAAACCGCCTCTCCAAAAAAAATTCCACCCAACGAACGTCGCATAGCTGCCATGCTTGGAGCGCGAATCTCCAAAGCCAATCGGATTCGTTCATTAAAGAGGCATTTCCCTGAGCCTCTATACGTAAATAGATACCCCATAAACCACTGAAAACATAGGATCCACCCTGCTCCACAGGCCTATACCGTGAATTAACTTGCCGGTCATAGCCGCCACTCTATTTAACACAAGCTGACGAGAGGTCGTCCAAGGAATGAACAAAGCAATTCTGTTACTTGTTCTGGCGGGTCTCACTCCAGGCCTGCGCGCCCAGGAGAAGGACAAGTCCCCCCATATCATAGGGATGGCCCACATGGCCTACTACGTCACTGATCTTGGAAAGGCCCGCGCCTACTACGAAAATCTGCTCGGTTTTCAGGAAGCCTTCGCCTTGAAAAACGCAGAAGGTTCCGACCACATTGTCTACATCAAGATCAATGATCACCAGTACATAGAGCTAGTTGCCGAGACGCCGAAGAACCACGGCTTCCTCTACGACGCTGGGTTCGAGACCAACGATGCCAAAGGAATGCGGGACCACCTGGCTTCTCTGGGTCTTCCCGTACCTGCGAACGTAGTAAAAGACGCGACCGAGAATCTAAGCTTTGATATCACTGATCCTTCAGGGTTTACGCTTCAGATTGTCCAGTATTTGCCTGAGAGTTTAACGGGACGCACGAAGGGCAAGTTCATGCCGGCATCGCGAATATCGAATCACATCGACCATTTAGGCCTCCTGGTCAACGACCGGGAATCCTCATGGAAGTTCTACGGCGATACGTTCGGGTTCGTAAAAGAGGGGGACGGCTCGAAGATGGCAATACCCGGAAGCGAAGACCGATTCGAGCTGGGGGTGGAACGAAAGCCTCCAACCATCGATAGGTACCACATAAAAGATCACATCTGCCTGTCTGCCCCGGACGTCCCGAAGGTGACGACAGAATTGCAAGCGAAGCCTGCAATGGGTGAATTTCCGAAGGCAATCGCGGACATACATCAACTCTCCAGCGGCAAACATGTGATCGAGATCTACGACTTGGATGGCAACCGCGTGGAGCTAATGGAGCCTCCTCAAAACAACACTGCGTCCAGCACGACGGGCAACTAGCGATGCGAGATAAGAAGGGAAAGAGGAAGCACCGGTAAGCGGGCTTTCAAACCCTCGTTAGATCACAAAAGACAGTAGTTCAGCCGTATTTAGGGAGGACAGTTCGCAATGCAAACTAAAATTGGCATCGCATGTCTGAGTTGGCTTCTGGCTTTCTCCACCATGATGCGTGGGCAGGCGCCCACGGCGACCCTGGTCGGCCAGGTGGTCGACACCACCAAAGCCAATGTTTCTGGCGCAACGATCACGATTCGGAACACCGCCACCAACGAAACCCGGACCACCAAAACCAGTTCGGATGGCCTGTACACGATCACTAGTCTCGCACCTGGAGGCTATGAAGTCACCATCTCCATGGTGGGTTTTAATCAGCTCAAGGAAAGTAATCTCCAGTTGGCCGCCGATCAGACTGCGCGATTGGACGCGGCTCTCCAGATTGGCACCGCGACCGAAGCCGTGACCGTATCCGCGGACGTGGGTTTGCTGAACACGGAGACATCCTCCAAGGGAGACCTCATCACTCCAATCGAGATCGCCGAAATACCTCTCAACGGCAGAGACTTCAACGACCTTGCCTTTACCGTGGCGGGTGTCCAGCCGGCAGAACAGAGTGCGAAGGGCGCGCCGTATGTGGCGAATGGATCGCGTGCTGACTCAAGCGGCGTCTTCATCGACGGAATCAACGATGAAAGCCCTCGCGACGCCGGATCGCAGATCAGCCCGCCGCTCGACTCCATTCAGGAGTTCAAGATGGAGACCTCGGGCTACACGGCGCAGTATGGCCGGCTCTCCGGAAGTGTCGTCAATATGGTGACTAAGAGCGGAGGCAACCGGATCCACGGATCGCTCTTCGAGTTCGTCCGCAACGACTTGTTCGACGCGCCCCCCTTCAACTTCACCAACATCAAAGTCCCAAAGACTAAGCTTCGCAAAAACCAGTTTGGCGGTGACCTATCCGGCCCGGTGACGATACCGCATGTGTACAGTGGCCGCGATCGCACCTTCTTTCAACTCAGTCTGGAGAGCCTGCGTTCGGTGACCGGTACCAGTGCTACCGGCCTCGTGCCGACCGACCTTGAGCGGACCGGAGACTTCAGTCAATCCGGCCCTGGCGGAACCCCATACTACTTTCACAATCCCAAGATGAACACCAAGGCATTGTGCGCGCCGCCTGCGCCGCCCGCTGTGCCTACACCTGCTCAGGTCGCCGGGTGTTTGTACCCTGCCCCGTACTATAAAATCCCCACCCTCGACCCCGTAGCCAAGAACCTGCTCGCATACTACCCTCACGCCAACTTGACTGTGCCCCCCGGCAGCCCTAACTATTTTCTGAACACCGACAGCATCAGCAACTGGAACAACGGTCTCGTCAAAATCGACCAGAAGTTAGGGAGCAAGGACCAGCTCTCAGGCCGTTTCCTCAGGCGCTGGGCCACATCCAAGAACCCCACCTCCGGCTCCGGGCTAGGCACCTTCGGCTCGACCACAAATTCGCACCAGAGCCTCATCGGGCTTGGCGAAACCAGGATATTCACCGCGAACCTTGTGAATGACTTCCGCTACGGCCGGACGCGGACCGTATCGGATGAGGCCGCGAATGACGCCGGCACCAACTACGCGCTCCAGTTGGGAATCCAGGGAACAACCACCAATCCCGCAGATCTTGCCTTTCCCAGCTTCAAGCCATCCGGCTTCGAGAACCTTGGCGACAACGCGTCCGTTCCCATCACCTATGTCGTGAATGACTACGACGGTAGCGATCTCGTCACCTGGACCAGAGGAAGACATACCTTCAAGTTCGGAGGCGACATCCTTCATGTCCAGCTCTTCCAGCCAACGAACACGAGCAAGAATGGCGGCTTCACATACTCCGGCAAGCTTACCGGTGTTTCTACCACCAACGCGCTGGCTGACCTTCTCGCAGGCTACCCGGCGACAAGCGTATTGATGTCTGGAGGAGCCACCAACCACATCCTCCAGACCAACTACGCCGGTTTCGCTCAGGATGACTACAAAGCGTCGCATAGTCTTACGCTCAATCTGGGCCTGCGCTATGAGTTGCAGACCCTTCCCTCCGAACAGAATGGACAACTCACGAACTTTGTCCCTTCACTGGGAAAGATCATTTACTCCAACGCTTCAGTCGTTCCAAATATTGACGCGTTGCTCGCTCAGTCGGGACTAACCAGTTATTACATCTCGGCCAGCGCGGCTGGATATCCAGCGGCCCTTGTCAACTCGAACAAGACAAGGTTCAGCCCGCGCATCGGCTTCGCGCTGCGTCCCTTCCAGAACGACCGCACCGTCATCCGCGCCGGCTATGGCATCTTCTACACCGGGATCAGGCTAAGCGTCATCCGTACCAATCTGGCGGGACAATATCCCTTTTCCGCAACCACCACCTACCAAGCGGCCGCTCCCACCACGACTGTCGCGGGGTCGAGTTTCATTGCACCCGCCACTCCCTTCCCCTCTTCAGGCGGATCGCTGTCAGGCATCCTCACCCCGAACGGATATGACCCTAATGCGCCCTCGGCAAATCTGCAGAGTTATAACCTTACGATTGAACGAGACCTTGGCAAGGGTATGGCTCTCGAGATCGCCTATGTAGGTTCGAAAGGAACCCATCTCGCGCAGGAGTTCGACTACAACCAGGAGCGAACATCAGGTGTAACGGCTTCGCGGCCATTCCCCACGTTCTCCGCGATCACCATTGAGAACTTCAATGGGACCTCCCACTACGACTCAGGGCAGATCACCGTTCGCAGAAGGTTCGAACATGGCCTGTTTTTCCGGGTCAATTACACCTATGCCAAGTCTCTCGATTCACAATCCGGCGCGAACGCTGCGGGAGCCGGCGGCTACTTCGGCAACCAGAATGTCCTGAACCCGACGGCTGAATATGGCCGGTCAGACTTCGACATCACTCACAACTTCACGGCCACCTCTGTCTATCGTACCAGTTCGAGGCATTACACGTTACGGGATTGGCAGGCGAGCGGCAGCATTCTGGCTTACAGTGGACAGCCCTTCACCCCCAAAGTCTCCGGCACTCAGGATCTGGGTCAGGCGACGCGCCCAAACCGCCTATGCAATGGGACCCTATCGAATCGCACCATCACGGAATGGTTCGACCCAGCTTGTTTCGCAATTCCCGCCTCGGGTTTTGGCAACTCGGGGCGCAACATTCTCAGCGGACCAGACAGTGTAACCATCAACTTCGCCCTGGGAAGAGTTTTCTCTATGGGAGAGTATGGCCACTTCGAATTTCGTTGGGAGACCTTCGGCACATTGAACCACCCCAGCTTTGGCTATCCAAGCTCAACGATCGGCACTGCAGCGACCGCCGGCGTAATCAACTCCACGACCGGCGGCAACCGCATCATGCAGTTCAGCGGACGCTATGAATTTTAGATCTCAATTCAACAATCGATAAGGAGCGCTATGACTCATCGTCATCAGGATCTTCCTCCATCTGTAATCGTCAACGGTAAACCGTCCAGAGGGACGATCATCGTGCTGGCTGTGGTGCTTGGTCTTCTCCCCGCACGTCTGCTGGCACAGGAGACGCCGGCGCCCGCCTCTGGTCCTCCAACGCCCGCACAGTGCGGTATCCCCGGACATCATGCTCTCCTCGAAAGGATGAGCACAGCCTTCGAGCTGACCTGCGAACAGGAGCAAAAGCTCGAGCCTCTGCTGCATGACGAAGAGTCGGTCAGCAAGCCTCTGCTCCGGTTTCAAGCCTTCACCTCCGACGAGAAGAAGGCCGTCATGCAGCAGATGAAGGTTGCGGCCAGGAAACAGATCCGGCCGCTGTTGACACCGCCGCAGCAGGCGAAGATGGACCAGGAGATCGACACCGTCTCGAAGGGCGGCGAGGGCCTTCAGAAGGGAAACGGCAAAAAGGGTGGAAGCGAGAAAAAAGCCAAAGATCCTATCGATCCCTTCGTCGCGGAAGAGTCGCTGTCGGACGCAATCTCAAAGTACGCTGCGTTCTCAGCCGAGGAAAAGAAGGCGCTCATCCTGAAGGTCAAGACAGCATCACGCCGGCCCGACGCTCCAGCGATGAGACCTGAACAAGCGAAGACAGTCGATGCGAGCATCAAGCAGATGTCTTCCTAGAGGAGACGGCCAGAATAGATGGCCTTCTTAATCAATGCACCACGATCGTCCTCAAATCACCACCACGTGTCGTTAGTCGTGCGTCGGCGGGGGCGGCGGAGCAGTCGAAGACGGAGTTGGCTTGCCTGTAACCGTATTCGCTTCCATCAGCTCGACACGTGTTCCATCAGGATCATAGAGATTCACCTGGCGCTTCTGGTTGACGCCGGTAGCGACCTTGAGCTCTTTGCCGTAAGTCTTGAACGCTGGGCGCGCCTCAAGAATCGCGACTGACTTCACAACGTCAGGTACTACGAGCGAGATATGATTTTTTGTGCCGAACTTGTCAGGCGCATTGCGGTAAAGCATGAACTCAACATAATCGTCTCCGTCCGGAACGCGCATATTAATCCAGCTCAACTCCTTAGGGTTCGCCCCTCCGCGCCACGTCTCCTTAAAGCCCAGCACGTTCCCGTAAAAATCTATAGACTTCTCACTATTCCCAACAAGAAATCCCAAGTGGTAGATCTTGGTTGCGATGCGCGTGTCCGGCTCGAACTTGCCGGCGGCCTTTGCTTCAAGACCACCCGGAAGAGTCTGCACAAACTCGACCAGCATCCCATCCGGGTCCTTGATCTCAAAGGCGTAGTCCCCGGTGCGGGTCTTACCGCCATTGCCCGGTTTGACATCGAAACCCTTCGACCGCAGGTAAGTCCGCATCGCTTCGATGTCATCAACCGTGAAGCAAAGATGGCTCATCATGTTGGGGGGGTGAGTCGGCGGCTCGTTAAAGAGTTCGATGTGTTGGTGGTCGTTGATCTTGATGAACGCAATACGGATATCTGTACTGTCTTTTTTGGTGAGGGAGTACTCCTCATCGAAGCCAAGAAAGTCGTGCCAGAACACGATGGCCTTAGGAAGATCGGAGACAAAGTACCCAACATGCGAGATTCCCGTGATCTTAGGGCGCGCAGGGCTCCCCTCTTGCGCAAAGAGTGGAGAAGAGAGCAGCAGCACAATCGCCAAGCCAGCCAGGAGCGTGGTGCGGTAACGGTTAGTAACCATGAACGATGACCTTTCGTTTTGAGAATACGTGAGACGGAATACCTGTTGTGCCTAATCGATCGCGACGACCGCAAGCCTCGGCGCGAGCAGATGGATAACACCTATTGCGACGAGATAAGCAGATCCCGCCAGGAGGAACACGGGGACATAGTTGCCGTGGGTGAGTTGGAGGACAAAGCCGATGAAGAGGCCGAAGAACATCATGGACACGGAGCCAGCGCACGCCCCGATGCCGGCGACGGAGGCCACGGCGCGGCGAGGGAACATGTCCGAAGGAAGAGTCCAAAGATTCGCCGACCACGCCTGATGCGCGGCCGTCGCCAGACTGATCAGCGCAACCGCTTGCCAGAGAGTATGTGCCCGGCCAACAAACATGATGGGCGTAATTGCCATTGCATAGAGGAGCATAGCCGTCTTGCGCGCGCGGTTGACTGACCAGCCCATGGAGATGAACCGCGCCGGCAGCCAACCGCCGAAGACACTCCCGAAGGTGCATATGTTGTAGATCACCAGCAGTGGTAGTCCCATCCCGGTGACGGTCAATCCGAAACGCGCGTTGAGAAATCCCGGCAGCCAGTAAAGATAGAACCACCATATCGGATCAGTCATGACCTTGCCGGCGACGAAGGCCCACGTCTGACGGTGTGGGATAAGCCGGGACCATGCAATCTTCGATGCCGCCTCTCTGGAGTCCTTGTTGATGTAAGCCAACTCCGCCGCCGAGACGCGAGGGTTCTCTCCTGGACTGCGATACAGCGTCAGCCAAAGTCCCAGCCAGATCATGGCGAAGACGCTGGTGGTCAGAAAGGCGTACTGCCATCCGAGCCGGTAGAGCAGAAAGCCCACTGCAAATGGAGCAAGCGTGGCCCCGATGTTCGTACCGGAGTTGAAGATTCCTGTGGCCAGGGCACGTTCTTTGCTGGGAAACCACTCCGCGACCGCCTTGATAGCGGCTGGAAAGTTTCCTGCTTCTCCCAATCCCAGGACAAACCTGGCTATGCCGAAGGCGATAACCGCTCCCGAGAGATTTGCCATCGAGGAGACCCAGTGCGCCGAGCCGAGGCCGGGAATGTGTCGCAGACCCGATGCCAATCCGGCGGCGAACAGGTGCAGCGAACCGGTCACTGCCGCAAACCCGGCGAGCAAGTGCCCAATCGATGCCGACGTCCAGATAATCAGCGCGACGGCATAGCCGACGCGTGTGCCGACCTTATCGATGAAGTTGCCGGCCACCAGTAGACCGATGGCATAGGCCGCAGAAAAGATAGACACAATCGCCGCAAACTGAACCTCGGTTAGCCCAATGCCCCGCGTCGGGTCCTGCAACGTTGGCTTTAGAAGACCAAGAACCTGCCTATCCATATAGTTCAGTGTTGTGGCGAAGAAGAGCAGGGCGCAAATCTTCCAGCGGTATCCGCCGATCTTCGTCGCAACGCTGGAGTTGCTTTTGTCCACAAGGACAGCCGTTGCCGCCTCGTCCGGACTCGTTCGCGATGATGCCTGAGTAACCATTGCAGAAGGCCTTAGCAGATAGATAGGTTGCGAGCTAGGAACGTTAGAGGCAAACAGCTACGCGGTGCGGGCAATCGCCGCCTTCAACTCCTGAACAAATGGCGGCACAACCTGGTACGGATCGTACGGTTTGTCAGGCGTCGACAGCGTCTCTATCGGAAGGTACCCGCTGTATCCGGAGGACCGAACGATACGAAGAAAGCGATCGAGATCGAGCCTGACATCGCTCCCTGCTCCGAAAGCGCTCTGTTTGACCTGCCAGTTGACGGCGTAGGGTGCGGCTTTCTGCATGTCAACATAGGGATCCGGCGACCTGAAATAGCCGGTATCAACGATGGCTCCGCACCACGGCGAGTCGACGAGACCAACAAGCTGGATGAGGTCATCACCGGTGCGTAGAAAGTCTCCGTGGTTCTGAACCCCTATGATGACGCCGTGTTCCTTGCCATGCCGGGTGCATTCGCGGAGATCGTCGGCGATCCATTCGCGGACCTGGTCCTGAGTAAACCCTTTGGCCACATCATGCCACGTCATGGCGCGCATCTGCGTGTCGGCGAAGACGCGAAGCACTGGAGCGCCAAGCTTCGATGCTACGACCACCCAGTCCTTGATGATCTTGACGTCGGCGGCGCGCTTCTCTTTGTCCGAGGTAGTGAAGTTGTTTCGCGCCCCGGTTCCACTGATGCCTACGCCCGCTTCGAAAGCTTTGCGCTTGAGGTCGAAGATATAAGCGTCAGGAGGAACATCGGGAAAGCCTGGGAAAAAGTATCCGGTCGGATCGATCCCGTCGATGTTGTGCTTGGCGCAAAAATCAACCAGGTCGAAGAGGTCGATGCCGTCTTTTCCATGTTTGAGCTTGGCGTTCAGTAAGCGGCTGAAGGAGAACGCATTCAGGGAGACCTTCAACATGGTCGCGCCTGATCTTGGCACCGGAGTGACCTTGGCCTGCGCGTAACCACCCATGACATCGAGGCCAGTCGCTGCAAATGGGAGTATGGCCGCGGCTCTAACGAAGCTCCGCCGGCTGAGATCTGTCCGAACTGAAGGTCTCTTCACTCGTCTGATCTCCTGATCATGCTCTTTAGGGGTTTTGAGTTATCAACTTCACGAAAGCCTTCGAGTTAAGAGTTGCCTTTCGGATCGTACCGTGTGCTGATCTTCACTAAACCCTTCGCCAGCAAGGGTCAGCAAGTTAATTCACTGTATAGGAATTCTCGAGAAAAGCTGCGGTGCTAGATATCTATTTTTCAACGATTTGCCCCGTCCCTCTTTACGTTAAGAGCGACTGCCGTAATGGTTGACGTTAGTTTGCCCGATGAGTTAGCGTGGCAGGCGTGATGAAGACGCTGGAAGATTGCGACCTGCAGACCCGTAAAGAGCTTGTGAGCCGAGTTGTCTCAAGCAGTTTGATCTGTAAATCGGCACGTCTAAGGGAACTATTCCTTTACCTCTGTAACAGGGTGCTGGATGAGTCCGTAGACGACATTCACGAGCTCGAGCTTGGACATAAGGTCTTTGGGCGGCCGGAGCATTACGACACGGCCGCCGACAACATCGTGCGCGTGCATGCTTCGCTACTGCGCAAACGTCTCGCAGAATACTTTCAGTCTGACGGAATAGGCGAACCGCTAGTTGTTGAGATTCCCCGAGGGAACTACGCTCCAACGTTTAGAAAGCGCGATCCTCTTCCCATGGCCACACAGGTTCTTGAACGACCGGAGACTATCGTCTTCGAGCCAGACCTCACATTATTGGAACCTGAAAAACCTGCAAGGCAGCTTGTACATGCAGACGCCTCACACAGTGGAATGCAGGTATGGAAGCTTTGGGTACCCGGCTTTCTGGCGCTGGGATTCGTGGTCTTTTCTGGTTTTCTTATAGTTCGGAGTCCAGAGCAAAGAACCTTGAGCGGGAAACAATCTCCGGTCAGAGGCACGGCGGTTCGCCAGTTCTGGTCAGGCATCTTCCACCCGAATGCTTCTGCCCAGGTAGTGCTTGACGATGCTTCGCTGGACTTTTATCAGGAAGCCACGGGAAACCCTATCGCTCTGGCGGAATACTTCGATAGAAGCTACCTGCACCCCGCGGAAGAGGCCGCGGCCGCAGCTCACCTGGATCCAAAACTGGTGCACTCTTTTCTATTGAAAAGACAGTCCAACTTTGCCGATGTCAACCTCGTGAGCAGGCTTTCGCAGACTGCTGGAACTCTCGGAAGTAGCGCCAGCCTGGAATTTGCAAGAGACTTCTCTTTCCGTCAGCTAAAATCCGGAAACACAATTCTGCTGGGAACCAGGCAGTCGAATCCCTGGATACAATCGTTCGACTCCCACCTGGCTCTGCGATGGAAGTTAGATCCAGCGCTCGATAGCTACTATCCCATTGACAGCACAGCAAATCCCCCGGCGCCGGATAAATTTCGTCCAAGCCCGGAGAGTTCCAAAACCCACGAGGGTTATGCGAGTGTCGCGTTTCTCCCGAACCTTGGTGGACCTGGAAATGTCCTGATCATCTCAGGCACCGGAGGCGCGGCGCTTGGAGCAGCTCTCGAATTTTTGCACGACGAACCCTCTATGTCGCAGCTTCGTTCCCAAATGATTCCAAAGACGAACGCAAAGGAAAAGGATGACTTCCCCTACTTTGAGACTCTGCTCCGAGTCGAGAAGGGAGCAAGCCTTCCCCGATACGTGACAATCATCATGTCTCGTTCTCCGCAGCCCATAGCGCCTCATGATTCTCAAACTGCCAACGCACAACCTCACCAGTGACTTCGCTTATCAGCTCTGTCGGGCCAGTGTTTTTCCGTAACTACCCATCTTCTGCTCAAGGTTGAGGGGAAACATCCTTCTGCTGGCGCCCAAAAGTATTTCTTCCAGCCATCTGCTTTTTCTGATTGATGGCCTTAGAATCCGCGAAGGCCTCGGCGGCAAGTTTTGCTTCTCCGGATTTCTGGTAAAGCCTGCCTAATTGAAAGTGCACTGATCCATCATCGTCACTGGGCAAGCCTAATTTGTACTCCTCGATAGCACGCTTTGTATCTCCTCCACTCGCGTACACCTGACCAAGGAGAGCATGAATGCGCGGCACCAGTTGCGGTTTTGCGGCGAGTCCAGCCTGCAGGTAGGGCTCGGCATCAGAATACTTGTGCTCCGCAAACAGAACTTCTCCCATGATGTAGTTCGCTTCAGCATCGGAGGGATTTTGCGCGAGAGCATCCTGGATCATCTCATGGGCAAGATCGATCCTGAGCTCCTGCAGATAGTTCGTCGCCGCACCGACAAGGGCGGAGAACTCCTTCGGATTGATACTTAGAGCGACCTTGTATTCCATCTCCGCATCAGCATATTTTTCCCGGTCGCGGTAGCTTTCCGCCAGCAACTCATGCAGCCGGATGGAGTTCGGTTCCACCTCCCCAGCGTATGCAAGAGCCAATAAAGCTAAACGCTGCTCCGCAAGAATTGACCAGTAAAGGCTCTCTTCTTTTAATTGGGGAAAGGATCGAAGCTTTTTTGCCGCGACAAGAGTGGTTTCAAAGTCGCCCGTAAAAAAAGAACACGTCGCCAACAGCGAGAGCTTCTGACTAGAAAGAGAGCTTATCGCCGGAAGAAGGGCCTTCGCGCATCTGCCATACTCGCTACGCGTGAAATAGTCCTGCGAAGGATGAGGAGGAGCAGGTTTTACCGACGCCCGATTCTCAGCTACATCCTTCAAGGCCGATAGCGTTCGCCCCCCGCGGAGGGAAAGTCGCAAGACGGAGATTGCGTCAGGAGGAAGAGTTGCTGAATCGGGTTGAGCAAGGGCCTCGTCGAAAGCTCTAATTTGTTCTGGAGTCATCCCGCGTGTCAGCTCATATGCATTTGCTCTGACGAACCCGGAATCGAGCGTCCAAAGAGAAGCAAGCGATTTGAGCGCGGATTCGGTCTCACCCTTTTCAATCGCCAGGCGAATCGATCCCACCTCCGCCAACGAGCATCCACCGGATTTCTGATCCTGTTGAAACTCAGATTGCGCTTCGGAAGACTCATTACGCCTGACTAACAGCAGACCGAACGACGATCGAGTGCACGGAGGAAAACTGCGACCGGACAATAACTCGCGGAAAACCTCTGCGGCTTCCGACGATTTGTCCTGGTCTGCTAACGATTCCGCATCAAGCCGCCGGAAGAACGGAGATCCCCGATTCAAATTGGAAAATTCTCCCGACGCAGCCTCCGACATCTCCAGGTAGGTAATACCCAGCCGGTAAAACGCCTCTCCATTCTTGGGATCCAACTCCGTTGCTCGCCGATAGGCGACCGATGCGTTCTCAAATTCCTTCAGTCCAAAGTAGGCTCTCCCCAGAGCCATATAAATCTGAAAGTCATTCGGATGAAGTTGCCGGGCAACAGACAAAAAGTGAACAGCCTTTGCTCTGTTCCCCAGTTGAAGGTTTTCGATTCCGAGAAACAACAGTGGGACAAATAACTTTGGCTGCAGTTGATTCGCCGTCTCAAAACTCTGCAGCGCCCCGGCGTAATCTTCTGCCTGATGCTGCATCAAACCAAGGTTTGCCCAGACCTCAGGAACATCCCGTCGAATAGCCAGTGCGTTTTTATAGGCGCTAATAGCGGCGGATATGTTGCCCGCCGATTGAGCATTGACCGCATCCCTCAGATAAGATTCGAAGTCGCCTTGTCCGAAGGCGCGTCCTACAAGCAAGGACATGAGAAAGAAAAGACAGACAGACGCATAGGCTGCCGATCGAACACTCCGTTCCGCTGGCGTGAGTGGACTGCTCATCGAAAGGCTTTGATGCGAAGACATCTGTTCATTGCGATTCATAACATCCTACTGGGCCCAGTCAACCTGCAAATCGCTCCCGCCGCCAGTATCAAGAAGAAGAAAACGTGTTACATGGTGAACTGCGTCGAACGATGGTTCTACCTTCTCCGTGCCACCAACTATAGAAGCTCTTAGAGGAGATACGCTGCGTCCGTAAATTTCGACCTGCAGGTTCTTCCACCACGGAATGAATTTCCCCTGATGTGGGCCAATATGGACGGCGATGCCATTTGGCTTTTCCGAGCACGTAAACTCCATTCGCAGAAAGTCTCCTTGCCTGTAGGCGAAAGTTTGTCCGTCATCTATATATAAGGACCCTTTGCAGTCCTTCCCTGGATAGACACGCAAAGTGAGAGGGCCCTTAGGAGTTTCACTCGTACTCTGTACGAGAGGCTGTAACGGAAGAATGGACCCTTCGCGGACAAAGACCGGCAGTACCTCCAGCTCTGGCTTAATCATGATTTTGCGGCCGATGAAGCCAGGATCATTGAGCGCAGGAGCACCATCCGACCAAACTCCTCCATCCACCTTTTCGCCTGTCCAGTAGTTGTACCAATTCACCGAGGGAAGCTCAACGGTGTAAGCATCTGGCTTCTCGGGATAGACCGCCGGAGCAACCAACAGATTACTGCCAAACAAAAATTCATTGCCGGCATCCAGGTCCATAGGATGCTTATCTTTCGTAGCATCGGGAAATTCCAGGAACAGCGGGCGAACAATTGGCAATCCTGTGCGCGACAACTCCTCCGCCGCGGTATAGAGATAGGGCATCAGCTTGTATCGTTCTTCGATATAGCGTTTGCGGATGGCCTCCTGTTCAGGACCATGAACCCATATCTCCTGATTGGCTGAGGTATCGCAGGCATGATCGCGATCGATAGGCTGGAAGGCGCCAAGTTCAAACCACTTCGTCAACAACTCAGGCCCGGGGCTGCCAATAAAACCGCCCACATCTGCTCCGCTGAAACCGAAACCACTCAAGCCGAGGTTCAGAAGCATCGGCGTTGTAAGCCGAAGGTGATTCCACGTACTGCTGTTATCTCCCGTCCACGTGACGGCGTATCGTTGCCCCCCAGCATAGCTGGCACGCGTTAAAACGAAGGGCCGTTGATTGGGCGAAAGCTTCAGCAGCCCATCATAAGTCGCCCGCGAATTCTCCATTCCGTAGACGTTGTGAATCTCGAGGTGGGTCGTCGTGCGCGATTCGAAGCCCGGCTCGTCAATCCGGTGCCTCACGTCATCGGGCATAGTCAATTTGGGCCCGTCAAAGACGGAAGGTTCGTTCATGTCATTCCAGAACCCGGATACGCCGTCATGGACAAACTGTGTGTAAAGCGAGCCCCACCACTTGCGTGTGTTCTTGCGTGTGAAGTCGGGAAACACCGAAGGTCCAGGCCAGACTTTGCCAACATAAATCGAGTCGTCTGGATTTTTTACGAAGTGGCCGCCCGCGGTGCCGCTGTCATAGGGAGCATAGTCCGCGTTAGGTAGATAGGCGATATGCAGGTCAGTTATCGCGACAACATGCAAATCCTGCTTCTTCAGGTCCGAGATCATCTGCGTGAAGTGCGGAAATTGGATCTGATCAACAGTGAACGGCCGATGGTGGTCCTGGAAGTCGATATCCAGATAAATTGCGTCAACGGGAATTTTGTCCGCACGTAGACGATCAGCAATCGCCTTCACCTCTGACTCGGGATGATAACTAAAGCGAGATTGCTGAAATCCAAGAGACCATAACGGCGGAAGTGGCGCTGGGCCAGTTAGCCAGGTGTAAGTAGACAACACGTGCTTTGCATCGGGACCATAGAGGACGTAGTAGTCCAGCGGGCCGTTCTCCGAGCCAAAAGAATATGCGTCAGGAGACTCCTTGCCAAAATCGAAACTCGTCCGCCAGGTGTTGTCAAATAAAACGCCGGTGGTCACTCCTCGAAGAGAGGTCAGAAAAAATGGGATGCTCTTGTAGATAGGGTCAGTCGACTCCTGAAAGCCATAACTATCCGTATTCCACATGCTATAAGCGTGATCTCTCCGGTCCAACGACCCCGGCTTGTCGCCCAGCCCGAAGTAATGTTCCTCAGGCCGCATGGTCTTATAGACGCGAAAGGCCGCACCGTGAAATTCGATTGGGCGATCGGCCGCATCTTCCTGAACAACAGCTCCGCTGAGGTCCGTGATTCGCAGACGCATGGTCGCGCGTTCCACCCTCACTCGCAACGCAGTAGTGCGAAAACCGACAGCAGTAGGATCTTCCTCAGCGGACACCGTCGTGCTCTCCAGCCGTGAGCCCGGAAGGACAGCCCAGGAGGCGTCTTCCGGCAAACGACCCAGTGGTCCGACCCTGATCCGCAGAACGTCGTTTCGCAGTGCCGTGATCTGCAGAATCGCGTCCCCGCTTTGAATCTCGATGCCGTTGCGAAGAGACCTGCTGTTAGTGACGGACTGCAATGCGGTGAATTGTTTCGCAGGGGAAACGGGCGGGACCGAAGTTGTCGGCCCCGGTGCCTGCTCGCCGAACGCCGCAGATCCAAGAAAGACAACAGCGAAAAAAGTAAGCATTGAAAGTAGCGAAGAAGGAGGCTTCATTTGATCGTTGATTTCCTGGCGGGGCGGTAAATTGAACAATCAGAGTGCGTTGAGCGACCAAAATCGTAACAGTACGCTCAAAGAAAAGCGTCTTCGAAGCCTGATGTTTTACCGAAGTTTCGTCTAGGAACCCCCGAGGTGCGAGCCAACCCCATAAGAATCTTGCAGAGGAGGTCGACCCGCAAAATCCGTGGTTGCCTCAAGACTAAGGAAGGTATAATCATCTCCGATTAGCAGACAGTGACCGTAAGTTGGATAAAGCGTTTTGCAAAAACGCCAACCAATCCGTAGGGTGCCGTGCTAGGTAGAGAAGTTCGTCACTT
>Ga0210410_10002284_pt1 | contig 17310 bp, 16 predicted proteins | sample IncBWC4MmetaG_FD_161058 | JGI IMG/M metagenome (GOLD analysis project Ga0210410, IMG submission 161058) | Forest soil microbial communities from Barre Woods Harvard Forest LTER site, Petersham, Massachusetts, United States - Inc-BW-C-4-M | ecosystem: Environmental > Terrestrial > Soil >... | reverse complement strand
TTTGAGCGCCACGCGCGCGACATTGGGCACCGGCATGCCGGCGGCCTGGGCGGCAAGCGCGCCATAGGACAGCGAGCGGCCGCTGTCGCGGTGATAGACGAGGCCGGCTTCCGTGCTGCATTCCGCCGGTCCGACATTCCACGTTTGCGCGGCGGCAGCGACAAGCATCTGGCGACCGGCCGCGCCGACCCGGCGCAGCGGATCGTAGTTCAGCGGCGTCGCCCGGCTGCCGCCGGCAAATTGCTGGCCGTATTTGGCGGTGTCGAGCGGCGCCTGCTCGATGCGCACATTCTCCCACGCCACATCGAGTTCTTCGGCGATCACCATCGGCAGCATCGTCTCGATGCCTTGGCCGATCTCCGGATTCTTCGACATGATGGTGACGATGCCGTCGGGCGCGATGCGGACAAAGGCGTTCAGCGCGGCGGTTTCGCCGGCGGCTTCCGAGGCTGCCGCCATTGCGGTGCGCGCCAGCGGCGGCAAGGTGGCTTGCAGCAACAAACCGCCGCCTGCCGCGACAGTGGCCTTCAGAAACGCGCGCCGCGAATGCGTGGCGGCCGGCGGCAATTGGGCCTCGGGAGATTTGGCGGAGGAGTTGGCGGTCATCATGGTGTCCACCATCACTTCACTGTGGTTGCGCCGGCAGGCGCGAGCGCGGCTTGTTTGATCGCGGCGCGGATGCGCGTGTAGGTGCAGCAGCGGCACACATTGCCACTCATGGCTTGATCGATGTCGGCATCGCTCGGACTTGGCTTTCGCACCAAAAGTTCCGCCGCCTGCATGATCTGGCCGGCCTGGCAATAGCCGCATTGCGGCACGTCGAGTTCCATCCAAGCCGCTTGCAATTTCTTCCCGATCGGATGAGCCGCCATCCCCTCGATGGTGGCCACCGCACCATCGCGAACGGCAGCGACGGTCACCAAACAAGAACGCACGGCTTTGCCGTCGACATGGACGGTGCATGCGCCGCAAAGCCCGGCGCCGCAGCCGAACTTGCTGCCTTTCAGATCAAGCTCGTCGCGCAGCACCCACAGAAGCGGCATGTCGCCGTCGACATCGACCGTCCGCTTCGCACCGTTAACTTCGATTGTATACGCCATGATTGTTCGCGCCTCGCATGCAGGAGGCCATCATACCGCTTGCCTGCGATGGGCTGTATCGCGGCGCCGCTCAAAAGGCGGTGATAAGGCCGCGTTTACCCGCGCCAGTAGCGGTCTTCCCAGCTTCGCGACAGCCGCATGGCGGAGAGAATGAGCCCCGCCATCGAATAGGTCTGCGGGAAATTGCCCCAGAGCTCGCCGGTTTGCGGATCGACATCTTCCGACAGAAGCCCGTATCGATTGCGATGACTGAGCGCGTCGGTGAACAGATCGCGTGCGGCTTCGCGCTGGCCGAGCGACCACAGCGCATCGATCAGCCAGAAGCGGCAGATCAGAAACGCGGTCACCGGCAGGCCGAAATCGTCGGCGTTGGCATAACGCATGACGTGTTTTTCGCGCACCAGCTCCCGTTCCATCGCGGCGACGGTCGAGACGAAGCGGGGATCGTCGACTTCGATGACGCCGAGATCGGGAAGGAGCAGCACGCTGGCATCGAGGTCGTCGGAACCGAATGCCGCCGTGAAAGCGCCGCGCTTCTCGTTCCAAGCCTGATCGAGCAAGGCGGTATGGATCGGCTGGGCCACCGCGTCCCAGTATTTGGCACGCTCGTCGAGGCCGATCCGTTTGGCGATCGCCGACAGCCGCTGGCAGCCGGCCCAGCACATCGCCGCCGAGTGCGTATGGACGCGCTGCCGGCCGCGATATTCCCAGATGCCGGCGTCGGGCTCGAGCGCCTTGCGCCTGGCGCGCTCGCCGAGCGTCTCCAACAACTGAAAGAGGCCTACATCGCCCGGCCGCGGCAGGCGCCGGTCGAAAAACAGCGGCATGGCGGCAAGGATCACACTGCCATAGGTATCGTTCTGCGCCTGGCCGACGGCGGCATTGCCGACGCGCACCGGCCCGTCGCCGCGATAGCCTTCGAGGTTCGGCGCGGTCGTTTCCTCGACCTCATTCGTCGGCACGACGCTGTAAAGCGGTCGCAGCTCCTGGTCCGGCTTCGAGGCGATCGAGATCGTAAACGAGATGAATTCTTCCATCGTGCGCGTGGCGCCGATGCGGTTGAGCGCCTGGACGACGAAATAAGCGTCCCGCAGCCAGCAATAGCGATAGTCCCAGGTGCGGCCGGAGCCGGGCGCTTCCGGAATGGACGTGGTATGGGCAGCGATAATGGCCCCGGTCTCGTCGAAGTTGCTGAGCTTCAACGTGATGGCGGCGCGGATGATCGCCTCCTGCCAATCGTAGGAGATCGACAGCCGGCGCACCCATTCCATCCAATAGTCCCGGGTGCGGTCGACAAAGTCGCGGCAGGTCGATTGCAGGTCGCCCGGGAACGGCTCGTCCGGACCGAATACCAGATGCAAGGGTCGTGTCAGGACGAACGGCGCCTCGCCGTCGATCAGCGACAGCGGCGCATCGGTGGTCAGGCGTATGACGGTGCCCTCGCCGGAATAGCGGATATGGTTGCTGCCGAGCGAGCGCTGCACGAGCGGCTTGCCGTAGTCGCTGGTCGGTCGCATCCGGATGGTGATGCGCGGCAGGCCGGCCACCGGCTCGATGATGCGAAAGATCTGCGGCGGACGAAAAACGCGGCCGAACTGCCGGAAGCGCGGGACAAAGTCGGTAATTCTGACTTTGCCGCCCTGGCGATCGATCAGCAATGTGGAGACGATCGCGGTGTTGCGCACATATTCGGATTGATACTCCGCCAAGTCGTCGAGCACGACGTCGGAGAATCCTTTCTCTTCCTTGCCGGCCAACAATCGCGAGAAGATCGGGTCGCTGTCGAAGCGCGGATAGCACCACCAGACGATCCGAGAGCTCGGATCGACCAAGGCAGCCGTCCGCCCGTTGCCGATGATGGCAAGATCCAGCCCATGGTCCTTCATCCAACCGCGTCCCCGCGATTGGCCACGATCTGGTCCAACCAGGCGCGGACGTCTTCGGGGCCCTTGAAGTGGCCTTCGACGCCTGCGAACACGCGGCCGACGGAATAGCCCAAGCCGCCGAATTGCGAAATCACCGGAAACACCGGCTCGTCGGTGACGTCGTCGCCGATGAAGATCGGATGCCGGTTGTGGAATGGCGGGTGCTGCATCAGTTCCGCGACCGCCAGTGCCTTGCTGACGCGTGCCGGTTTGACTTCGACGACAGCTTTGCCGGGCAGAATCTCGACCATGCCGGCGGGCAATTGGTCGCAGATGGCGACGACGGCCGCCTGCAGCGCGGGACCGAGATCGGGAGCAAGCCGATAGTGCAGCGCGAGCGAGTAGCCTTTGTCCTCGACGAGAATGCCCGGACCCAATTGCGTCAACGTGGCGAGCATGCGCTTCAATTCCGGGCTGAGCGCTGCGGCTCGCCGTTGCGGCTCTGCGTTTGGTATCGGGCGAAGCTCGGCGCCATGACCGCCGACGGCGGCAAGCTGCAGCGGCGCAAAGATCAAGTCGATGTCAGCGAGCAGGCGCCCGCTGACCAAGGCGAGCGCTCCGCCCGTGAGATCCTGCAGGCGCGCGAGCGTCTCCCGCAATTTGGGCGGCACCCACACCTCCCGCGGAGTCGGTGCGATATCGAGGATGGTGCCGTCGATATCAAGCAGGATGGCACATTGCCGCAGATCGGACGTGAGCGACGTTTTTGCGATTTCCATCGTCAGATCGGCGACGTGTTCTTGGCTCCGCACGTTCATATCCCATCACTATTCAACAAAAGACAACGGCCGGGCGACCGTCTCGAGCGATTTGCGCTCCGCGGCGACGCCCCAGGTCGCTTGGCCTATCGCGGCCGCGATCATAAGAGAAGCGCCGAGCGCGTAGCCCAGCGCAACGCTGCTGCGCGATCCCGTATCGATCAATGCGCCCAACAGCAAGGGGCCTGCGACGCCGCCGACGCCGGTACCGATCGCATAAAAGAATGCGATCGCGAAAGCGCGAATTTCCAGCGGGAAAATTTCGCTCACCGTCAGATAGGCAGAGCTTGCGGCCGCCGAGGCGAAAAAGAACACGATCATCCAGGCGGCGGTGAGCGATTGCGCTGAGAGAAGGCTTTGGCTGAACAAATATCCGGTGACGGCAAGCAAGGCGCCCGATATGCCGTACGTGGCCGCGATCATCGTTCTGCGGCCAATCGTGTCGAACAGGCGGCCGAGCACAATCGGCCCAAGCACGTTGCCGGCCGCGAACGGCAGAATATACCAGCCGATCTGCCCGGCCGGGACGTCGTAGAAGTTCGTCAGGATCAATGCGTAGGTAAAAAACACGGCATTGTAGAAAAAGGCTTGCGCGGTCATCAGCAAAAGGCCGACCAGTGTGCGCCGCCGATACATCTTGAACAGCGCGCGGGCCACCTCCGCGAGCGGGGTGTGAGAGCGCATGCGCAGCCGCACGCGGGGCCATTCGCGCGTGTTCGCGAAGACTTCGCTCGAAAAATGCGCTTGAATCCCGCGCACGACCGCGTCGGCTTCCTTGACGAAGCCGTGGGTCATCAGCCAGCGCGGGCTTTCCGGAATCCAACGCCTCATGACAAGTATGAAGAGTCCTATCGTCGTGCCGATCAGGAAGGCCAAACGCCATCCGAGGGCGGGGTCAATGAATTTGGAGTTGAGCAGCACAATCGAACCGCCTGCACCCATCGCCGCTCCGATCCAGAAACTTCCGTTAATGAGCAGGTCGGTCCAGCCGCGCAGGCGAGCGGGGATAAGCTCCTGTATTGTCGAATTGATGGCAGTGTATTCGCCTCCGATTCCGGCGCCGGTCAGAAAGCGGAACACGACAAAGCTCCAGGCGTCCCACGACAGGCCCGTGGCTGCGGTGGCAATAAGATAAACCGCAAGCGTGACCGAGAAGAGCTTCTTGCGTCCCAAACGGTCGGTCAGCCAGCCGAATAGAAAGGCGCCGAGCACTGCGCCGGCGAGATAAGTGCTGCCGGCGAGGCCGATCTGTGAATTGCTCAGCCCCAAACCTGAAGGCTGCATCAATTGACCGGATAGCGAACCGGCAAGCGTGACTTCGAGCCCATCGAGTATCCATGTGACGCCCAGCGCCACAATGACCAAGAGATGAAAGCCCCCGAAAGGTAAACAATCGAGACGATGCGGAATATCGGTCTCGATTACGCCGGTGCGTTGCCCGCGTGCATTCTCGGCAATATGCAGCGGTAAATGCGACCGCGGAGAGGGAGCCGGCCCGGCCGAATCCGCGTCGCCTGCTGCCTCGGGTGCGTATTGAGCCATCAACATTGCCCCCAAGCGCAGTCTCGGGCGTTAACGTTTTTGCGCGATCAAGAGTTCCAATCGCGCAGATCCGTTCCGCGCCGCCCAAACGGGCCGCAGACGGCCTGGCGCGTCCAACCAAGCCGCAGTCGGCGCAGTTCCATGTTAATCGTCGCAGTCGAGGCTCGTGATCAGGCGTGATCCGGTGATCGACAGGGTGATCAGCAGACTGGAAATACCCCGGCGGCTTCGGGCCGTGGTGCGGGCGCGAGAATCGAGCCTCATCGCGCTTGCAGCCGTGGTCGGCGCCATCGCCGGTTTGGTCGTTACCGCCATGGGCGCCGGTGTTGACACCCTCCACCGGTTGTTCTTTCAGCTGGAGCCCGGCGTGCGCTTGTCGGGACTGCTCCGGCTCGATCCGGCGATCGCGATTTCGGTCCCATTGGTGGGCGGTCTCGTATTCGGCATCGCGCGCGAATTGATCGCCCACTGGCGGCCGGAGCGGGAGATCGATCCGATCGAGGCCAATGCGCTGCATGGCGGCCGCATGTCGCTTCTCGGCAGCGTCATCGTTGCGGCGGAAACGGTGTGGTCGAGCGGGGTCGGGGCTTCGGTCGGGCTCGAGGCCGGCTACACGCAATTTGCCAGCGGCATAGCGTCTCGCATCGGCATGGCATTTCGGCTGCGGCGGGCCGATCTTCGCATATTGGTCGGTTGCGGTGCGGCTGGCGGTATCGCGGGCGCCTTCGGCGCGCCGTTGGCCGGGGCGTTCTACGGGTTCGAGCTCATCATCGGCGGCTATACGCCCAACAGCCTGGCGCCGGTCGCCGTCTCCGCACTGATCGGATACCTCGTCGCGCAGGCGCTTGCGCCCGCTGAGCTCGGCGTTGTTGCGCCTGAGCGGATAGTGATCGCGGCCTACGACCTCGTCATCGCGGCCCTCATCGGGCTTTTATGCGCGGCGGTGGGCATTCTGATTATGCGTGGCGTCGCCTTGTGCGAGGCTTTATTCGGCCACTTGAAGCTCCGCTATACCCTGCGCACGGCGTTAGGGGGGCTTTTGGTCGGGCTGCTTGCGATGATCGCGCCCCAGGTGATGTCCTCCGGACACGGCGCGTTGCGATTCTCCGGAGTGTTTCAGTTGTCGCTCGCGACCGTGGCGCTCCTTTTCGTGCTCAAGATCGTTGCCTCGGTCATCTCGCTTGGCTCGGGGTTCCGCGGCGGATTGTTCTTTTCGTCGCTCCTGATCGGCGCGCTCGGCGGTAATTTGCTGGCCGTCGCGCTCACCATGATCTGGCCGGGCGTCGATTTCGATTCAAACGCTTATGCGGTGATCGGCATGAGCGGGCTTTCGGCCGCGGTGATCGGCGGCCCTTTGACCATGACGTTCATCGCGCTGGAAACGACCGGCGATCTCTGGCTGACGACGGCCGTGCTGATCGCCGTCATTATTTCCTCGCAAGTGACGCGGGAATTGTTCGGCTATTCATTCGCCACCTGGCGGTTCCATTTGCGCGGCGAGACTATCCGCAGCGCCGCCGACGTGGGCTGGATGCGCGACCTCACCGTCAGCAAGATGATGCGCCACGATGTGCGCACGGTCGCGGCAAACGCGACGGTCGCGGCTTTTCGCGGGGCTTTCCCGCTCGGCTCGCCCGCTTACATCATCGCCGTCGACGAGCAGGGCCGCTATGCCGGGATGGTGGCCGTAGCCGATGCGCACGCCACGGAGATCTCGCCGGAGCAATCGATCAAAAGCCTTCTGCGCTATGCCGACGGCGTTCTCGAGCCCGGCATGTCGATCAAGGAGGCGGTGCTCGCCTTCGATCGCGCCGAGGCGGAAGTGTTGGCGGTGGTCAATTCCTATTCCGATCGGCGTGTCATCGGATTGTTGACCGAGGCTTATGCGCTCCGCCGCTATTCGGCCGAGCTGGAGCGGCGGCGGCAGGAAATGATCGGCGACATTTAAGCAATCCTTCCTGCGCGCCCGCGCGCCGCTACTTCGGTATTTGCGGCACGATCAGATGAAAGAGCTTCAGCGCGGACCCTTCAGCCGGCCGGATCGTCGCCGTTTCGCGCGGTCCCAAATAGACGCCGGCGCCGCGTTCGACGTCGTAGCTCTTGGCATCGAGCCGGATGCTGCCCTTGCCGTCCATCAGATAAATGAGCTGATGCCGATCGACGCTTTCCGGTTCGAACGTTTCTCCAGCTTTCAGCCAACGAACCGAGCCGTGCACATTATGCGCGCCGCACAAGCTCTCGGTGAGAATTTCAGTGACGTCGCCATGACCGGCGGTCGTCTTTTTGGAAAGTGTGTTGGTATCGATGAATGTGAGTGACATAGGCTTCGATCTCTCGCTGTTTTATTGCGCCATTTAGGTCTGCACCCAGACCCGGCCATCCTTGCGCTCCCAGCGCAGATCGTCGTCGGTGCCTTCGAGGATCGTGGTCTTGAAGCGATTGGGAGCCTGAAACTCGAAATAGAACAGCGGTTCGGTGGCGCGCAGCCGATGCTTTTCTTCGGCCGGAATGAAAATCAGATCGCCCGGCCCGACCGCGCGGATGCCCTCGTCGGACTCGACCGTCGCCTTGCCGCTGATGATGAAATAGAAATGCTCGCAGTTCTTGTGCAGATGCAGCGGCGACGCCGCGCCCTTCTTGTAATGCATGACGCCCGCCAGCATGTCGTCAATGCTGGCAAGCTCCTGATTGACGAAGAAGATTCGTTCTCGCCCCGGCACGACCGAGACCAGCGACGGAAGCTCGCTTTCTTTGAATATGTAGGCCATTGCCCTTGTTCCTGTTGGAGCGGCGGTTAATGCGATAACGCGGCGCAGCGCGGCAGTCGAGGGTTCTTGTCTCGTGTGCGTCGGCCGCCGTGTGCGCCGGAGAATTTCAAGAGAATCTCCAGCCGCCGTCAACCACGATGGTTTGCCCGGTGATGAAGGCGGCGTCATCGGAGGTGAGGAAGGCCAGGGTTCCGGTGAGGTCTTCCGGCGTTTCGGTGCGCTTGATCGCCTGTTGCCCTCGGATCATCTCGAACCAGCCGAACTCTCCGGGCTTGCCGTTGATCGTTGTGTCGGTCCGCGTCAATCCGGGCGCGATGGTGTTGACCGTAATTCCGAAATCTCCGACTTCCGAAGCAAGCGACCGCGCAAATCCGATCAAGCCGCCCTTGCTTGCGGTGTAGTGGGTGTTGAAGCCGATTCCGGAATGAAATGTCGTCGAGGAAACGCTGATAATGCGTCCCCAGCCGCGCTCCTTCATGCCCGGCAGGAAAGCCTTCACCAGCAGAAAAACCGAATCCAGATTGACCGACAGCACCTTGCGCCATTGGTCGAAGGTAATCTCGTCGATCGCGGCCGTCGGATAAATGCCGGCGCAGTGCACCAGGATGTCGCAGCCGCCAAGCTCCCGCTCCACGGTGTCGCGGAGCTTGTTGACGTCGGCCTCGGACGTTTGGTCGCAGCGCACGGCGACGGCGCTTCCCCCGCTCTTTTTGATGGCGCCGACGGTTTCCGCGCCGTCGGCGATGTCCGCGACCACCACTTTGGCGCCTTGGGCGGCCAATCTTTTGCTGAAAGCCTGCCCAATCCCGTTGGCTCCACCCGTGACGACTGCGCGCTTGCTGGTCGGCATTTCCGGCGTTCTCCCTCTGGGTTCTCTTGGTTCTCGGCCACTTGGCTCTCGGCCTTGACCGTCAATATCCAAAAACTTGATAATTTCCAAAATAATTCCAGAGGACAGGCGAACGTGTCAAGCGCGTGCCGCCGCGCCGCCGGCAAGGCGCCGGGAAATCCGTCGCGAACTTGGGCAAGGCCTGCGAAAGAACTTGGGGATGGCGTTTTGTGAGGTTGTGCTCTAATTTCCAAAATATGTTTTTGGCTGCGGCGATCGTCAGTGACGAAGCGAGGAGAGGGCATGAAGCGTTCAGTCGCTGAGATCCATCCAATAAATTCGGACCAAACCAGCGCATCGCGAACGATCGCCGAATCGGCTTATCGTCGCATTCGACAGGATATCCTGTGGGGCCGCTTCGCGCCCGGGTCGCCGCTTCGCTCCGACGAACTGCGTGCGCGCTACGGCATCGGCGTCAGCCCGTTGCGGGAGGCTTTGACCAGACTCGTGTCCGAGCGGCTGGTGACCTCGGTCGGCCAGCGCGGTTTCCGCGTCGCGCCGCTCACCGCCTACGACGTCGAAGACACGATGCAGACGCGCATCATCATTGAGCAAGAGGCGCTGATACGCTCCATCCGCCACGGCGATATGGCGTGGGAAACGGCGCTGGTAGCGGCGTTCCACGCGCTTTCGCGCCATCCCGTTCCCAAGGAGCCTGGGCCGGCAACCGAAAACTGGGCCATCTTTCATCGCCAATTCCACATGGCTTTGCTGTCGGCATGCGGCTCGCAGTGGCTCATGGAACTGGCCGGTCTTTTGTTCGATCAAGCCGAGCGACAGCGGATTCTACGAACGAAATTCGGTCCGCAAAAGATCCTGAAGCGCGACACGGCGCGCGAACATAAGCAGATTTTTGAGGCGGCGATCTCGCGCGACGCCAAGGCGGCGGTGCGCGCGCTGGACAGCCACTACCGCACGACGGCCGAGCAGGTCGTTTCGGTGCTGTCGCGCATCCCCAAAGTGGTCGCCAAGCGCGCCTAAGCGGGTTCAGTCGTGGCAAGCGCGCGTTCGCGCCGCCTCGCCGAGTAGGGCAGGGCGTCGTCGGCTTCCGGTCGGCTCAAGGTCCGGTTACCCGCTTTTCGTCCGTTGGCGCAGCGCAGCGCAGCCGTACAGGCGGCCAAATCGCCCATGAATCCGCCCATGCGGGTGATTGACAGATATATTTCCATAACATACGAATTTTGGAAATTATTGTCCCGCCGACGGGCGCATTCGACACAAGGGAGGAACCATGGCGGTGACCGGCGCACACATCGCCGTCGATTGCGGCACAACCACGCGGGGAAAACAACGGAGCGAGTTGTCGGCAATCCACGCAGCTTGTAGCGCGCAGCCGCTTGACTCACCTCTATCCACAATTTAGAAATTTTGGAAATAATTAAATTCGGGAGGATTGGGCACGATCATCTTGCGGCAGTTGCGACTGGGGTTCTGCGATCCGGCGCCGTCGTCTTGGAAAAGCGCCCGACCGTTCGCTCCCGCTCTTGCCCTGATCGGCGTCCCACAACACAGGAGAGCGCCATGTATCAATTGAGCAGAACGGTCCCCGTCAACGAACCGAAGAAGTCCTTCCTGAGCCGGCACGACGTTTGGACCGGCCTTCTGATGAAGGCGAACAACGCGCTGCCGTATGTCCCGGAAATGAAACAGTGCAACGTCGTGGAAAAGGGCGACGGTTGGCTTGTTCGCGACATCATGCTCAAGGATGTCCCGCTCCGCGAGAAGGTGACGTTCGTCCCGGAAGAGAAGGTGATCTTCGAGCGCACGCGCGGCTCGGAGCTCGGCCGCATCGAAAATGTCATCGGCGAGGATGCCGACGGAAATCTGACGCTGACCTTCGCCTTCAGCTTGAAGAAGGACGGAATTCCCGAGGGCAGCGACGCCGAGAAGGCGCACTTCGCCCCGATGGAGAGCGCCTATTTGAATGCCGTTGCCTCGACGCTCGCCGCGGTGCGCCGGACGGTGGACGAGAAGGGGCGCGAGCATCTGCCGCCGAAAACTCCGACCGATACGGCCGGCGATACCCGCTGGATCTACGACTATTACCGTGCCGTCGACGCGATGGACATGGAACGCACGCTCGCCCAGCACACCGATGATACGACGTTGACCTTTGCCAACCATCCGACCGTGCACGGCAAGGAAGGCTATAAGGCCGCCATCGGCCATCTGTGGGGAAGCATCAAGGCCTTGTCGCACAGCATGACCGGCGCCTGGTCGATGCATGACGGTCAAGTCGGCGTTGCCGAGGCGATCGTTCAATACACCCGCATGGACGACAGCCTGTGCGCGATCAAATTCTGCACGGTGCTGCGCCGCCGCGGCGACAAGATTGCGGATATCCGAATTTACGGGGATGCGACGCCGCTGTTCGCCCCGGCGAAGTAATCCTCGGCTCTAGCGCGGTTGCAGGAGTGGTCATGTCAAGCCGTCCGTTGCCTGGAACGTTCTTCCAGATCGGCTACGTGGTGCCGAACCTTGATGCGGGGCTCGCGCATCTGAACGCCAAGCTCGGCGCGCCGCGCTTCATGATGTTGCGCGAGATCGTTGTCGAAAACGGCTGGTTCCGCGGCGGCCCCGCCACCATCAATCACAGCATGGCCTTTGGCTATGTCGGGGACGTTCAGTTCGAAGTGATCGAGCCGGTCGCCGGAAAGAGCACCTATTCGGAATTTCTCGATCGGGTGCCGGCCGGCGGCGTGCATCATCTCGGCTTTTCGGTCGAGGACTATGACGCCGCCACGGCCGACCTGTTGGCGCGCGGCTATCGGCTCGTCCAGCGTGGCACCTTCGGCGACACGAAGTTCGGTTACTTCGAAAGCAGCGACGATCCCGGCACCATGACCGAGATCGTCTATCTCGATCCCAACGTGCGCGGCATGTTCGCCAACATCAAGGCGCAGACGTTTTAGGTCGGGTCACGGCACGGACGGGTCGCATACTGCGCGCCGGCAGGTGAATTGAGGGAAATAGGCTGATGGCGGCTTCGGCAAAATATCCGACGACGGAAGAGATGGCACGGGAGTTGTGGGACCGCCAGCAGATCAGCGACGTCATGCTGCGCTTCGGACGTGGCCTCGACCTGCATGACTGGGACATGTACGCCGCGACCTTGACTGATCCTTTCGAGGTCGATTTTTTTGACCTCACGGGTCGCGCGCCGGCGACGACGACGCCGAAGATCTGGGCGCATTTCGCCAGCGCCTGCCTCGAGCGGCTGATCGTCATGCATCAATATTCCAACTTCCATATCAACCTGCATGGCGATGTCGCCGACGGAATTTTCTACCACGTTTCGCGGCACCGCCTTCCTAACCGGCACGGCGACGACCATTACACGCAGTATGGCTGGTACGAGAATTCCTTTCGCCGCACGCCGGACGGCTGGAAGATCAGCAAGCTCAAACACTGCTTTCAGTGGTGCGATGGCAATCCCACCCTGATTGATCTGAGCGATCCCGACTGGCAGGCGGCCGCTGCCGCGGTGTTCGGAACCGGCGCTTCCGCTGGCAAAGCAGCGTGAACGAGCAGGCTGCCGGAATGGTCGTAAGTTGCCGCGCCGCGGTACAGGGAATCACGTTGAGCGAGCCGACACCCACATGACTGCGTCAGATACCGCAAGCGACGCCAAGCGGCACGCAGTTCCGCGCCAATTTCCTTGGCCGCGCTTGCGTTGGTCGGAAGATACCGGGCTGATCGTCGTCTTCGTCCTGATGGTGCTGGCCATCGGCATTCCGCACCCTGAGTTTTTCAGCTTCGGCTCGATCAAGACGATACTGCGCCAATCCGCGCTGGTCGGGATCATCGCCTTCGGCATGGTCTATCTGGTGGCGATGGTGGAAATCGACCTTTCGGTCGGTGGCATTTTCGCCGTCGCCTCCAGCCTGTCGGCGTTGCTCATCAAGTTTCATCACGTCGATCCCTGGATTGCGGTGGCTATCGCGCTGTTGGCGGGCGTGGTTCTCGGCGGCCTCAACGGCGTGCTGACAAGCGTCCTGAAGGTCCCGCTCATCATCGTATCGCTCGGCACGCTGTCGGCTTATTTCGGCCTGCATCTTATCCTTTCCGACGGCAAGGCGATTTACGGGCTGCCGAAAAGTCATCCGTTCTTTCAAATTTTCGGCAGCGACCTCTTGCAGCTTCCGGCATCGGTCTGGACGGCGATCGTCTGTGCGATCGTGCTCTATTTTGTTTTTGCGCATACGCGCTTCGGCGCGACCGCCCGCGCCATCGGTTCAAATCCCGCAGCCGCCGATTTCATCGGCGTGCGCACCGGGCTCATCCGCATCTACGCCACCGCGCTGGTCGGTTTCCTGTCCGCGCTGTCCGGCGTGATGACGCTCGCCTACTTCAAGGCCGTCGATACGTCTTCGGGGCGGAGCCTCGGCCTGCAAGTCATCGCCGCAGTCGTCATCGGCGGCACCTCGCTCGCCGGCGGCTCGGGCACGATCGTCGGAGCGGCGCTTGGCGTCTTGATCATCACCACGATCGACAGCGGTCTCGTCTTCTACAACGTCAATTTGAATTATTCGGAATTCGTCACCGGCATCGTGATCATCGGCGCGATTGCGCTTGACCGCATAGCCAAGCGCCGGCGCGCATCGTGAACCGGCCGATGTCGCCTCGCCTCGCATCGCTCGTCAGATTTACCCGGCATTCGTTCGGGGTGATTGAACCATCAACATCGTCGTGAGTCAGGGGAGGTGTGAAAAATGAAATCGAAAGGACTGAAAGCGCAGGTGCTCGGGTTTTCCCGGGCCGTCTTGCTGAGCGGGCTGGCGGCGGCCGCACTTGGCGGCGCGCCCGGCGTCGCCGCAACCAAGGATTCGGTGACCGTCTCTGTCGTGCTGGCGCTCGCGGCCGGCGAGTGGAGCACGGAGATTCTTGCCGGCGCCAATGCCGCGGCGAAGGACCTGGGCGGCAAGGTCAACGTGCGCGTGACCGGGCCGACGACGTTCGACCCGCAACGCCAGGCGCAGATGTTCCTCGCCGAGCTCGAGACCAAGCCGGACGTGCTGGTCGTCGTCAACGTGGCGCCGCCTTTGTTCACACAGCCGGCGCTCGAGGCGCAATCGCGCGGCGCCAATATCGTCTGGATCAACGTGCCGCCGATGCCGGAAATCAAGAACGCGCTGTTCGTCGCGTCCGATGCCTTCGGCATGGGCCAGACCGGCGGCGAGATCGTCGTAGCCGCACTCGAGAAGAGCCACGGCAAGCCTGCGGCGGAGATCACCGGCGATGTCGTCACTGCGGTCTGTGTGCCCGGCTTGACCGTTCTTGAAAATCGCCTCGCCGGCGAAGTCGCCTACCTCAAGAAAAAAATGCCGAAGATCAATGTACTGGCAAGCTTCGATTCCAAGCCGGACCGCGAGCGGAACTTCGCGCTGTGGGATCAGGCGATCCGCAAGACGCCGAAAGCCCTGACCTATATCGATCCGTGCGAAGAGGGCGAGGAGAACATTCCAAAAATTCTGGAGAACGATAAAGTCAAAGTGCCGCTCGTCTCCTATGACAGCCCGGAGGAGGTGCGCGAAGACGTGGCGCAGGGATTGATCACGGCGGTGGTCCCGGCGAACTTCTTCTCGCAGGCCTACCTCGCCACCTACATCGCGGCCGACTCGCTCTTGAAAGGCAAGCCGTTGCCGCATGGCTGGGTGAAAGTTCCGCATGTGGTCGTCGATAAGACCAACATCGCGGCTTACCAGAAGGCGTGGGAGAAGCCCGAGACCGGATTGCGCGCCTTCTACAACACGCAAATCGAGGCGACGCGCGATCACCTGCCGGCGACGTTGCCGGATCCCGACTTGTACACCCATCCGGCGCAGTAATGCGCCGGTGAGTGCCGCCCCGGTGGGGCGGCACTCACGCACTTGTTGGACGTCCGCGCGACGGACGTCGGCGAATTGGAGAAGAGGCGGACCGTGTCGGTCATTTATTCCGCCAGGGGAATCAGCAAGCGCTTCGGCGCGGTGCCCGCTTTGCAGGGCGTCGACTTTGACGTGGTCGAGGGCAAGGTCAACGGCTTGGTTGGCGCCAATGGCGCCGGCAAATCGACGCTGCTGAAAATCATCGCCGGCGCGCTGCCGCCCGACGCCGGCGAGATCAAGCTCGACGGCCGTCCGCTGGCGATGCAATCGATCACCGATGCCGCGCGTGCCGGCATCGCCATCGTCTCGCAGGAACTGAGCTTGTTCCCGGCGCTCAGCGTCGAGGAAAATCTGCTGCTCGCGCCCGGCAAAGGCGCGTGGCGGGGGCGCCGCGCTTACGGCCGCGGCGCGCGCGCCACCCTGGAGCGGCTTGGCGTGGAGGTGGCGCTGAATACGCCGCTTTATCGCCTGAGTCTCGCCGACCGGCAATTGGTCGAGATTGCGCGCGCCATGCTGCAAAATCCGCGCGTTCTCATTCTCGACGAGCCGACGTCGTCGCTGCATGTCGCGGAGGTGGAGCGGCTGCACGACATCATCCGCGGTCTGCGCGATTCCGGCATCGGCATCGTTTATGTCAGTCATTTCCTCGAGGAATTGTTGGACATCTCCGACAATCTCGTGATCCTGCGCAACGGCAAGCGCGTTCCTGAAAATATCTCGCCGGCGTCCGGTGAGCTCAAGGCGGTCGTCGCCGCCATGCTCGGCGAAACGCCGGAATCGATGGTCGAACGCGCGCAGCGGGCGACCGACCAGGTTCATGCCGACGATGTCATCCCGCCGATCAAGGTCGGTCCGCTGCGCATTGCCGATCTGAAGGGGCCGGACTATCTCGTCATCGACAATCTGGAAATTCATCCGGGCGCTATTGTCGGCGTTGCCGGCCTTGCGGGCGCGGGCGTCGAGGAGTTGTTCGCCGTTCTTTTCGGCACCGCCAGGCCGAAGTCGGGCCGGGTGATGCTGCCAAGCGGCGTCTCGTTGCCGGCAAGTACGGCCGGCGCGGTGAAGGCCGGCGTCGCCTATACGCCGGCCGATCGCAAGCAGTACGGCCTGATGCTCCGGCAAAGCGTTGCCGAAAACGTCGTCAGCGTGCGCGCGCTCACGCTTGGGCGCGACGGTTTTGTGCTGCGCGCCGAACGTCTGCGGCGAACCGCGCTTGATCGGTGCCGCCAGCTCGGCGTGGTCGCCGGCTCGATGCATCTGCCGGTCGGCGCGCTTTCGGGCGGCAATCAGCAGAAGGTGGTGTTCGCCAAATGGATCGAGGCGGCGCCGTCATTGCTTGTGCTTGACGACCCGACGCGCGGCATCGACATCGGCGCCAAGCGGGAAATGCACCGCATTATGCGCCGGCTGGCGCAATCGGGCCGGGTCGTTTTGTTCTACTCGAGCGACCCGGGCGAGATCGCCGCGGTCGCCGACCGCGTCATCGTTTTTGTCGATGGCGCGCTGACCCAGCAACTCGAGGGCGAGACGTTGACCGAGCACGAGCTGGTCACGGCCATGAACACGAGCGGGAAACCGCTGGTGCGCCCTGCAGCATGACGCGTGAATGTGGAGGAAGGGAATGAGCGGACTCGTCGCGGGAAAATCGATCATCGTCACCGGCAGCGGCCGGGGCATCGGCGAAGGCATAGCGCGCGATCTTGCCGCCGAAGGCGCGCGCGTGGCGGTGGCCGACATCGACCTCGCCGCCGCCGAGCGCGTTGCCGCCGCCATCGGTAAGGACGGCGGCGAAGCCATCGCCTTGCGGGTGAATGTGACCGACCGCGCGAGCGTCAAGGCGATGATTCAAGCGACCGTGCGCGCCTTCGGCAGGCTCGACGTCATGTTCAACAATGCCGGCATCAGCAAGGCCGGCCAATTCCTGGAAGCGACCGAAGAGGATTGGGCGCGCATCATGGGCATTAACGGCCTCGGCGTGCTGATCGGCATGCAGGAGGCCGCGAAGCAGATGATCGCGCAGGGCGGCGGCGGCAAGATCATCAACACCGCCTCGATCGCGGGCAAGGTCGGCGAGCAAATCGCCACGATCTATTGCGCCAGCAAGGCTTGCGTGATTTCGCTCACGCAAGCCGGAGCCGAGGCGCTCGGCAAATACAACATCACGGTCAACAGTTTCAGCCCGGGCTTTGTCAAAACGCCGCTCTGGGACGGCCTGGACAAGGATCTGATCTCGGCCGGCTATCGCGACGAGCCGAACGCCGTCGATCATCTCGCCAAGACCAAGGCGATCCTCGGCCGTGTTTCGACCCCCGACGATCTGGTCGGCGCCACCACGTTTCTCGCCTCGTCCCGCTCCGACTACATCACCGGCCAGAATCTCATGGTCGATGGCGGGGTGCGGTTGATCTGATCCGGAGTCTCTGATGAGTGTGGCGCCAACGGTTGCTCCACCGACTGCCGA
>Ga0210410_10002283_pt1 | contig 17311 bp, 25 predicted proteins | sample IncBWC4MmetaG_FD_161058 | JGI IMG/M metagenome (GOLD analysis project Ga0210410, IMG submission 161058) | Forest soil microbial communities from Barre Woods Harvard Forest LTER site, Petersham, Massachusetts, United States - Inc-BW-C-4-M | ecosystem: Environmental > Terrestrial > Soil >... | reverse complement strand
GAGTGCGCCAATTCAGACTCTTGATGACGATCGAGCCGTAGCGATCCTGTTCGTCGGCAGTACCACTGAACCCGGTCCTGGCGCGGCACAGCTCGCTACCGCGCCTGGCTTCCCCCGTTCGCCCTTAGTCGCAGACGGCATCTCCGTTGTCGATGCCGGAATAGTGGATCGGCGAGACAGCCTGGCAGGCCCTCAGTCGGGCTGGGATCCGTACGAAGTGTGGCGGACTCGCCTCAAGCGGCCTTCGGTGGGGACGCCGGAGATTGGTACGGCTCGGACTACTGCAGATGAAAGCTGCCGCTACCGAACAGTCCCAAGAGACCGGTAATGATCAGATAGATGGCGACGATATAGGTCAGCAGTCGCGGCACCACAAGGATCAAGATGCCAGCCACCAGTGACACTACCGGTCCGATCGTCAGATGGAGATTCATTTACACCTCGCGCAAGTGGGGACAACGGGCTGCATGCAACAGTCTCATCAGCTATGTGGTGCCGCCTCGCCTTTGCCCTCGGGCCTCTTTTCTTGGGTCTGCTGCAGAGTTTTCTGTTCCATCGCGTGCCGTTGCGCAAGTGCCTGCGTCTGTGCCTGATGCTGCTGCTCAAGCTCCTTCACGTTGGCGCTGGTAGCGGGCTGCCTCGCCGCCTGTTCGTGATCAGCGGCTTGTCTCTGCTGGAGTGCTTGCCGTTGTTTTTCCTGAGTATCACGCAGCGCGTCCTGCTGCTCCTGCTTCACTTTGTCGCGTTCGACATTCCCCGTACTTGGTACCGCTTGGCGGGCTACCGGGGGTAAGTCTGCCACGTGCACGGGGGGCCGCCTTTCGGCCGGCGCGGTGGCCGCAACTGTATTCGATCCGGCCGAGCTTGCCTTGAGGACGCCCGGACCATTGAGTTCGGCCGGCTTGGACGTGGCTGCTATCGGCGGTTCACCGTGGTTGACCGATGCCAGGAGAGCATGATTAGCGATCGCCGCCTGGTGATGCTGCATTTGTACCGACGTTACCGGCTGGTGCGGGGCGCGCGCAGCAGCCTGCTCCGCGACACTGGGGCGCGCGGAGATGCCGCCCGTCCCGCCGTTGAAGCTAACGCGGTTGACCGTGGTGTTATTGACTACCGTCTGCGTATACGTGTTGTGAATGTTGGTGACATTCACACGGCTCACCGCGGTGTTGTAATAGAACTGCTGACCTTGCCAATGCCCGCCTGTGTAGCCCTGGCCGGAATAGCCGAAACCGTAGGCAACGCCGCCATAGAATCCGACCGTTGGGCCCCAGTAGCCCTCGTTCCAGGCATACCCGCCGTTGCCCCATTCCCAATACCCGGGCGTCCAGAGCAGGCCGACTTCGGGTGGCTGCACCCAAGTTCCGGGTACCCAGAAGTAGCCGTCCTCCTGATCGTAGTCCCAGTAGCCTGGAGCCCAAATCCCACCCTCTTCAACGAGGACCGGTTGTTCATACACCGGCAGCGCGGGGGGCGCGAGCGTTATCGACACCGAGATCTGCGCCACCGCGTCCTCGGGGACGGCGATCATTGTCAGACCCAGCGCCAAGGCGCACGCGGAGAGGACGAGAAATGATTTGGAGATCTGGCTCATGTTGATTGTTTCCCGCGCAAAGGGCGGCAGGCGCAACTGCGGCCGCTCATAGCCCGTTAACGAAAACACTGATGCCACCCGTATGTCGGGACGGTACCGCACATAGGACACGTCATCTGCAGCGACTCCTGCGAGCCCGCACGCGTGAGCGTTAAGGCCGGGATGCTGACCAGCGACACTTGCGCTCGGTCTACTTCGTCATCAGTAAAGTCGCCAAGCCCACGAGCAGTCGAATGGTCAGCGCGGGTTGCTGAGTGAGAAAGCGCATCGTGCGGCTGCGCGGGTAGCTGCCGTGCATTCCAGATTCAGGCCCAAGCTGCTGGGCGATCACCTGGCGTTGTGCCTGCAATCGCCGGCGCAGACTTTGCCGCTGCTCGACGAGAGAGATGGCAGTCGTCGAGCTCATAGCTTGCTCCTGAGCAGGGCTAGATCTGCAGCCAGCTCTACGCGTGTTGTCGCAAAGCTCTGGCCACTGAGCGCCGACAGCGCCGTCAAGCGACGCCACGCGAAGCCTGCTCCGAGTCCGTAGAGACCCACCAGCGCCGCAGCCGCCGGAATTCGATATACCGTCTCCCAGCACAACGCCAGCAGCAAGCCCCCGACAGAAAGCATGATGCACAGGAAGCAAGCAAAGCCTATGGCCGCACCGACGAGCATCTTCAACAGTCGACTTCTCTCCTCGACCCATTCAACCTGAGCGAGTTGCCCATGCAGAGCGAGCTGATCGAACAGGGCTCCGCTGGTTGAATGTAGTAGGCGAATTGCGCCGAGCGCCGTGATCGCGGTGGAGCCTAGCGTCATGGTCGGCAACACCTCACTCCTCACGGCGACCAAGCAGGAAGCCGATGAGCAGTCCGACCGCCGCGGTAATACCTATCGTCCGCCATGGCTGTTCGCGCACGTAGCCGTCAGCAAGCTTGGCCGTACTACGGGCTCGAGCGGAGATCGCTCCAGGCATCTCTTCGACGAACGCCCTTGCCGCGGCGACGCGGGCATAAAGCTTGGCTTTGGCGCGGGCCAGATCGTCACCGGTCAGCGAGGTGCTTGCCTTGATCAAGTCCTCCATATCCGCAACGAAATCTTGAAACTCTTGCGTAATGCCCGACGGTGTCGCATCGGCCCCCGCGTTTTTGGGCGTTGATGTCGCGCGGTGTCTGTTCGTGGCCGGCTCTGTGAGCAGAGGTTGAGTTTGCATGAGCAGTTCCCCTTGTGTTGATCGTCGCAGGTCCCGCGCACGGGCCCGAACCGCTTCCGGGCAACGGGCCGTCGGGCCTAGCTACGGGGTAGGGCGTGACCTTGCGAGCTACGACAGCGGATGTCTGTTCGATTGCACGCATAAGGGGACCGCTTCCCGTCCGTCACTGCGCTCTACGTCTGTTGCCGTACAGACCGCGCGGCGTGGCGATGCGAACGTGCCGCGGAAGAAAGATCGAGTGGTAATAACGAGGTACATTTATGCGTGGATTCAAATTCCTAGTGCTGGGTGCAGTCGCCGCAAGCTGTTTCGCGGCAACCGCCCCCAGAGCAGAGGATCAGCTCAGTATCAATATCGGTGTAGCCCCTGAATGCCCCTACGGTTACTATGACGTCGCTCCTTACAGCTGTGCTCCCTCTGGCTACTACGGCCCAGAATGGTTCAGCGGCGACGTCTTCGTCGGTGCCGGCCCGTGGTTTCAGGGCTCCAGCGAGTTCCGCGGTCACGTAGATAACGCCTACCATCCAGAGCACGGTTACAAGGGCCCCCTGCCAAGCCGTGGCGAGAAGGCCGAGCCGGCCAAGCGCGTCGATAAGGACCACTTTAAGGGAAACGAAGAGCGGGACGGACGTGGCCACGCAACCGAGGCCAAGCGTTAATCCAAGTCCCGATCCGAGAGAGCCTCCGCTAGCGGAAATCGAACTCGCGGGTGGGGCGCCCATCCGCGAGCGTGATTCGTGATCGAGCGCTACATACGTACTACTGGGGCCCGCGCCGGCTGCAGTCGCCGCGCGGTGGGTGGCGTCGCGACCCAACTTGCTCTGGTCGTAGTCACCGTCTTTTCACTCGCCGGCTGCATGTCGCTTCAGCCCGGTGCGGATTTTCCGAAATCGGCCTCCGCTGCGCTCGTCCATCCAGAGGAAACCCACCTCGGCGCGCAGTTTGACAATGCGGCGCTCGCACACGGAGGCGTCTCGGCGTTTCGCATCATTTCCGTCGGGGTCGACGGATTCCTGATGCGTGCACAAATGATCGATGCCGCCGAGAGAACCCTGGATCTTCAATATTTCATCTTTCGTGGCGACGAAACTGGCCGACTTCTGACCGACAGTCTGCTGCGTGCCGCTGATCGTGGAGTGCGGGTGCGTGTGCTGGTCGACGACGGGGACACCATGGCCGGCGACGAGCAGATCATCGCACTGGACGGTCATCCAAACGTTCAAGTGCGAGTCTTCAATCCGTTCGCTTATCGCGGACATAGCCGCCTGCGGCGAGGTCTGGAATTCATGTTCCATGCCTCAAGGCTCGACTATCGCATGCACAACAAGCTGCTGGTTGTTGACAATGCGGTTGCGCTCGTTGGCGGCCGCAATATTGGTAATCAGTATTTCCAGATGGACCCGGAGTCGCAGTTCGCGGACGACGACGTCTTTGCCGCCGGTCCCATCGCCGCGCGTCTGTCGACAACCTTCGACGAGTTCTGGAACAGTCCGTTGGCAATTCCAGCCGCGGCATTGGATCGTCACCAGAGCTCGGCGAAGGCTCTGACGGAACGGCGCGGCCGCGCCGCCGAACGCTCGGAGCAGCAGTTGCAGACGCTGAACTCGGACGGTATCGACTACGCCGCCCGCGTGGCAACCGGAGAGCCCTACGCCAGCGTGCTCTCGGGCCGGCTGCCGCTCGTATGGGCCCGGGCCGACGTGGTCAGTGACAGTCCAGACAAGAAGAATATCGAGAGCGGCGATAGGCGCGGCCGTTTGATGGCCCGGTCGGTACTTAAGGCGGCTGGCGCGGCACAAAGCGAGGTGCTGATTGTCACACCTTATCTCGTACCGGCCGCTGATGAATTGACCCTACTGCAGGATCTACGCAAGCGCCAGGTGCAAGTGCGCATCCTGACCAACTCCCTGGAGTCGACGCCTGACCCGGTAGCACAAGCCGGCTATGCGAAATACCGCATCCCCCTCCTCAAGGACGGCGTGGAACTTCATGAATTGCGCGCGCTTCTGGGAAACACCCGGGGCAGCGGCCAAACGGCCGTGGTATCGCACTATGGCAACTACGGCTTGCACGCGAAACTGTTCGTGTTTGATCGTGAGAAGCTCTTCATCGGTTCGATGAACTTCGATCAGCGCTCGAAGCACCTCAATACGGAGATCGGGGTGATCATCGACAGCCCGGAGCTCGCGCTCCAGACTGCGAGGCGCTTCGAAAGCATGGTGCAACCCGCCAATGCCTACGCTTTGGCGTGGCGCACGCTGGGCAGCGGGAGTTCGCAGCTGGTATGGGACTCCGAGGAGAACGGCAATGCCGTCGAGTACACGCGGGAACCGGCACGCAGCGAATGGCAAAGGCTGAGGCAGAGCCTGCTGTCGTGGTTACCGATTGCCGCGGAACTATGAGAAGTCGCCGCCCGCAGCCTGATATGACTCGCAACACACCCATATGAACGGCCCAGTGTCAGCGGTACTGTTCCTGGTGCTTGGACTGACACTTGCGCCGTCTGCGCCCGCGGCACCACCGGCGATCGCGCAGACGGAAATCAACTATTTGCTCGGGTTTATCGAGAGCTGCGCTTGCGAGTTCTTTCGCAACGGCAGCTGGTATGACGCGAAAAAGGCCGCAGCGCATCTGCGCGACAAGTACGAAATCCTGGCAATGCAGGATCGAATCCAAACGGCCGAGGACTTTATCGAGGAGGCCGCTACCAGGAGCAGCTTGAGCGGTCAGCCGTACCAGGTCAGGTGTAGCGGCGATAAGGCGGTTACGACTGACCAATGGCTGCGCGATATCCTGGCGCGCTATCGCGCACACACCGCGCTACGCGCACCACGCCCCAGGCGTGGTGCGCTTGGGACCGACATTGCCGGTCCGGATCGGTCTCTCAGTCGTCCTGCCTGATCTTAATGTCGCTGTGAACCGACCTCACGTGCTCGGTGTCACGCGCAATGGACACAGCCTTGTCGGCGGCTTCCTGGGATCGGGCGCTGCCGGTCAGCCATACGACTCCATCCTTGTCGGTGTCGACATGAATGCGTCCCAGGCTGGTGATGTGCTCCGCAGCGAGTTTGGTTTTGACCGCCGTCGTGATGGCCGAATCCTTCACGAATGCTACCGGGTGCGAGCGGTCCGTATCGGAGTCCTGGGCGACGACGACCACCGCGGGCGCGAGCAACGTGCCAAAGAGCACGCAGCTGACTGCAAATGTTGACTTCATGTTCATTCCTCTGTTTGTAAACAGCGCTGATTGTGCGGCGCGCTGCCCGGATTCACCGTTCGCTACCGCACTCACGCAATGGCGATGTCGCGAAAATCGCCGGTCCCTTCGGCTGACCGGTCGTCGGTACGCAGTCGCACAGACACAGCCGCTCCAGCCCGGCTAGCCTCCGGCGGCAATCACAGCGGCAATCACAGAGGACACATCGTATGAACATCTTCATTTGGCTCGTGGTCGGTGGACTGATCGGATGGGCGGCGAGTTCGGTCATGCGAACGCGCGAGGGCCTGTTGCTCAACGTCGTGGTCGGAATCGTCGGCGCCGCTCTCGGCGGATGGTTCTTGAGCCCGCTCGTCGGGGTGTCGACCATCAATCAGAGCAACTTCAGCCCAGCTTCGTTGTTCGTGTCGTTTCTGGGAGCACTCATCCTGCTGGCTATCGTCAATTTCGTGCGACGAGCTGCACCACGGTAGCGCGAGTTTGGCAAGCTTGCAGTGTCAATCGTTGTCTTCACCGTTCTCGGGCTTATCGCCGGCTACGTAGCCCTGGGGCTCTTTAAGAGTACAGGCAAGAGTGTGGTGTTGGACTTCGGGCTGGGTGTCATGGGCGCCGTGATCGCGGGCTCGATCTTCAACCATTTCGCGCCGAGGAGTGCTGCGGGAGTCAATGTCGCGAGCGCACTTGTTGCTGCGCTCAGCGGGGCGGTTGTGCTTCTGGCCGCGTGTCACACCATGCTCGGCGACAGCCGCCATCGCCCGTATGATCCAAGCTGAGCGGATCCAGCTGGCGACCAGGAGGCGGGTTCAAGAGGGCGCGGCGTTCGGCGGCAGGTCAGCGTTTTTTACGCGACGACGCGCGGGACAATCCCCGACAGCCGTTGAGGAACAGATTGACGGCGTCGTCGGCCCACGCCTCGAGCTCGCCCGGCGTCATGGGTGCGCCGAGACCCATGATGCGACGCTGCGGCAGGGCGACGACCATGTGCAGAAACTGGGCAGCTGCAAAGCTTCGAAGCTCGAGGGTCAGCCGCGGATCTCGCAGCTCGCGGGAGAGCAGATCGCCGATCAACGCTGTCGCCTCCTGGGCCCAACCCTCGTCGTAGACTGCCCGAACCAAATTGGGAAAGCGCGCTGACTCGGCCGTAATGAGGCGGTGCAGCGCGATCGCCTGAGGGGAGAGCGCCGCGCGCAGGATGAGTCCGGCGAGGCGACGCAGGATCTCCTGCAACGTCGCGCCCAGGAGGAGCGGAACTCCGGGACCCGGACGGATCTGCTCGATGATTCGATGGACGACCGCGGCGAACAACGCCGCCTTGTCGTCGAAGCGGTGATAGAAGGTACGCTTAGAGATGCGGGCGCGCCCAGCCACCGCTTCGATGGATGTCGACCCGTAGCCCTCCGTCAGGAAGAGCTCGGTAGCGACTTCCAGGATTCGATCGCGCAGCTGCAGAGCGGCAGCGCGCGACGGCCTGCCGCCACGTGCCTTGCGAGTCGGCGACCTGCGTTGATTCTTAGCGGCCCCGATAGGCGAAGCCGCCCGGTTGGTGGAAGAAGCCTCGGGCACCATAGGAGCCAGAGTAAGGCATGCGGGCCGGATAGTAACCACGCGGCTGCGCGTACAGCTGCGGCATCGGGGGAGCATACGCGACCGCGGGCCGGTAGTACGTCTGAGGGGCGGGGTAGTAGCCCGGGGGCTGCGGGTAATACGCCGGGGGCCGTGGATAATAATTGGGCGGAGCAGCGTAGCCGGCCGGGTAGTAACCGGGAGTCGTCGGTGGGTATTGCGCTGCTGCCTGCGCTGCGGAGACCACTGCCGAGGCCGCGACCAACGGCAGGGTGGCAAGCCTCGCCCCGGCAACGATGACGTGGCCCAATACCCATGGGGCGAAGAACAAAGGGCCGGCAGCCGCGGCTGGCGTGACCGGTAGCCAAAGGAGCGCGGCGGTGGCGGCCGCGGCAAAGACCGTCTGCTTGAGTCCGGGCATGGCTTTCCCCCTTACTGGGCGTGACACGGCGTACTCGCGGACGGTACTCGCGTTCCGACGGAAACGCAACGGTACCGTTGCATTATAGCCGGTCATCGAGCAGGACCAACGCGCGCGGCATGCGGGCGCTTACCGTTGGAGCGCGCCCCACCCCTAACGATGTTCTGCCTGACAACCGTCTCCCTGATGTTCTGAGTCGCAGCCCCTACGCTCGTCCTCGTGCCTACCATTGTCGTGCCTGCCACTGTCGTGATCGCCGCGCGCCTGGGCTTGCCGCACACCACGGTCGCCGTACCCGGGGCCGGCGAACACACAGGCCGAAAGACCAAAGAGTCCTGCGATCAGAAAGCAAGCAGCGATGCGATTGAAGGATTTCATGGAACTGTCTCCAAGGGTCAACAATGCGAGCAAACTATGGACTCGCAGGCCAGTGTGGTCGGTGTGGTAGCGCACCACGGATCATTTTGGCGGCGCAACCGAACCGGAATAGAACACCGCGCACTTCCCGCCGAATAGACTCCTGGCCTGCCTAAGCAGCGTGCGCGTCGGTCCGGCGAGCGTTCCAAAGAAGTTCGGCTTTTCCACGACCGGATTCATGAACGGGCCGTGGACCTTCTGCTCAGCTGCGGCGCATCCCTTGGCGTCGACGACCGCCACGGTGACCTGATCATATTGTCCGCTGACAAAATCGAGACCTCCTCTCAAGGCGATCCGGTTGTGCGGCGTTGCCATGGCTACGTCCGTCGCTTGTGCCAAACCATGCTCGACCTGCCAGTCCGAAACGAGTGTGCGGATGGTGGTGGTACCCTCTGCCCCCTGGAAGATGCGCGCGAAGTTGTAGCCCTTAGTGACTGCCACGCCCAGTGGGCCGGCGAAGAAAAATGCGCCGACGTCGACGAGGTTGAAGCTTTGGCTTGACTCGTACCGCGACAACGTCCCGTCGAGATCCCCGATTGCAAGCCTGAGATCATCGCCATGAAGGGAAGCCTCGCCGTCGACGGTTGATGTGAGTGCGGCCGTGGTATTTCCGCGCAGTGCCAGGTTTGCGGAGAAGTCCATCGACCCTTCTCCAAGACTCTTCGGCGCCGTGTTCTTGAAGAATTCCTCGAGCCGGAATTGCGCCAGGCGGCAGCGGACCTGGTAAATGGGTACGGAGCCGGAAAAGTCGGCGCGGACGGTGCCCGAACCGCGTCCGCCGAACAGTTGCACCGTGACGGGGTCAAAGTGAAAAACCCCATTCTGCCCATCAACGGAGAGCCTCAAGTCTGAGGCCGTGAAATCCTTGGTCCGAATCTGTCCGCAGGCGAGCTTCGCGGCGAGGGACAGGTTCTGCAGCAAGTCTGAGCTCTCGCCGCGTGAGAGCCGCATGCGGCTCACATCCAGATTGCAGCCCGCGACCGCGAACCCCTTGTGCGACTGTTCATCTGTATATGCGAGAGTCGCGTCCGACACAGACACCTTCGCCACGGCCAACGTGGGGGGTGCCCCGTTGGCCTCGTACAACGCGTCGACGTTTAACTTTCCGTTGCGGTCGCGTTCAATGGTCAGCGTCAGCCGCTTGATCTCGATCTGGCTGGTTCGAAGCTCGTTACGAAGCAGAGGCACGAGTTCGATCCGAAGGTCGACCTCGCCCACGGCAGCAACCTCTGCGCCACGGCTGTGGACATGTACGTCTGCCAGCGAGACATGCAAGCCCGGAAGGAAGCCGATGGCCAGCCGGCCGCCGACGTGGACCTCCATTCCCAGTACCTCCGAGGCGATGGCCTCCACGCGCGGCCTGGCATTCAGACGCAAAACAAGAGCCGTTACGGTCGCGACCACGACCACGATCCCAACGACGGCGCTGGCAGCGAAAAGGGCGATTTTCGACATTGGCATTTTCGTCAAGAGAGTCATGTCCCCCCGCCAGGATTATCGGTCAACGCACCTGATGGGGCAGGGGAGTCCGGTTCGTATGTACGATGGCGCACAGACCCCCAAAACATTCGGCGCACCCTGTGTGGACCTACTCGATGTGGGCGGGGGTAACCACGTCCCGGAACATGGCGCGGAGAACTGATGATGATGCGCTCCGATCGAAGCCGTCGCCGACCGATCGCTGCCGGTTGCTCAGCAGCTGCTGTGATCGCCGTGGGCTTAGCCGGGATTGCTCTAGCCGAGCAGCATACGTTCGAGCTGAATGCGCCCGATGCCCATTACGTCTACCTTGCTGGTGAAATGACTCAGTGGGAAAAGAGCAAGTTACCGATGCGTAAGGACGGCGATGGAATGTGGCGAGTGACTGTAGATTTGGGCAAGGGAGAATGGCTCTACAAATTCATCGTGGACGGCAAATGGATAGCGGACCCTGCTTCACCCGCTCATGATGCAGATGGGCAAGGCGGCCAGCATTCGTTCTTGTTTGTGGGTGCAGGTGATTGGCAGGAGCTTCCCGAGGTCCCGAAAGGACGCGTCGAGACCCTGATGCTCGAGTCCAAAGCTTGGGGTAAGTCGCTGAAGCTAAATGTCTACCTACCACCCGACTTTACGCCGGGCAAGCGTTATCCCGTGTTGTGGTTGCTACATGGCAGCAACATGGATGCCGACCAGTGGCTGAAGACTGGCGAAGTGAACCGCTACATGGACAACCTGATCAGCCGTCGCGCGATACACCCATTCGTCATCGTGATGCCCAGTAGCGAAGGAGTGCCCTATACGGGGAAGAGCGAGCGCTTTATCACCCAAGAACTCAGAGCTTGGCTGGCGAAGACCTACGGCCTGGAAACGAGTCGCGCCGAATCCGCCGTGGCCGGCATGTCAATGGGCGGCTTTGGTGCCTTCGACCTTCCCCTGCGACATCCCGATTTATACGGGCTCGGTTTCGCCCTCAGTGGTTACTTCAGCGACGATTACATCGCCAAGCTTCCGTACGGCAGAAAACTGCCGATGCAAGCAATCCTGCTCTGCGGCAGCGACGATGACCTCGTCGGCGGGAATCGACGGCTGGCCCGGGCCTTACGCGAGCGCAAACTGGACTTTTACTATCGCGAGGACGTCGGCGCACATGCCTGGCAATACTGGAGTAACCGCATGGTCGAGATGTTGACCGACGTGGATAAGTTTTTCGTTGCGGGGCCGGTGGCCGCCACCACCTCGGTGCAGTGATGGGCTGTAACAGCAAGCGTCGCGCCCCTGCGCGCGTATTTCCGCGGTGGGATTGAAGGCTCAAGTGTACAAACAATGGTTACTGGTCGGCCTGGCAGTCATCGCTCCGCCGGCCAACTGCAGTGCAGCCGCGGCGTTGGCACTGACGACGTCTGGATCAATATCCGGCATGCGCGAGGGCGGATTGAGCGTGTACAAGGGCGTCCCGTTTGCAGCTGCGCCGGTCGGCGAATTACGTTGGCGATCGCCCGAACCTGTTTCGCCATGGACGGGTACTCGGGCAGCGACGGCATTCGCCCCGGCATGCATGCAGGAAGGCGTATCCATGCCGGGCGAGGTGCCGCCGAAGGTCAGCGAGGACTGCCTTTACCTCAATATCTGGACTCCGGCGAAACGGGCAGCAGAGCGTCTGCCGGTGATTGTCTGGATTTATGGCGGTGGCTATCGCAACGGCTCGGCCTCAATGCCGCTGTATTGGGGCGATCAGCTCGCGCATCAGGGCGTCATTGTCGTCACCATTGCGTACCGATTGGGTCCGCTGGGTTTTCTCGCGCTTCCGGAACTGACGCGCGAATCCTCGTACGGGTCGTCCGGGAATTACGGCCTCATGGACCAGATCGCCGCGCTCCGGTGGGTTCAGCACAATATCTCGGCGTTTGGCGGTGATCCCCATCGCGTGACGATCGCGGGCCAATCCTCCGGCGCCATATCGGTCAGCATACTGATGGCTTCGCCGCAGGCTAAAGGGCTCTTTCAGCGAGCCATCGGCGAGAGTGGCGCTCTGTTTGAGCCACTTCAGCTCGCCCCCAGCTACTTACTGATCAATGCCGAACGTGATGGGGAGAAGTACGCGGCTACGCTCGGCGTGCATTCGCTCCAGGAACTGCGCAGCCTCCCCGCGACGAAGTTGCTCGGCGGCGGCAATGCCGGAGGCGTCACCCATCCGGTGATTGAACCTCGCCTACTCCCGATGACGCCTTACGCGGCGTTCACGGCAGGGCGACAGAATGATGTCCCACTGCTCATCGGTTCAAACGCCGAGGAAGCGCGTTCACTGACCGATGTCACCGGCGTCAAGGCTGCCAGCTTCGATGCCGACGTAGAGCGCAGTTTCGGTGCGTTGCCGCCCGCGATTTCTGCCGCCTACCCCCACGCGAGCGACGAAGCTGCGCGACAGGCGCGGCTTGACCTCGAGCGCGATCTTCGCTTCGGCTGGGACATGTGGGCTTGGGCGAGATTGCAGGCTGCAACCGGGCAAGGTGCTGTGTATTACTACTCGTTTCAACAGCGGCCGCCGTTCCCGGCCGACTCATTGTACGCGGGTTGGGGCGCTAGCCACTTTGCAGAGCTCTGGTACGTATTCGATCATTTGAACCAGGAGCCGTGGCGCTGGAGCAAGGCGGATCGCGAAGTGGCGGAAACCATGTCCCGGTACTGGAGCAACTTCGCACGATCCGGCGACCCAAACGGCAAGGGGCTGCCTTCGTGGCCGGCATTCAAGAATACGAATAATCGAGTTCTGTATTTCGGTGATCCGATCACGGTCGGAGAAGTAGCGAATATCGACAGCCTGACCGTCCTAGATGCCGTGTACGCGAGCGTGCGCACAAGCCCAGCCGCGAAGTAGTGGGCCTCCCGTGTTTTGGCGCCCGGTCAATCAAAAAAAGGCCCCGCGAACGGGGCCTTCCAGTGCACTCAAAGTGCTCTACGAGAGGCGATCGTCAGGCTGCATTCGCCAGCAATTGCCAGTTCTTGGGCAGAATGACCGCGTCGATGGCGTGCACGATTCCGTTCGTCGCAACCATATCCGCCTTGGTGACGCGAGCCCCGTTGACTCGCACATCCGATGAGGACACCACTGCCGTCAGTGAAGTGCCCTGCGCCGTCGTCAGTTCTCCGGACTTCAGGTCTCTCGCCATGAAATAGCCCGAGACGACGTGGTAGTGGAGAACGGCCTTGAGCTTGCCCGTGTCCTTGAGCAGGCTGGCGTACGCGCCCGCCGGAAGCTTCTTGAAGGCCTCATCGGTCGGCGCGAAAACCGTGAACGGGCCCTTGGCGCCCAGCTCAGCAGTCAGACCCGCTGCGTTGATTGCGTCAGCGAAGGTCGTGAAATGGCCCGCGGCGATCACCGTGTCAACGATGTTCTTCGTGGGTGCGGTATTAGTGTTCCTGGCGGCCTCGCCAGTAGGAACGCTCTTCAATTGATCCATAAAATTAGACCTCGACGTATAGCCAGCGAGAATTCGCCGACCAACTCAGCTCGCATGCGGCTGAGGCGCGGAGTATGCGCGTTATATCGCGCGCGTGCGGCGGGCGAAGACAATAAATATTGTTTTCGCGACACTACTCGTTCGGACTTGCAATGAGTGCGAAGCACGCGATGGCTTCGGCGCACAGCGCTTCAGTCTCATCGAGCCCTGCGCGGAACCGCTGGATCAGGTGAACAACTCGGCCAAGTCCGCGGAGCCGACCGGCTTCATCAAGTACCGCTCGACCCCGGACACGCGCGCGCGCTCGCGACCGGGATGCTCACTGTCGGCGGTCAAGGCAATCAGTCTCAGGCTCTGAAGCTGCGGATGTTGAGATAGATGCCGGGCGAGCTCGTAACCGCTCATGTCAGGCAGCTCGAGATCCACGAGCGCGACCGTGGGTACGAACTCGGCGGCCAGGGTAAGAGCACTCGCGCCGGTGTACGCGACGCGCGCATCACCGTATCCCATCGATTGCAGCAATGCTGCGAGAGCGTCGGCGGCATCTACGTCGTCATCGACTATCAAGATGCGCGGCATCGCGTTCCGGGCGTCACCTCCGCTCCGCGTCCTGGGTCGTGCCGACGGATGCGCGTCCACGACAGTAGTCTCAACGAAAGCTCACTGGACGCGGGTGCTGGTTGCGCGCTTCGAAGCTCTTGATCTGCCTTTCGGCCTCGTCACCCGTAACGCCGTAGGCCTCTTTGATCCCACTCGCCAGCCGCGTGCGGCTGCCCGCAATGAAATCGAGGTGCGCGGAGGTGAGTCTCCCCCAGTTTGCGTGGACCTCGTCCCGGAATCTCTGCCAGGTGGCTTCCACAAATTTCCAGTCCATCTAAGCCTCCTTGGCTTCCTGAGCCTCCTGAGTCGGTCACCCAAACTGACGGGAAAGCACGCCTCCAGCGGAATATTGGGGCGCTTCGCGCCTTTAAAAGGTTCAGGCCACGGACAGCCCGATAAGGACCTCGAGAGGCGTCATTTGGTGTACAAGGGTAGTGACTGTATGAGCGCGCCGACCAGCCGCACGGACTAGTCTTCACATGCGTGTCAATTTCACGGTGGGGTTTCGATGAAGTCGCTTTTTGAAGCCGGCCGGGAGGTTGCCAGACACGAGCGTGCGATGAGCTCGTTGTGCGACCGTACCGGCGCACCGCCCGCGGAAGTGCGGCGTCTGTTTGCGCAAGAATTTTCGAGGCTCGAACTCGGCGCCAAGGTCCGCTCGTACCTGGCGGTCCTTACGGCGTCCAAGGTGCGCGCAATGCTACGGCGGAAGGCCGCGTGAGCGGTAATGGATACATCGCCTATCGTCGTAGCCGTGGCGTCTTCCGCAGGCGACGTTGAGGCCGTTTGCGAACTGCTGTCCGCTTTACCGACTGAATGCGCCGCAGCATTTATCATCGTTCAACATCTCGATCCGGGCCGCGAGAGATTGCTGTATGAGACTCTCGCCAAGAGAACGATTCTTCCGGTGATGCACGCGCACGACGGTGCGGTATTGGAGCAAGGCCATGTCTACGTGATAGCCGCGAGTACCACGCCGACAGTGGCCAGCGGTCGCATCCGCGTGACACCAAACCCAACTGGACTGCATCATCCCGGGGATATTCTCTTCACCTCGCTCGCTAAAGATCACGGCCAGGGCGCGATCGGCGTGGTCCTCTCGGGTGAAGGATCCGACGGTGCCCTCGGCATACAAGCGATCAAGCGGGGCGGCGGCGCCACATTTGCGCAGTATCCGGGATCTGCACGCTTTCCCAGCATGCCCATCAGTGCCATTGAAACCGGCGGCGTGGATTTCGTGCTGCGCCCGAATGAGATGGCTCACGAGTTGGCCCGCCGGAGTCGCCAGATTGCGCTTCCCGGGCCCAGCTTTCCCGTCCCAGCTCTCGTTGCAGCGCTTCCGCGTCCTCAACTGCCAGCAAGACACTAGCGGCATCGGCTGTTGCCAACAAAGGGGGCGTGCGGCGTCGCGGACGACCGCTTCACGGCACCCAATTTCGATGGGCTAATGGCAGCGATGTGGAAACGTGCGCGAGAGACTCAGTAGAATCAGACACCCATGACGGGGAGTCGTAGGAAGGAGTCACGGAAGGTGAACCCGCTACCGCCGGGGTCGCCTCTCGGCACCCGTGTAACAGGCGGAATGCCGCAGCAATACGTGCATGACACGACCGCCGACCTCTACAAGAACACGCCCCTCGCGCTGTTGGCGCCGAAGTGGGACGAATTACTCGCAGAAGCCCGCTCACTCTCATCTGCTGGGCAGCACGCAATTGCCATCATCATCGCGGCCGCGGCCGGAGAATGGGCCACCGAATTTGTGCTCGAGAGACTGATGGATGCGGTGAAGGACCACAGCAAGAGCGTCCGCGGCCTCATAGACATGTCAGAGAGAATGCTGGTCACTTGGTCCTTTGAGGGAGACCGCGTGCGGGAGGCCTTCCATGACCTAACGGGCGAAAACCCCGATCGCCAGTCATGGTGGGGAGATTGGCTGTGGAGCCGCCGACAACGCCATGACATAGCGCATCGGGGCGTGTTGACGGCTAATGCCACCGCCGCGAAGAAATGCATCGACGTCGCGGCGTTGCACATTGCCTATCTGACGGAAGTCGTCAAGAGACGGGCCCCCTAGCCGCTATTCAGTGCTAAAGCCTGATGCGTACATGATTTCCCTCCGTCCTGCAGCGCTGTGGCCCGAGCTGACATACCGGAATTGGCGGGATACCGCTGTCACACTGCAGTTGTGGACCCAAATCGTGGGGAAAATTCGGCTCGCCCTCACGCCCTGGCTCAATCACAGCTGGCAGGTCCCCTTGTACGTGACTAGCCGCGGACTTGGCACCTCGCCGATTCCGGCAGGGCGGGAAATCCTGGAAATGGAATTCGACTTTATTGAACATCGGCTCCGGGTGCGCACCAGCCTGGGCGCGGAGCGCTTCCTCGTGCTGGCGCGGCAGTCGGTATCGGAGTTTTATCGCCAGCTCATGTCACTGCTGCATGAGCTCGGTATCACGGTCTCGATTCACGAGCTGCCGAGTGAAGTGGCGAATCCTATCCCGTTCTCAAAGGACGATAGCCACTGCTCCTATGACGCCGCGGCCGTCCACGCATTCTGGCGAGTGCTCATCCAGGCCGATCGGATCTTCAAGCACTTCCGCACCGGATTTCTCGGCAAGGCAAGCGCGGTGCATTTCTTTTGGGGCAGCTTCGACCTTGCGGTTACCCGCTTCTCCGGGCGAGGTGCACCGCTGCACCCCGGTGGCGTGCCGGGATTACCCGATGCCGTCACGAGAGAGGCCTATTCGCACGAGGTAAGCAGCGCCGGTTTCTGGCCCGGGAACGATACCTTCCCTGCTGCCGCATTCTATTCTTACGCATACCCCGAGCCCCCGGGGTTTCGCGATCGCGCGGTCACCTCCGGCGCGTACTTCGACGAGAAACTCGGAGAGTTCATCCTGCCCTACGAGACGGTTCGCACGGCGGCGGATCCAGAGGGCCTCGTTCTCGATTTCCTATCGAGGACCTACGAGGCTGCGGCGGATGCGGCACGTTGGGATCGTGCCCAACTGGAGTGCGCCCTTGGTGTCGCCGGTCGAGTGCGCCCGCTGCGACTCGAAGGAGATGTTGCGGATTGAGCCTCACTGCTTCTCCAGCGCCTCGATCTCATCGAGCAATCGATTCATGCGCGCCGCCAGCGCCCGATAAGGCCCTGGCGTCGCCATATCGACGCCGGCTTGCTTGTACAGCTCGTACGGATAATCCGAACCACCCGCCTGCAACAGCTTGATGAATCGGCTACGAGCGGAGGCACCCTCCTTGAGGATGGCGTCAGTGAATGACGCCGCACCGACCATGGAGGTCGCGTACTGATAAACATAGAAATCAAAGTAGAAATGCGGCACGAACGTCCACTCGACGCAGTACG
>Ga0210410_10002281_pt1 | contig 17315 bp, 17 predicted proteins | sample IncBWC4MmetaG_FD_161058 | JGI IMG/M metagenome (GOLD analysis project Ga0210410, IMG submission 161058) | Forest soil microbial communities from Barre Woods Harvard Forest LTER site, Petersham, Massachusetts, United States - Inc-BW-C-4-M | ecosystem: Environmental > Terrestrial > Soil >... | reverse complement strand
CCCAGGGTGCGAATCGAAAGCCGCGTATCCATGCAGGTGAGCACGGCGAGCTTCCGCTCCGGACGCGGTGTCAGTTTGCGCAGTTCGTGCGTGCGCGCGTAAATTTCGTTTGCGGCGAGAACTTCGTCAATGACAGTCATGGCTGGTCTAGTTTAACCCAGCCTCAAGCTCATCACACACGAGGGCCCATTCGTTCAGCAAGCTACGGCAGCCGGTCCGTGTTCATTCAAAAACGAAATCAGGGAATCGTGGCGCTGACTTCGCTGGAGTAGGCGCTTTCCGCCCCGGTGGAATCCAGTTCGGTTGCGACGTAATAGTAAGTTTGTCCCGTGCTGACGCCCGCGTCGACGTAGGTGGTGGTGGAAATCATGGACGTGTCTACCCTGGTGTACGGCCCGCCAGAAGTTGTTCCGCGATAAATGTTGAACCCCGAATATGTCGAGGAACTCGGCGTCCAGGTCAAAGCTACAGTGTGGCTCACGGGTGTGCCTCCGGTTCCGGAGAGCGCGACGACCAGCGGCGAATTCGTGGCATTGCTTACCACTGTGACGCTGCCTGCCAGACTGCCCGCTATAGCCGGGGCGAACGTGACGCTGAAAGAAGTAGATTGGCCCGCGGCAAGACTCAGCGGCAGGGTGATTCCGCTTGTGCTGAATCCTGTTCCGGTTGCGCTGACCTGCGAAATGGAAACGCTGGAATTTCCGGTGTTGGAAATCGTAACGCTCTGCGTGGCGCTGGTACCTGTCGTCAGGCTTCCAAAGCTCAGCGACGCGGGAGACGCGGAGAGCTGGAGTGTAGTCGCTATGCCAGTCCCGCTGAGTGGAACCAGCAGCGGTGAATTCGGCGTGTTGCTGATAAACGTGATGCTTCCAGAAAATGTGGCTGCAGAGGCTGGAGCGAATCCGATGGTGAACACGGACGAGCCGCCCGCAGGAACGGAAAGCGGCAGGACCAGCCCGGAGGAGGTGAATCCGGTCCCGGTGAGGGAAGCCTGAGTTACGTTTAGTGTCGCTGTACCGGCGTTGCGAATGGTGAGTGTCTGCGTGTTGGTTACGCCCACGGAGACGTTGCCAAAGCTGACGCTCGACGGTGTGACCGAGATCTGCGGCTGTATACCGGTGCCGGTCAGAGAAATCGTCGCTGGAGAATTCGTGGCATTGCTAACGACCGCGACGCTTCCCGCAAGGCTGCCGGTTGAAGTTGGGGCGAACGTGACGCTGAATGAAGTAGATTGGCCCGCGGCGAGGCTGAGCGGCAGCGTGATTCCGCTGGTGCTGAAGCCTGTTCCGGTTGCACTGACCTGCGAAATGGAAACGCTGGAGTTCCCCGTATTGGAAATCGTAACGCTCTGGGTGGCGCTAGAGCCGGTTGCCAGATTGCCAAAATTCAGCGACGTGGGAGACGCGGAGAGCTGCAGTGTGGTGGTGACGCCCGTGCCAGCGAGTGGAATCACCAGTGATGAATTCGGTGCATTGCTGATCAGCGTGATGCTGCCGGAAGCTGTGCCTGCCGAGGCCGGCGCAAAGCCGATGTTGAACGCAAAAGAGCCACCCGCAGGAACGGAAAGCGGGAGGACCAGCCCGGAGGAAGTGAATCCGGTCCCGGCGAGGGAAGCCTGAGTTACTTTGAGTGTTGCCGTGCCGGCATTCCGTATGGTGAGCGTTTGTGTGCCGGTAGCGCCCACGGTGATGTTGCCAAAACTTACACTCGAAGGGGTGACCGAGAGCTGCGGCTGTGTGCCCGTCCCGCTCAGTGAAATTGTTGAGGGAGAATTGGTGGCGGTGCTCACCACGCTAATGCTTCCAGCAACTGCACCGACTGTTGCCGGCCCAAAACTTGCAGTGAGCGGAAGGCTCTGTCCCGCAGCGAGCGTCACACCTCCCGAGAAGCCGGCCACCTTAAATCCCGCGCCTGTAGCGGCCACCTGCGAAATGGTGACGCTGCCAGTCCCAGTATTCGTGAGCGTAAACGCTTGCGATACGGAACTCCCTACCAGCGCGTTACCGAAGTTCAGGCTGCTCACGCTGGAGGAAAGCAAATACGATTGTGTGGGCGTCGGAGATGTTCCCGTCCCGGAAACATAAACATGAGCCGTTACAGTGCCTCCCGAATTTCTGATCGCGCTGACCGCGATAGTCCCGTTATACGTGAGAGCTGCGACCGGCCGGAACACTACATGAAAGGATGCACTACTGTGGGGACTAAGTGATATCGGCAGCGCGGGCGATGTGACAATGAACTCCGGAAGACTGGTTGCCACTTGATGAATCGTAATGCCTTGCCGACTATTATTTGTCACCACAAACGTGGCTGAACCACTGGTCGTGTTCATCGTGACCGATCCGAAGCTCAGTGTAGAAGGCGTGGCTCCCACTGCGGCAAGCGCGGAAACAGGAAATAAACACGTGCCAAGTAGGAATATTCCAATAAACAGACACACCAATCGTGTCTTATCCATGTGAGGGCAACCTTTGTCTGCAATTTTTGTGAGCGCGGCCGGAACGGAGAGGGGAGCGTAGCGTTTCGCAGCTCGTGAATCTTTACATCCGGAGCGAGAGTAGACTCATAGCCGTTCTATTACCACTGGTGGTGAGAACAGAATAGGGACAGGTGCGGGGTTTCACTGATGGACAGAGGCAACCTGTCCTAAGTCGTAGGAGTTGTCCGACGTGGCAGTGCCCCAAAAAGGAACAATGCGGATTTTTTCGTTCAGAAGAACCGCTTGGCATTCGCTGCCTAGATGGGGAGTGTCTGACCTGCACTATTCTGGTGTCAGCTGTGTTGCTTTCTCGGGCTCAAGCGCGTGCCGAAGCAAGCCTTGGCTTCAACGAAACAGAAGCGGAGCGAATTCTATCAGGTTGCGCCGCCACACCAGCCAGGTGTGCGCCCCAGGGGTTTCGATATCCATGTGGCGAACCCCCTTTGAGCCGAGCCACGCCCGCAGAGTTCGGTTGATTTCTATCAAGCCGTCATCGGTTCCGCAGGCGATCCAGAGCAATCGCAATTGTGTATTGGCGCTGGCATCCAGCCCGGGAAATTCCTTGTCGAAGTCCGGCGTGATTCCTCCGGAGCTGAACGCGCCGATCCACGCAAACTCGTTCAGGGTGTTCAGCCCCGTCAACAGCGATTCCGCGCCGCCCATTGAGAGGCCGGCGATGGCGTGCGAGTCGCGATCTTTGATCACAAGATACTCGGCTTCCACTCGCGGGATTACTTCCGTGAGCAGCGCCTCGCGAAAGCGATCGAAGTTCCGTTGGGTAATGCCCGGGGCCTCGAATCCTCCGGAACTAGGCAAAAGGATTTCCGGCGCGCCGTAGCCAAGCGGCATCACAATCAGCATCGGCTTGGCTTTTCCGCGCGCGATCAGATTGTCCAGAATCACGTTCGCGCGGCCGACCGCCGTCCATGCGCTGGCGTCGTCGCTGTAGCCGTGCAACAAATAAAGGACAGGATAGTTTTGCTTGCCGCGTGGGTCGTAGCCCGGCGGAGTGTAGACGAAATATCCGCGTTCATCGCCGACCACTTTCGAGCGGTAAAAATGGTGATGAACTTCACCGTGAGGCACCTCCGCAATTTCCCAGGCAGGTGAGGCGGAGTCGCCGGAATTAGCGGATGCCGGCGGAATATGCAACTCGCTCGCCCGATAAAGAAAGTTCGGCTTCGTCGCGCTGTTCGAAGGGTCAAACATAGCCACGCCGTCGACGAAGAACGTATAGCCGTAGTAGTCAGGAGCAAGCGGATCGGTGGTCACGCTCCAAACACCCTCCGCGTCTTTCTGCATCGCGAGGGGTTTGCTCGCTCCATCGATTTGAACACTCACATCTTTAGCATTTGGCGCGCGCAATCGGAATGTCCCACGATGATCGGCAAGCACCTCGGGTGAAACGGCAGGCGCTGCGGGCGTCTGGCGCGCAGGGGCTTGTGGTTGCGGCTTTTGAGGTGGTGAGGCCTGTGCGCGAACACTTGCGCCTGCGAGCAAAATCAACGAGACGATTCGCATAATCCTCATAGTTCACCCTTGTGGTTGCCTGTTTCCGCGGATTCCTTTCTCTTCACCAAGTTGACGGATATTACCGCATTCTGCGCCGTCTCCCATGTTCGGAAGTGCGATCACGCAAATCTGCCGAATTTGCATAAAAACCAGGCTCTGCCGAGTAGCGCGTTTTCTTGACGGGTAAGGTTACAGGGCGGGGAAAAGTGATACACCCCTCAAAATGATGCGCGCGATCTGTGCTGGGAAGCATCCCGCTTGCACAAAAGCTGATCTCCTGTTCACAAACGAATCATCGGAGAAAGCGCTCTCCCGTTGGGTTTCGGTCAATATTGGAAAAACAAAACTACAAGAAACCTTAATTTACAATTCACAGCCCGGAAAAGTCCCCGGAATAGATTTCGTCCTTTATCCGAGTGCACTTTCATACCGAAGGTACGTTCTCATTTTAACGAATGCCCATGGAGAGAGCAGAAGCGCAATCAATAGCACAGCCCGCGATTGTGGTGCGACGGGCTGTGGAGTACGTTCGCATGTCAACTGAACACCAACAATATTCAACAGAGAACCAACGGCAAGTGATCCAGGACTATGCGCAGTCTCGCGGGATGTCCATCGTCCGGACATATACGGATGCGGGGAAGAGTGGCTTGAGAATTGATGGGCGAGATGCATTGAAGCAATTAATAAAGGATGTGGAGTCGGGTGGCACAGACTTTTCGGTGATTCTTGTTTATGACGTCAGTCGCTGGGGACGTTTTCAAGATGCGGACGAAAGCGCCTACTACGAGTACATCTGTCGACGAGCCAAGATCGAAGTTCATTATTGCGCGGAACAATTTGAGAACGACGGAAGTCCCATCTCGACAATCGTAAAAGGTGTGAAGAGGGCTATGGCAGGTGAGTACAGCCGTGAGCTCTCGGCCAAGGTTTTCATCGGCCAGTGCCGGCTGATTGAGCTTGGCTTTCGGCAAGGAGGTGCGCCCGGTTTTGGCTTGCGCCGAATGCTTTGCGATGTGACTGGCCAACGAAAGGGGGTATTGGAACGAGGAGAACAGAAGAGCATTCAGACAGATAGGGTCATTCTTGTGCCTGGGCCACCGGAGGAGGTCGAGATCGTTCGTTGGATGTATCGAATGTTTGTCGAGGAAAGAATAGTCGAATCGAAACTCGCCAAGATGCTGAACGAGCGTGGAATTCGTAATGATCTGGGAAAGGAGTGGACAAAAGGATGCGTACATCAAATTTTGGCTAGTGAAAAATATGTTGGGAACAACCTCTACAACCGAATTTCCTACAAACTAAAGAAAAAACGGGTAGTGAACACACCTGACATGTGGATTCGAGGAAATGCTGCTTTTGAATCCGTGGTTTCGGAAGACTTGTTCATTAAAGTCCAGAACATTATTCAGGAACGCAGCCGGAGATTCACCAATGATGAATTGCTCGAGCTGCTTCGAGGTTTATTGACACGAAAGGGACGACTTTCCGGTCTTCTCATCGACGAAGAAGAAAACATGCCTTCCAGCTCTGTTTATAGACATCGGTTTTCCAGCCTTATCCAGGCGTACAACCTGATCGCGTACAACCCGGAGAGGGACTATCAGTACATCGAGACTAACCGACAACTGCGATTGATGTATCCCAAAGTAGTAGCAGATGTCACCGACCACATTCGTGCATTGGGCGGCGGCATCGATACCAATCCTAGTTCAGACCTACTGACGGTAAACAACGAATTCACCGCATCCCTGGTGATCGCCCGCTGCACGCAGAGAGCGTCGGGTTCCTTTCGATGGCTTATTCGACTTGACACAGGATTATTGCCAGACATCACCGTTGCCATTCGAATGGATTCGGAGAATGCCTCCCCACTTGACTACTATCTCTTACCCAGTATCGACCTCAAGTTTGAAAACCTGACTCTTAACGAACAAAATCCTCTCGACCTGGATGTATATCGCTTTGAGACCCTAGATTTCTTTTTTGGCATGGCTCGGCGCTCACAAATACCGGAGGCAGCATGAATGAAGCAGCTCCAATTGTTCAGATGATCCCTATAAATGAGATTCATGTGCTGAATCCTCGAAGTCGGAATAAGGTCGTCTTCCAAGGGATTGTTACAAACATCTCCCATTTGGGGCTAAAGAAGCCGATAACGGTCGCTCGTCGGGCAGATTCCACCGATGGAAAGCCCTATGACCTCGTATGCGGTCAAGGGAGACTCGAAGCTTTTGTCGCCCTTGGCCAAACCGAGATTCCCGCTATTGTGAAAGAGGCGTCCAGAGAAGATTGTTACTTGATGAGTCTTGTCGAGAATTTAGCCCGGCGCCAGCTACGTCCCCTAGAGCTACTTCGAGAAATTAGCAACTTGAAAGCTAGGGGATACAGCACGGTAGAAATCTCACAGAAAATCGATGTTCACAAAAGCTACGTCGGAGGAATTACCCACTTGTTGAAAAATGGCGAAGAGCGCTTACTCCATGCCGTGGAGAAAGGACGAATCCCTGTGTCAGTCGCGATGCAAATTTCAAACGCCGACGATGATGGCGTTCAACAGGCCCTCCGCCAAGCGTATGAAGACAAGACTCTAAGAGGTCGTAAGCTCCTAACCGTTCGTCGGATAATCGATCTTCGCAAGGCAAACGGCAAGCACTTCAACATGGGCGTCCGTCGGAAACACGACCGAGTGCAATCGGCTGAGGCTCTAGTCCGGGTTTATCAGCAAGAAGTTGATAGACAAAAGCTCCTGGTAAATAAATCGAGGGTAACCGAACACAAATTGGTGGTTATTGTGGCCGCCCTGAAAAATCTATTTTGCGATGAGAATTTCACGACCTTACTGCGTGCCGAAGGTTTGGACAATGTGCCAGCGTACCTGGGCGAACGAATTCATATGACGGAGAAGGCATAATAATGTCCAAGCCGGTTGCGCTCGCATTTGATCCTCAGGGAATCGTTTTGCCGATAACGAGCATCCTCCCACTTAAACAGGTGAAGCACTCGCTCAGATCTACACAGAAGTATCAGCAAGTCCTTTCTTCAGTGCGTGAAATTGGAGTCATCGAACCATTGATCGTGTTTCCGCAAAATGGCGCTCTAGACAAATTCATGCTGTTAGATGGTCACATAAGGTTGGAGGTATTAAAACAACTCGGGGCGGAGGATGCTCGCTGCTTGGTTTCAACTGACGACGAGACCTACACATACAACAAACGCGTAAATCGGATGGCCACGATTCAAGAACATTCGATGATTCTGAAAGCAACCCGTAATGGGGTTTCCGAGGAACGCATTGCCAAAGTCTTGAAGGTAGATGTCGCTACCATTAAACAAAAACGAGATCTCCTGAAAGGAATATGCTCTGAAGCTGCCGAAGTCCTTAAAAATAGTCGCGTTTCGCTCGGAGCATTCTATTACCTGCGAAAAGTGAAACCGATGCGACAAATTGAGGTTGCCGAGTTAATGGTCGCTGCTGGTAACTACTCTATTCCTTACGCGAAAGCTTTGTACGCGGCCACGCCAGCAGAGATGCTCCTCGATCCTGAAAAGCACAAGATGGTCCGAGGCATGTCCCCTGAACAGATCGCGAAGATGGAAAAAGAAATGGAAGGATTGCAGTGCGATTTGAAAGTTGTCGAAGAGTCCCATGGTAACCAAGTCTTGAATCTTGTGCTGGCCCGAGGCTATCTCGCAAAACTATTCGCCAACACTCGAGTGACACGGTACCTCGACCAACACCATGCGGATATTTTTCGCGAGCTGAAGTCGATGTCGGAAGGGACGTCATTGGAAAAATAGCTAAACTCATGGATCGAGTAAGCGACCGTCATGCTTTTTAACAATCAACCGACTGCTTGAAGGTTAACAATGTTTGCTTTCGGACGGGTTTTCCTTGGAGTATCGCATACACCGCTTTCTGACTTAGTCGAGATTTACGAATGAGTTCACGCCTCGGAATTTTTGCCCACCTATCTCTGTCCGACTTGTCAGCAGTCGCCGTTTTTATGACTGTTCTGTATTCATGAAGTTTGAAATCCAGCATGCTGGTGTGTCCACCGTGTTCCCACTGTCGATCAGTCTCTTTGCCGACCGGAATTAATTGACCTGCAACAATCTCTGTTCTGCGAAGCAGTCCCTGAGTCGTTCCTACACAGGGGGTTCCATCCGGGGCCAGCGATTTCACCTCTGGCTTTTTCAGATACTGGTTCAGAATTATTCGGAACGAATCGGGAACCACTTTGTTTTGTCTTCGGGTGAGGTTCATCGATATTTGGTAAGTTTGCCCGTCGAAAAGATTAATACCCGTGAGAAAGGGCCACTTCCTTCTGTCAGTTTCCATTGGGGTTATAAACAGAAAAGTGGATTTATCAAAACCCGACGGATATCCGCCAAGTCGTTCTGAAACAATCGGAAATAAAAAGAAACTAAACGGACCCAACCATTCGGGTCTCCGATTTTTCAATACATTTGGGGTCGTCAGAACCATTCGCATCATTGCGGGTAAATCCAACCAAGATGGGGCTTCCGAACGTAACCCTTGTTCTTTTCTCAACAGGAAGTCCCAAGCTTCCATTACCCATTCGGGCGTATCCTCTCCATCGGTTTTCTCCCCCTTTTTCCGTTCTTTCGGAGCAAAAAGATAACCAAGTCCGTGCCCGCTGCCCTTTTCAATGCGAATGTCATTCCCCGACTTGCTAAAAAGGGCATATCGTTTCGCGGAAATGGAATAACCAAAAAGCTGACGGAATGGCTTCTTGGGATCAGAATCAACGAAGTTTACCTTTTCGATTTTGAGGATTTCCCGCACAAGCGATGAATCGTACGGGTTCAGTTTCCCGAATCGGGCGGTTATTTCTTGTACTTCGTTTAAGGAAAGGGCTTTGATCGCGGATTTCCCGTTTAACTGAAATTTCCCGCCTTCGCAGGAAACCAACCCTCCTTTTTCGGTTCCTACGATGCATAGGGAATCGGTATCGCAAAACAAATAGCTACCGTCTTTTTCCTCAACGGACTTTTCCAGCATGGCAAGTAATAACCGCCCGCCCGCCGTAATCAAGGAAGCTAGGGGAGGGAAATACCAGGGACCTGGCTTTTCCGCATAAGTTGACCGAACCTGCCCTTTTGTCTCCCCAGAGAAGTACCGCACTTTCTTTTCTTTCTTGTGCCGTTCTGTATCGACCTGAACAAATAACCCGTAGCTACCCGAATTGGCTACTACCTTTAGGAAATTCGCCAATGGTTTATCCGTTTCTTGGTAGCAAATCCTTTGCTCGATTACTTTCCGGTAGAAATCATCTTTGTGCGGATCTATTTCGACCATTCCGGCCAGATTCGTTGACTTTAGGCGAGATTGGCAACCGTCGGGAACCATGCGAATGGCTTGCAGAATTTTCGGCATACGTCCTGTCAAAATCTTGGAGGCGACCAGGTCCGGTCCCGCGTACCAGATAGGTTTGGCGGAGACCAAGTAGTTCAGTCCGATGTTTTGGGACTTTTGGTTGTACATCGTCCTTACGGGAAGAATGTCACGCTGAGGTTTCACTAGCGCGAAAAAGGAAAGTTCACTCCAGAATTGCTTATCGAATGCTTTTGGCAGTGTCACAGCGGAAAGAAGCTTTTTTATCTTTGCCGTACAGGGTCCAAATTTCACAGAACTGGCGGTTAACACATTCCAGTTCCCTAGGAGCGCGTTGACGGTAGGGTACTGGCTCGTGAAATCAGTATGGATCACCGGCACTTGAGTTTTCCGGATTCGGCATTCCGCTCTGCCGCCGTAGTAACCTTGCATCGCGATTCCCAGGATCTTGTGTGGAACCCTGAAATGATCCTTTGGCTGCTTTATCCCCATCTTGGCCAGATACGCTTTTGCGATTGAGGCTGGAGAGAACGCCTTATCAGGCCGCAACCCTATTGGATGTTGATTGAATTCACCCAACATGGCGCTCAGGAGACGATTGGTCGCCGCCACGTCACCCCGGCAGTATTCGCTTTCCGCATCACTAATACGGCCCGAAGGTTTGTGGTCCAGTTTCCCTTCGACATGGAAAGCCTCACAAGCGCCGTTCAAGTTGTAGGAGACGTTCCGAAGCGCCCACCCAAGAGTTCGCAGATCGAGAAAGCGCCCCTCTTTTGGCCACTCGTTCCGATGCAAGATGCTGCCCAATCTAAGGAAAGCCATCTTGCTGTTCTGTGAATCTACGACAATTCGAGGCCGCTTGGGATTTGGTGCAACTCGTCCTGTCTTGGGATTCTTCCAAAGGGATGAAAGCGCCAGCGACCAATCACCTTTCTTCCCTTCAGTCCATATAACGGCAAGCCGGGACAAATCGAACGGCAAGTTGAATCCGACGATCAGCTCCCCTTTCCGTACGGATTTCCAAAAGATACGACGAACAAATTCCGACCGACTCATTAAGCCGAGCGTTATTGGCGCCGGGAAATATTCAATCGCTGGGAGTGTCTCTGGATTGATCCTGTATCGCTGAAGCAGCTTCAATTCTCGTTTCGGTAGGTCATCTCGGTAAAAGATGCCTTCAGCTACGCAGAGGTACTTGCCACGCACCAACTTGCATCGACGGTAGACACCAAAGTTTAGGCTCTGAAGGGGATCAAGCGTGGTTTCCGAATCGATGATCAGGCAATGGGTGGGCCACTTTCGAGCCCAGCGGGGGTCCCGTTGATTCTTCGCGCGGACGCTGGTATGCGCCCGCACGAAGATGTCGCGGTGTTCGTGGTTCAATTCTTCCGCTGTGGTTAAGGCTTCTTTTCGGAGAATAACGAGACTGTTTCTCCGAGTGCTTGTAGCACCATCCATAGAGCTATGGTCAGCGCAATTGCGGCAATTACCAAGCGTTTCAGCTTATTGGGTGTGTATCGAAGATCAAGACTCAGACTATCTAGTAGCCGATGGAACTGCTGGTGATGTCGCTCGCAAAATGGGACTTTAAACCACGGCAGGTGATTTCGGCACCCGGCGTGGTTCTGTTCGACGTATTCGTCCGCGCCACAAATGACACACACAGATGCTAAAGGGCTTCGCGATTTCATGACCCAGCTCCAAACGAGCTGTAGAGATTTTCAAAATCGAGTTGTCCTGCCTCCTCCAACTCGATGAGCAGCTTTGTGTCGGTAATGAGCTTGTGCCCGCCGACGGTTTTTCCCTCAAATTCTTTGAGCGCCTGTTCTGCTCCATCTTCACCCGCTCGAAACATCCTCAGGGCAGATTCGTATTGATGCAGCAGTTTCCGCTCTCGGGAATTACGGACCACCACAGTCAGTCGGCCCCGATCAGTTAACAGATTCATTGTTGCCGCAAGTTGATCCCGGGTGCGTGCTTTCCAAGGTTTGCCGGGCCCGGACCTGTAGAGGGTGTTACCCGTGCGCCGAACGAGAGTCTCAAGTTTGATTCCCGCTCGGCGAGCTGCTGCGGAAGCTGACGATCCCTCGTTGCGCATGAGACGCAAAGCTAGAAAGACGCGTGCATCAGCAGGCGATTTTCGTTTCCTCAAGGCGACCGGTCTCTTTGCATTAGCACGCGACTCCTTGCGGGAACGTCGCGTCGTTCGTCTGATCTTGGCGTGCTTTTTGCGTTGAACCTTCCGCTTTGGAGCTGACTTACGATTCTTGCGCTTCATCGGACCGACCTCTTGTTATCACGCACTGACTTCTTTGGTAGCTGGGTGGTCCCTAGTGCGCTTGTCCGACGCTTCTTTTCAGCGATCAATAGTCTCAACCTCTTTTTTAGCGACGGGATGAGCCACGTTGGTCCTCGCCTATTTGATTCAAGTGATTTCACGGCGCGACGGGTCCCCTCGATCTGTTGTTCCAGCGTCATCCCGGGCATCAGAGTAATCGACATTGTCTTCTCCATTCACGTCAATTGACGCCTATAGGGGAACGAATTACAATACTGTGTCGGGTTTGTTATATCGATTCGACACAGTGTGTCATGGGGGCGATGAAGTGGCGACACAGCAGAGACAGCGGTGGCCCAAGGAAGATGAAATCCGTTGGGTTGAATGGGAACTAAGCAGGGCGAGGCACGGGGCAGATTGGGAGAAATCTGCCATAGCGGAGTACCCGCTGGACCTCCAAATATGGCTTGCGAAAGAACGCGACAAGCAATCTTGGCGGGAAATCGGTGATCGGTTCTACGAGAAACAAATGAAGCCTGAAGCCCGTCGAAGCGAAGCAAGGCGAGGGCACAACCGAGTAGAGAGATACTTGCACAATCCAAACGCTCCTGAGTTTCATGAGCATCAACTCAGGAAACTGATTTCTGAACAATTTGGGATTTCCGCAGAGGCCTTCCGAGCTTTCATTTTGAAAGGCCATCTGCCACGCGGAACCAAAATCCAAAAATAAGCTAGCTACAAAACACGCAGGACTCAGGAATAGAAAAGCAGCAAGTGTAGCGGGACGCGTTGGTGCTTGAACACCGAACGCATCCCTGACCACCAAGGGAGGCATTCTCCAATGGCAGCTATTAAAAACGTACCTCAAACTGCTCAGTCCAGCAATTTTGCCCAGATCTCGCCAGCCAACGGAGTTGTAACTCTTTTCGGCTACAACTCATCTGCTTCGGTTGATCGTGGTCACTTGGTTCTAAACGATGGTGTTGGCATGAATCGTCGACAAGGACGGTTTGCCCGTGTCCGCCACGGATTGAAAAGACTGGTAGTGATCGGTTCAACGGGAATGGTGACCTTCGAAGCCTTGCGGTGGTTATCAGATCAAGACGCTGCGTTCGTAATGCTCGACCGCGACGGCTCCGTCCTGGCAGTGACCGGTCCTGTCGGTCCATCAGATGCACGGCTGAAACGCGCACAGTCGCTCGCCCATCACTCTGGCGTCGCTGTACAGATTACAAGGCGGATCATTTCGGAGAAGCTTGAAGGCCAAGAAATGATTGCTCGTGACATTCTGCGGGATTTGGCTGTCGCTCATGCCGTTGCTAGCTTCCGAGGTTCACTCGAATCTGCTAAGTCGACTCAAGACATTCGACAAATCGAATCGCAGGCTGCCCAAATTTACTGGTCCCTCTGGCGCGACCTTCCGGTCAATTTTCCTACTGCCGACCTAAATCGAATCCCACAACATTGGAGAACATTTGGAACACGAAAATCGCCGATAACCGGCTCACCACGGCTGGCAGTGAATCCTGCAAATGCGATGTTGAATTACGTTTACGCCCTGCTCGAATCCGAGGCTAGGCTCGCCGCAGCTGCAGTCGGACTTGATCCTGGAATCGGTTTTCTGCACGTCGACACCGACGCTCGTGACAGTTTGGCTTGTGATTTGATGGAAACGTGTCGACCGCATGTCGACGCATTCCTGCTTGAATGGATAATGAGCCAACCTCTAAGGCGTGAGTGGTTCTTTGAACAGCGCGACGGATCTTGTCGTTTAATGGCACCCTTTGCAGTCAGCCTCTCCGAAAGTGCACCAGCTTGGCGTCAACTTCTTGCGCCAATTACAGATTGGGTCTCACGCGTGCTTTGGTCAACGGTTCGACACAATGGCCGACGCACGCCAGCGCCGACGCATCTGACGCAGAGTCATCGCCGCGATGCAAAGGGAGAGCCCCATCTTCGTTCCGCCACACTACCCAGACCCCCGCGCCTATGCCGAATCTGTGGGGCGAATGTTACCAATGGATATGACCGCTGCGCGTCTTGCAAGGTTGTTGTCTGCACTCAGAAACTTGTCAAGGCCGCAGAAAGGGGACGAACCATTTCGCATAGCCCTAAAGCAGAAGCGAAGCGCGCCGAGAGCCGACGGAAACACGCTGCCGCTGAGAAGGCCTGGAAACCGTCAGATCAACCCGGCTGGCTGGATGAAGAAACTTACCGTCGAAAGATCCAACCTAGGCTCGCTGAGGTTACGGTTCCTACCATGAGAGCAACACTAGGCATCTCGAAAGCCTACGCAACATGCATCCGATGTGGCAAAAGAGTGCCTCATCCTCGCCATTGGCAGACTCTCGCTAGGCTCGTTGGGATAGTCGACCGCTAAACCACCGCTTCTAGCTTGTGACATCCAACTATGGAATGCCGTGTATTTCGAATCTACTTACCTTGCTAACTGCGTTAATCAGGTGAAGACAATGCTCGCAGTTTGTTCGTTGCCTCCCCGAGTTTTTCTGGGTAATGTGGGTACGACCTTTGATCGATCCCAAATTTTCATTACCAGCAGGCAGATACAACGTGCAAGTAAGACTCATTTCTCAACCTTCGTCAGAAGCGGGCGAGCTATTCGGCAATTGCCTGGAACGTTCCCTAAGGAATGGCTTGGAGGGACGATGGTTGCGGTGTTTTCATTTGGCAGTTGGCTTTCTCAAACGTAGTGGCTTGGGGCGAATTGAACCTATCATGCGTGAATTGCGAGAAAGGGGCGTCTACACTAGTTTTGTGGTTGGCGTTGACCTCCAGGGTACTTCTCAGGAGGGCCTCTCCCTAGCGCTTCAACTCGCGAACAAGGTAACTATCTTTCACGATGAGGCGTCAGATAGGACCTTCCACCCAAAAATCTATTTGATCCACGGCGAAGAAAAGGCCATTGCCTGGATTGGCTCCAGCAATCTGACGCAGGGAGGCTTGTACACGAATTACGAAATGATGCTCGAGCTAGACCTCGACTTCCGAACTGGAGAAGATCAAAAGGCATTTGGATCAATAATGGGAATTCTTGAGTCCTATGAAGGAAACCCCGATCTAGCGCGTATTCTCAGTGAGGATTTGTTAAGAGAGCTAGTTGAACGAGATTTAGCTGTCCCCGAAAAGGCTATAATTCCTGCGAGGGCCGGTGGCCCGACTGAACGAGCAGAATCTGAACCACTTGAACCACTCTTCGGGCGTGGGCGGTATGCATCTCCGCCACCGATGTCCAGAGCATCCGCACCCTCAAAAGTTCCCGACCAACCTGAAGTGGTCGCCGAAGCCGAGCCAGCGGAGATTCAGGCAGTTGAGATCGGTTGTTTTTGGAAAGCGTTGTCGCATTTTGATGTAAATCCCGACAGCGCACCTGGACAAATAATTATTCCCATCGGGTTTCGAGACGAATTTCCGCCGGTGACTTTGACGCACGGACCGGATGCTGGCGGACATGGACGCCAGTGGGAATGCTCTTTCTCGGTCCAATTTATCGACGCGGACGGTAACGAGCATATTGCGGATGACGCTCGCTTTATTGTTTATGAGCCGAGAACAGGCCATGCCCGCCCTAATACAGAGGCCCGTTTCACGTTTCGGCACCGAGACATTTTTGAACTTCTTCGGCAGGACAATATTCTCATGTTTCAGCGATTGGACAGCTCCCCGCACGCTTTTCGCGTTAGGCAGCTAGTTCCTGGGGGCGATGACTATACAAGACTGTATAAGGGGTCTGGGCGTCGCTTCGGCCTCTGCTAGCGCCCCTGAAAAACCAATATGTGCGTTTTCTTTGGGATCGTCTTGTAACCTCTCGTAAAAGCAAGAGTGTATTTGCGCTGGTCGTAGTCAAATCGTTCGACAAGCCTAAATGCAGTCGCAAGCGCCAAATTTTGATAAATTTCGCTCATGTCAATCAACAGGCCCTTATAGATGCTGTCTCCAATAACGATCGCAAGGATACCATTTGGCTTCAAGACTCTAGCGATCTCAAGGAAACATCCCGCCATGGCCGAAACATAACTTTCGACTGATTCATTCTTGTCACAGTGCCGGTGTCGCGAGCCAATTTCTTGCTCTTGCACGGCATAATGATTGTAGTCAAGCCAGAACATTCTAAGCTTGTGATACAAGTAGTAATCATACGAGTTTAGATATGGAGGAGAAGTGATGACTATATCTATCGACTGATTAGGCGCGTGTTGGAGGGAATTGGCATTGGCCTGAAAGACATCAACATTGCCTTGGGCGAGGTCACGCAACGCGCGCGCTCGACGGCTCATGTCCACGAGCTTCTGTTCAAAACAAGAAAACGCAAATCTGTGCGAATGGTGCTTTGTAACGGCGACCCACCTCGTTTCGCTTTCCTGACGTGAACACTTCACAATGATTGCTGAGAAAGCCGTGAGAGCAAGTAACTGCGCGGCGGATTCCGGCGTAAGTTCCAGAATTGCATCTTTTATGCAGGAAAGTTCTTCTATCATCCTCGGAGTGAACCAGTGGGAAATATTCTTAAAAGTTGGAAGACTGCGTCGATTCCCGGAAAGGTCAGTTCGCAATTTAAGGAGTAGACCGTTAATTTCGCGTTCATCTTCAGAGGTGATCTGGCATACCTTCGCACGTGTGATCAGCACCGCAATCGGATTCAGGTCACTAACTAAACACCTATGGCCTCGTAGCAGGGCTTCCACCGCAACTGTGCCGCTACCGCAAAAAGGGTCCAGCACGGTAGATCCCGGCTCAGCGTAAGCGTTCAATATTGCCCGGGGGATTTGCGGGATGAACTTGGCCGAGTATGGATGGAAATTGTGAGTTAGGTATCCTTTGTTTCGCGCTGAGTCCAGATCGAGTGTCAGTTGCAAACGGTTTTCTGGGGACCGGCTCTCGGCTGGCTCTAGAAAATTCAGTTGGTTATGTGCGTGCACTTAGCTTCTTGAACACCAAGATGTAAGAGTGTCCTATATTAAGGTAGAAGTTCCGGGAAGGGAATCCCAAACACACAAGGGGCCTAAATTTTGTTTGATCAAAAATCCTGATATCCCACAGAACTAGTCCGGCATTCTCTGCGCAGTCGATTATTTGGGAATGAAGATTGACATATGGGAGACGATTCTTAAGATCACGAAAATCCTTGACAACCCAGGCTGCGTAACATTCGTGCTTTAGAATCTCAAATGTGGCTGCCATTACTTCTGACACCGAAGCAATGTACTGCGCGTGAGGCATATTGCCTAAGTCTTCACGCTTCGCGCTATAGGGGCGCGGATTCTGGACGGGGTCAATAAGAGAATGTTCGCGCCATTTGTAAGCGAAGTGTCCCTTCACATTTTTAAGCAGTGCTGAATATGGCGGGCTTGTCAGGACAAAATCCACAGAACGCGGACGAACAAACTTGAGCGCCTGTCTAGCGTCTGTCGTGTAAACCTTGAAGTCCTTCCCTTCCGAGTAGCCTTTCGCGAGCAAATCTTTTCGCGAGACTCGAACGTACTTCGAACTAATGTCGATCCCGATGGCTTTACGCCCCAAAGCCACAGCTGCATCGAGTGTGGTTCCCACGCCAGCGAAGGGATCGAAAACAGTATCTCCCTTTCGTGTAAAGATGTTTATCTGCGCCCGAGCTAATGACTCAGGAAAACAGGCTCCATGCACTCGCTGTTTTTGTGTTCTAGCCACCG
>Ga0210410_10002280_pt1 | contig 17326 bp, 10 predicted proteins | sample IncBWC4MmetaG_FD_161058 | JGI IMG/M metagenome (GOLD analysis project Ga0210410, IMG submission 161058) | Forest soil microbial communities from Barre Woods Harvard Forest LTER site, Petersham, Massachusetts, United States - Inc-BW-C-4-M | ecosystem: Environmental > Terrestrial > Soil >... | reverse complement strand
CGAGCAGCGCCTCCGGCGACAGCTTTCGCAGCACGCGGTCAAGCTTCCATGCCAAATTCTCGGCATCTTCCAGGCCGGAATTGGCGCCGCGGGCGCCGAACGGCGAGACCTGGTGCGCGGCGTCGCCGGCGAAGATCACGCGGCCGTGGATGAATTCATCCATCCGGCGGCACTGGAATTTATAGAGCGAGATCCATTCGAAATCGAAGTTGTCGTGCCCGAGCATGCGCGCGATCCGCGGCCGCACGTTTTCCGGCCGCTTCTCGACCGCAGGGTCGGCATCCGGATGGAGTTGCAGATCGATCCGCCAGATGTCGTCCGGCTGCCTGTGCAACAGCGCCGAACGGCCGGCATGAAACGGCGGATCGAACCAGAACCAGCGCTCGGTCGGAAATTCCGCCGTCATCTTGACGTCGGCGATCAGGAATTGATCCTCGAACACTTTGCCTGAAAATTCCGCGCCCACCATCTGCCGCAGCGACGATCGCGCGCCGTCGCAGGCGATCACATGGCTCGCACGCATCCGGTAGGGACCGTCCGGGGTGTCGATGGTCAGCACGACGATATCGTTGCGCTGCTCCAGGCCCGTCACCTTGTTTCGCCAGCGCAGATCGATCGCGGGAAGCTCCCGCACGCGATCAACCAGATAGGCTTCGGCATAGAATTGCTGCAGGTTGATGAAAGCGGGCCGCTTGTGCCCCTGCTCCGGCAACAGGTTGAATTGATAAAGCTGCGAGGCGCCGTGAAAGATCTTGCCGACGCTCCACACCACCCCCTTGTCGACCATGCGCTGGCCGATGCCGAGCCGGTCCCAGTATTCCAGCGAGCGCTTGGAAAAGCAGATCGCGCGCGAGCCATCGCCGATCCGGTCGGCGTCGTCGAGCATCACCGCCGGCTGTCCGCGTTGCGCCAGATCGATCGCGAACGACAGCCCGACCGGTCCGGCGCCGACCACGACAACCGGATGTTCGGCGATGTCGGCCGCGGTCCGGTCCTGATCGGCGTGGCGGCGATAGCCGAACTGGATCTGGGATTGCGCGATGCGCTCAGTCTGCTCTGGCAAAGCGGCTCCGTTCCCGCTAAATAGTCGCAACTGCAACTATCTAGCCTACCGGCGTCCGCCGTCAACTCAAATTGGAGCGATTTTTGCCGAAGGCGTTTTCAGGCGAGAGCATGACCAGGAAGAGATCCGAGCCGCGATCCGGGGCGGGCGTCGATTCGCGCGAAGAAAGCGCGGCCGGCAGGGGTGCCACCCTCGATCTCTTCAGTTTTGTCCCGTTCCGCCTGAACCGGCTGGCGGCCGAGGTCTCCGCCGCGCTTTCCAGCGAGTACCGGGAGCGCTATGGGCTGGATATTCCGGAATGGCGGGTGCTGGCGACGCTCGGCTTCCGCAACGACGCGTGCAGCGCGCAATACATTTCGCATTGCACCCGGACCCATAAATCCACCATCAGCCGCGCCGTCACCGCGCTGATGAAGCGGCAACTCGTCGAACGCGTCGAGAATGCCGACGACCGCCGCGAATTCCAGTTGCGCATGACGAGGAAGGGGGAAGCGCTGTACCAGCAGCTGATCCCGCGCCTGCTGCGGCGGGAGCAGGTGATCCTGTCCTGCCTGTCGGCGCAGGAGCGCAAGGATTTTGCAAAACTGCTCGGCAAGATCGAAAAGAGTCTCGGCCTGGTGCAGACCAGCAAGGAAGCGGGGACGACGGAGGCGTACTAGAATTGATCCTCATGGTGAGGAGCCGCGAAGCGGCGTCTCGAACCACGAGGCCCGCGTGCAGCCTCATCCTTCGAGACGCGGCGAAGACGCCGCTCCTCAGGATGAGGGTCTGTCCATGTGCTTCGCGATCACGGGAAAATATGCCCCGCCCGAGCCGGCATCGATCGCTTCCTGCAACACCCTGCCGACCAGTTCAGCGCCGCGGATTTTGACACCGGCATCATCAGCCAGTTCCAGCGCGTAGGTGAGATCCTTCAGCGCATATTCGGTCGAGAACGCGCGCTCTGGAAAATTGCCCGGCACGATCGCCTTCATGCCGTGATTGCGCAACGCAAAGCTGTCGGCCGAGCCCTTCGACAGGGTATCGAGCAGCAGCGCCGGATCGACGCCGCTGCGTTGGGCAACCGCAACCGCCTCGGCCAGCGCGTTGACCGTTTCGAACAGAACCATGTTGTTGAGGATCTTCGTCACTTGTCCGGCGCCGACGTCGCCGCACCTGGTCACGTCGGTGGCAAAGCAGCGGATCAATGGCTCGATCGCAGCGAACAGTTCGGGTGTGGCGCCGACCATCACGCTCAGCGTGCCATCCCGCGCCGCCTGCCGTGTCCGCGCGATCGGCGCATCCGCCCACAGCGCGCCCCTGGCCTGCAAGTGACCGGCGAAATCGCGGGTCTGGTTGACCGACGAGGTGCCGAGATCGACGACGACCTGACCCTTGCGGATATTTTTCAGGATACCGTCGCCTTCGAACACGCTGCGCACATGCCTGGCGCTGGGCAGGCAGAGAAGAATGATGTCGCATCGGCCGACAACTTCAGCCACAGAGCCGGCGATGGTCGCGCCCTCCTCCTGCAACCGCTTGAGCGGCTCCGGCGAGAGATCGAACGCCGTCACCGGCGCGCCGCTTTTCTTAACGAGGTTACGGCAGATCGGCTCGCCCATCACGCCGAGACCGATGAAGCCGATGGTCTTGTACGGTGCCATGTCGCAACTCGCTGTTTTATTTTGACGCGTTTTCTTGACGCGAACCGGTCCCCACTTCGCTCGAAAACGCTTTGTTACTTCACGAACGAGCGTGACGGCGGCAGATGCAGAGCGAATGCATCGACCTTTTCGCTGGCGCGCGGATAGATTTCGCTCACGATCGGATCGTGCCCGGGGATGATGCGGTCGGGATGGCCGGCAAGCCGCTCGACGATCTCCCAGCCCACGCACATGTCGCCGATGTTGTAGACGATCGGAAACGGACTGCGGCGATGCAGATTGCCGAAAAAGTGCAAGGCGTCCGACGCCAGCACGACCGGCCCGCGCGCGGTCTCGACCCGCACCACCTGCAGGCCATCGGAATGGCCGCCGATCCGGTGCAATGTCACGCCCGGCGCGACCTCGCCCTCCCCGGAATGAAAGGTGACGCGCTCGCTGAAGACATGGCGGACCATCAGCGTCACATGTTCCACCGAAAACGGATGCCGCAGCGCCCCGAAGCACATGCAGCGCCCGGTGGCGTAGCTCATCTCGCGGTCCTGCAGATGAAACCGCGCATTGGGGAACAGGTCGAGATTGCCGGCGTGGTCGTAATGCAAATGGGTGACGACGACCTCCTTGATCGCCTCGGCCGCAACCCCGAAGCGTTTCAGCGCTTCGACCGGATTGAGCGTCAGCTTGCGGTTGCGCAATTGCGCCTCAGCGGCGTTGAAACCGGTATCGACCAGGATGTCGCGGCCGTGCCCTCGGATCAGCCAGACGAAATAATCGAGGTCTTGCGCGGTGGTCTCATGCGGATCGGGCACGAGGTAATTGAGGTGGGGCGTGCGCGGCGACATCGTGGCATAACGCAGCGCGTAGATTTCGTAGGCGTTTCCCATCGGTTCCACTTCTTGCTGGTTGGGTTGTTGGTTGGGCGGGTGGCCTGACCGCAGCAAGCCATCCCTGTCGCGAAAGGTCAAACCCGGCCGGGCAATGCCGCAATGCGAGATTCGTCACACAAGGCCAGCATACGCGCAACCCGCACGCCCCTCGCCGTGGCGACAGAGGCTCATGGGGCCGAACGTCACCACCCGAAAAAAGGGAGCCGCCACCGTCGCCCAACCACACCGGTGGTAACAGGTGGATCGAGTCCGGCGAGCGGCCGGATCTGAAAATTTTGTTGCGGCTAATTGACGGAAGAACATCAGCTTTTGGACAGTTGACAGGGCTTGTGGGCCCGGTTTGATAATGCGGATTGCGTAGAGTAAGGTCGCCGCGGCGCGAGCTGGGATCGGCGCCTTTTTGCTGGACCGCCGTGGCATGAGAATTTTTTTCGCATTTCTTGTGACGTTGATTCTTTCGCTCGCGCCGATCGCGCCGTCGGGTGCTGCGGATCGCGGCGACCGGATTGCACTTGTGATCGGCAACTCGAAATATCCCGACGCCGACGCGCCGTTGAAGGAACCGATCAACGACGCCCGCGATGTCGCCGACGAGTTCAAGCGCGACGGCTTCAATGTCGAGATCGGCGAGAACCTGACGGGCGACGCGATGCGCCGCGCCTTCGATCGCCTGTATGGCCGCATCAAGCCCGGCTCGGTGGCGCTGATCTTCTTCTCAGGGTTCGGCGTCCAGTCCAACCGCCAGAGTTTCATGATTCCGGTCGACGCCCAGATCTGGACCGAAGCCGATATCCGGCGCGACGGCGTCAGCCTCGAGACGGTGCTGGGCGAAATCAACAGCCGCGGCGCCGGCGTCAAGATCGCCCTGATCGACGCCTCCAGGCGCAATCCGTTCGAGCGCCGCTTCCGCAGCTTTTCCGCAGGGCTCGCGCCGGTGATCGCGCCGAACGGCACGCTGGTGATGTATTCGGCCGCGCTCTCCTCGGTCGTCTCGGACAGTGGCAGCGACCACAGCCTGTTCGTGCAGGAATTGCTCAAGGAAATTCGCGTTCCCGATTTGATGGCGGAAGAGACGCTCAACCGCACCCGCGTCGGCGTCACCCGCGCCTCGCGCCAGGAGCAGGTGCCGTGGATTTCCTCCTCGCTGGCCGAGGACTTTTCGTTCATTCCTGGCACCGGCGCACACCCCTCGCCCGGTGCGGCGGTCGCGGCGCTGCCGCAGGCGGCTGCTCCCCAACCCGCACCGGCGCCGGCGCTGCCGCGCCAGGACCCGGTTCCCGCGCCGCAGCCGAAGGTCGAGATTCCTCCTCCCACCGACCAGCCGGCGCAGAAGAAGGAAAGTTCACCGTCCCTCGCGCTGGCCGACGACCCGACCATCAAGAGCCTGACCGAAAAGCTCCAGGCTAATCCCGACGATCAGAATGCGCTGTACCGGCGCGGGCAGGTCTATGCCAGCAAGGGGGCATACGACCTCGCCATCAAGGATTTCGACGGCTCGATCCGGCTCAATCCCAAGGACGTCGAGGCGCTCAACAACCGTTGCTGGGCGCGCACCGTGATCGGCGACTTGCAGGCGGCGCTGAGGGATTGCAACGAGGCGCTTCGGCTGCGTCCGAATTTCGTCGACGCACTGGACAGCCGCGGCCTGGTCAACCTGAAGAGCGGACTGATCAAGAACGCCATTATCGACTTCGACGCCGCCCTGAGGATCAATCCGCGATTGACCTCGTCGCTGTACGGGCGCGGCCTTGCCAAGAAGCGCAATGGCGCCGGTGCCGAGGGGGACCTGGATATCGCCAATGCCAAGGCGATGGATCCCAATATTGTCAAGGAATACGCCGACTACGGGGTAAATTGACGGCAATTTTGCTGAAAAGACGATCGCCCCTCGAACCCCGGGTCGGTCGCCGGCGACCAATAGGAAGGCGCCGCGAGCGATTTGGAGCCGATTGGCCCTTGCGGCTTTTTCTGGGATTTGATTGCAACGGCGCGGGAGGGCCTGGCGATGTCGATATTTTCTGGAACGAGCACGTTGTGTGGAAGGAAGAGGCTTTTTGGAAGGATGAGTCTTGCCACGATCCTTTCGTTCCTGACGATTGGCGCCGCACTTTCCTTCGGGATGGCAGCAGCGGTCGCCGGCGACGACAACGTCACCGAGGATCAGATCGTTCGCGCGCTCGCGCCCGCCCAAAAGCCGCTGACCCGGGGGCTGTCGGTGGGACCGCAGACCCAGACCGATCCGGCGGCGGCCGCCGCCGAGGGACGGTTGCTGCAGAGCGTCCGTGGCCGTGCCACCCGGTCGCTTTCGGTTGCGGAGCGCGAGGAGATCGCCACCATCGCCAAGGACAAGCCGAATATCGATCTGGAAATCACCTTCGATTACAACTCGGCCGGTATCAGCGCGAAATCGCTGCCCTCGGTTCAGGCGCTCGGCAAGGCGCTGACCAATCCCGACCTGAAGGGCTCGACCTTCATCGTCGCGGGCCATACCGACGCCGCCGGCGGCGAGGCCTACAATCAGGACCTGTCCGAGCGCCGTGCCGACTCGATCAAGCGCTATCTGGTCGACAAATACGGCATCGCCGGTTCCGACCTCGTCACCGTCGGATACGGCAAGAGCAAGCTCAAGGATCCCGCCAATCCGATGGCCGAGGTCAACCGCCGCGTGCAGGTCGTGAACATGGCCAACAAGACCACCGCGTCCAAGTGAACCGGCAAGCAAACCGGTCGTGGCGCTGAGTGAGGTTTTGCGGCTAATATGCGTCCCGTCCCCCCGCGGGACGCTTTCTCGTCATCGCGGGGAGCGAAGCGACGAAGCAATCTGGCCTCCGCCATTCCGGATGGTGCATTTGCACCAGACCCGGAATCTCGAGATCCCGGTTCGATGCTTCGCAACGTCCCGCAATGACGTCTAAACTCTCTCGACTTCAGGTCTGGATCAATCCGGCGATGATGCTGTCCAAGTATGTAAAACCCGCGTTGGCCGTGGTCTTCTTCGTCGCGCTGGGCGGCGCGTGGTACTGGTTCGAGCATCGCTCTCGTCTCGTGGAAAATGAAACGCCGGGCGCCGCACTGGTCGTCGTGACGAAATCCACCAATGCCTGCTTCTCGGACATGGTGCGCGGCACCGGCTATGTCGTCCCGCGCCGGGAAGCGGTGGTCGGTGTCGATCAGGAGGGATCCAGGGTCACCGACGTGCTGGTGCGCGAAGGCGAGATGGTCACCGAAAATCAGGAATTGGCCAGGCTGACGCCGCCGCCGGCGCAGCCCGGCCAAAGGTCGTCGCCGGCACCGGTATCGCTGCGCGCGCCGGCGGCCGGCCTCGTCACCGAGGTCAGGACCATTGTCGGCGCGCCGGCTTCGCCGCAGGCCGGCCCGATGTTCCGCATCGCCGTCAACAACGAACTCGAGCTCGAGGCCGAGGTGCCGGCGGTCCACATGCTGAAGCTCAATCCGGGCGCGACGGTACGGATTAGCCGGGACAATGCGCCCGACCTCGTCGGGCGGGTGCGGCTGGTGTCGCCGCAAATCGATCGCACCACGCAGCTCGGCCGTGTCCGGATCGCGATGAGCAGCAACCCATCGCTCAAGGTCGGCATGTTTGCCCGCGCCAATATCGACGCCAAGCGCAGTTGCGGCGTCGCCGTTCCCCGTACCGCCATTGACCATCTGACGGTTCAGGTGGTCAAAGGGAATACGGTGGAAACGCGCAAGGTTCGAACCGGTCTCGTGTCCGACACCTCGACGGAAATCCTTGAAGGCCTCGATGTCGGCGAAATCGTCGTGGCCGACGCTGGCTCTTCGCTGCATGACGGCGACCGGATCAAGACCGTGTTCGCCGAGGACCTCGATCGCACGCGGGTACGCTGATGGCTCTCAATGTCTCGTCATGGTCTATCCGCAACCCGCTTCCTTCCATCGTCTTTTCGATCATCCTTCTTGTGCTCGGCTGGGTCAGCTTTACCAAGCTCGCGGTAACGCGGCTGCCCTCGGCCGACATCCCCGTAATCTCGGTCGCGGTCTCGCAATTCGGGGCGGCACCGGCCGAACTTGAATCGCAGGTCACCAAGACGATCGAAGACGGCGTATCGGGCGTCGAGGGCGTACGGCACATTTCCTCGTCGATCACCGACGGGCTGTCGCTGACGACGATCCAGTTCGCGCTGGAGACCAATACCGATCGCGCGCTGAACGACGTCAAGGACGCGGTCACGCGGGTGCGCGCCAATCTGCCGCAGAATGTCACCGAGCCGCTGATCCAGCGCGTCGACGTCATCGGCCTGCCGATCGTCACTTATGCGGCGATTTCGCCGGGCAAGACGCCCGAGCAACTATCCTATTTCGTCGATGACGTCGTCAAACGCGCGCTGCAGGGCGTGCGCGGCGTCGCCCAGGTCGAGCGCATCGGCGGTGTCGAGCGCGAGATCCTGGTCTCGCTCGATCCCGACCGGCTGCAGGCCGCGGGGCTGACCGCCGTCAATGTCAGCCAGAGCCTGCGCGGCACCAATGTCGACCTCGCCGGCGGGCGCGCCGAGATCGGCAAGAACGACCAGGCGATCCGCACCCTTGCCGGCGCCAAGACGCTGAACGACCTCGCCGGCACCATGATCCCGCTGTTCGGCGGCGGCGAGGTACGGCTGGACGATCTCGGCACCGTCACCGACACCATTGCCGACCGCCGCACCTTCGCCCGCTTCAACGGCGAACCGGTGGTGGCGCTCGGCATCAAGCGCTCGAAGGGCGCCAGCGACGTGGTGGTTGCGGCGGCCGTGCAGAAGCGCATCAATGCGCTCAAGGTGGCCTACCCGGATGTCGATCTGAAGCTGATCGACACCTCGGTGGAATATACAAAGGGCAATTACGAGGCCGCGATCTCGACCCTGTTCGAAGGCGCGATTCTCGCCGTCATTATCGTGTTCTGGTTCCTGCGCGATATCCGTGCCACCATCATCGCCGCCATTTCGCTGCCGCTGTCGATCTTCCCGGCTTTCTGGGCGATGGACATCCTGGGATTTTCGCTGAACCTCGTCAGCTTCCTCGCCATCACGCTGTCGACCGGTATTCTGGTCGACGACGCCATCGTCGAGATAGAGAACATCGTGCGCCACATGCGGATGGGCAAGTCGCCCTATCGCGCGGCGTTGGAGGCCGCCGACGAAATCGGCCTCGCCGTGATCGCGATCTCGCTGACCATCATCGCGATCTTCGCACCGGCGAGCTTCATGTCGGGCATCGCCGGCCAGTTCTTCAAGCAGTTCGGCATCACGGTATCGGTGCAGGTGTTCTTCTCGCTGCTCGCCGCCCGCTTCGTCACGCCGGTGCTGGCCGCCTACTTCCTGAAAGACCATCCGCATGAACACCCGGAGCCCGGGCGCATCATGCAAGCCTACACGAGGCTCGTCACCTGGTCGGTGCGGCACTATTTCATCACGATCCTGATCGGATTCGGCATTTTCGCGGCCTCGATCTGGAGCATTACGCTATTGCCGCAGGGCTTCCTGCCGGCGCAGGACTCCGCCCGCTCGCTGCTCGCGATCGAACTGCCGCCGGGAACGCAACTCGCCTTCACCGAAAAGGTCACCGAGGAAATCGTCGCGCGCCTGCGCAAACGCCCCGAGGTGAGAAGTGTGTTCGTCGACGGCGGCCGCGTGCCGCCGGGCACTTTCGAGGTGCGCCGCGCCGCGCTGATCATCAACTACACGCCCAAGACCCAGCGCAAAATCACTCAGCGCCAGCTCGAGCTCGAGATCGGCCGGGATCTCGAAAACGTCCCGGACATCCGCTACTGGTTCCTGGACGAAAACGGCCTGCGCGCCATTTCGCTGGTGGTGACGGGAACGGACAGCAACATCGTCAACAACGTCGCCAGCGAGCTGGCGACGCAGATGAAGCGGATTCCGATCATCTCCGACGTGATTTCGGAGACCGCGCTCGACCGCCCCGAACTGCGCATCCAGCCGAAGGCGGATCTCGCCGCACGGCTCGGCGTTTCCACCGAGAGCCTGTCGCAGACCATTCGCGTCGCCACCATCGGCGACGTCGGCCCGGCGCTGGCGAAATTCGACGCAGGCGACCGGCTGGTGCCGATCCGGGTGCAGCTCGAGGACGCCGCGCGCGGCGATCTTGCGCTGCTCGAGCAGTTGCGGGTGCCGCTCGGCCAGCACGGCGAAAAAGGCGGCGTGCCACTGTCGGTCGTCGCCGACATCAAGCTCGATCAGGGCCCGACCAGCATCAACCGCTACGACCGGGAACGGCAGGCCACCGTCGCGGCCGACCTCGTCGGCTCCGCCGCACTCGGCGACGCCACCAAGAAAATCTACGAGCTGCCGGTCATGAAGACGCTGCCGAAGGGCGTCAAGGTCAGCCCCTCCGGCGACGCCGAAAGCCTCAACGAATTGTCGGAAGGCTTCGCTACTGCGATCACCGCCGGCCTGATGATGGTCTATGCGGTGCTGGTGCTGTTGTTCGGCACCTTCCTGCAGCCGATCACCATCCTGTTCTCGCTGCCGCTCTCGATCGGCGGCGCGATCGCGGCACTGCTGGTGACCGGCAAGCAGTTGACGACGCCGGTGTGGATCGGCATCCTGATGCTGATGGGCATCGTCACCAAGAACGCCATCATGCTGGTGGAGTTCGCGGTCGAATCGATGCGGGAGGGCAAACCGCGCAACGAGGCGATCATCGACGCCGGCATGAAGCGCGCGCGCCCGATCGTCATGACCACGATCGCGATGGTCGCCGGCATGATGCCCTCGGCCCTGGCGTTCGGCGCCGGCGGCGAATTCCGCTCGCCAATGGCGCTCGCCGTGATCGGGGGCCTGCTGTTCTCGACCTTGCTGTCGCTGGTGTTCGTGCCGGCGATGTTCATCCTGATGGACGACATCGGCACGCTGTCCTGGCGTTTCGGCAAAAAGTTCGTGGTCTCACACGCCGAAACAGACGAGGCAAAGCCGGATCGCTCCGGCGATCACCGCGAACCCCCGAAGCCGCCGACCATCGTCCGTTCGCCGGCGGCGGAGTAGCGCGTCGGCTGCGCTTCTCATGCCGGCTAGCTTAGTACGATGGCGCTGGCCCGCGACGAAGGGCGCTGAGATCTTCTGCCATGCCGGTCGGCGGCGCCGCATCCTCGCCGGTGGAAGGCGGCACGATGAGAGCCGCAAAACCCTGCGTCGCGCCGCCTTGGCCCAGCAGCGTCGATTCCAGGACGAAGTCTGATCTGATGTAGCGGGAGGCGCGTGCCGCCGTCCGTTCCATCGCAGCGATACAATGCGTGTCACCGTCATAGCACAAAGCCGCCCATCCCCGCTCGAATGTCACCTCGCTCGCCAGTTTTTCGGCATTCGGATGGATAAGACGCGCTTCGTACTGGGGATGGTCCGGGCTGTAGAAGGCCATGGCAAAGGCAAGACCATCGTCGCCGCCGACGGCCGGAAGCGGCGCTTCGGAGTGCCTGTGCCATTGCCGGGTCAATTCCATCGCGGATTGCTGATAGAAATTGCGCCCCTCGTTCAATGGATGGAAGTTTCGATAGAAAGCGTGAACCGGCGCCACCACGACGACGCCCAGCACCGCGATGCCGATGACAAGAGCCGCCAGGTTGACTGAATAAAAGCGCTCGATCGGATAGCTCGCGCCGCAGACAATCAGAATGGCAACAAGAAAGAGACCTTGCAGCGCCCAGATCGGCGGCAAGTCGGCTCCCAGCCCGGCCGCAGCGATCGGCGGCAGGACGAGCGTCCCGACGCTGACGAAGAACAGCAGCAGCAGGCCCGGATTCATGGCCCGAAAATCCTGCGGAAACGTCTTGAGACGGCTTCCCGCGATCAGCGCCCATGCCACCGCCGGTATCACCAGCACGAGCGCCACGCCGGAAAGGAAGATAAGCGGTTCGATCAGGAAGGGGGCATGGGCCCGGCCGGCATGCCGTTCAAGCGCATAGGCGAACGGCTTCGCACCGGTCGTCGCCAGCCAAACCATATGTGGTGCGAGCGCGGTCAATCCGGTGATCGTGGAAATCCAGGGAGCCAATGAACCGAAATAGCTGCGCCGCTGCGGATGACACACCGCCGCGCCAAGGAAGCTCGCGATGAGAAACACCGAATAGTATTTGCCGAGCATCGCGAGCGCGGCGGTTGCGCCGGCGGCAATGGCCCATCCAACCTCGCGGCTTTCGAACGATCGCAGGAAGCAATAGGTCGCGATCGGCCATGCCGGCAGAAGAACCGCGTTGGCATTGAACCGCTGGGCGTGAAACTGGTAGGCCGGCAGCAGCATGAGAAGCAGCAGCACGACAATTCTCTTGTCGCCGCTTGCGAAGCGGCGCGTGATCAGATCGACGGCCCACAGCGCGATCGCCGAATTGGTCAGTGCCAGCAACTGGAACGACCAGTTGGTGAGCGGAAACACCGACGTCCATGCGCGCGCGGCCCAACCCATCAGCGGAGGATGCTTGGCGTAGCCCCATTCAACGCTGCGCCCGAGCGTCCACGTTTCCAGCACATCAGGGTGCAGATCGCCGCCGAGATAGGCGATGACCAGAAAGGCCATCCAGACCGCGACAAATCCGATCAGCAGAAGCGGAATCGCCCACCCCGGTTCGACACCATCCATCCAGATCAGAAACGGTCTTCGCCAACGGGCTGGGGAAATTTCCGAGCGCGCAGCCATCTCTGAGAACGCAAGACACATGGTACAGAAACTCGGGTACGCAAACGCGGATACAAAAACTCAAGGCCGTGCAGCCAAACACATTCCCTCCGCCGCCCTTGGGAGCGAAGGTGAGGGCCGGTCGTGCATGGCTTCGCGACGTGTTTCTGTTTGTTAAAAAATATTCATGTTCCAAATTGAAGATTTTAGTGTCCCAATTGAGATCATGTGCGCTCAAAAAAATGTTCGCCGGACTGCGTCTGGCGCCGGCGATCAAACAGCGAGATCCGATCGCGGGCATGACGATTCCGGGAGAACGCGCGGGAGTGCCCTACTCGTTCCTTGCCACCGCCGTCAGCTTGCCCATGTTCTGCAGCAGAATGCGCCCGCGGTGCAGGTCCAGAATGCCGTCCTTGCGCCAGAGCTGCAGTTGACGGTTGACGCTTTCGCGCGCGGCGCCGACGAACACGCCTAACTGCTCCTGCGAGATATGCACTTCGGAGCCGAAATCGGAGGCCAGCGCGCAGAGCCGTCGCGCCAGCCGCACCGGCAACGGCTGCAGCACGGATTCCTCCATCCGCTCGCTCTGCCAGCGGATGCGCTGGCACAGCCGCATGATGATCTTGATCGCCACCTTCGGCTCGCGCTCGAGATGCGAAAGGAAATCGTCGCGCCGCAAGACGAACAATTCGGTGGGCTCGCCGGCGGTGGCGTCGGCGGTGCGGCCGAAGCCGTCGAGCACCGCAACCTCGCCGAACAGGTCGCGCGGCCCCATGAAGTTCAGGGTCAGGCGGCTGCCGTCCGAGGCCCCGGTCTCGATGCGGATCTGGCCGCGGCGGACCCCGAACAGGGCGTCGCCGGGATCGCCCTTGTAGAACAGCGTCTCGCCGGCCGCGAGATGCACCGTGTGGCAAAGGCTCGATATCCGCGCCAGTTCGTCGGCACCGAGATCGGCGAACATCGGATTCATCTTCAAAATGACCGCAAATTCGGCCGCTTTACTCATTGCAATGCCTTCCCGGGGTCAGCTCGAACCGGAGCCGGCGCGAAATCGTCAAATTGGATCGTTTTCAAAATTGGCGTTCTGCGAAGTGTGTCATAAGTCACATAAGTTTGCAGCACCCCCGGACTATTTTTGGCGGCTTTGAGCGGGATAAGCTCGAAACCCTCTGCTGGAAGGTCGTCATGAGAGCCTTGAAAATCGCCGGCAGCGCCGTTGCCGCCATCATCGTCGTCCTGGTGCTGCTCGCCGTCGTCGGGGTCCCCTCGGGATTCCTCACCTCGGCGATCCAGGCGCGGGTGGAGCGGGAGACCGGCTATCGGCTGACGATCGCGGGCGCGACCAGGATCGGCGTGTGGCCGTCGCTGAACGTGACGCTGAACGACGTCATCCTGCAGGACCCGAAGGACCGCGACGGCACGAGCCGACTGACGGTCGCCAGCGTGCAGGCCGACGTGACGCTCGGCAGCGTCTGGTCGGGCCATCCGCAGGTCACTGACCTCGTCATTACCCGTCCGGTGCTGCATGTGCCGTTGCTGCGCGAGCGCACGGTGCCGCTCAATCCGCCGTCGCGGCCGGCCGCGCCGCCGAGCGAGCCGGATGCGGGCGCGCCGACCATCGAGCGCGTCACGGTGACGGACGGCGCAATGGAGTTTTCCAATGTGCGCGACCGCGTCAAAAATCGCATCGACGGCATCAACGCCAGGGCCGTGATGTCCGATGACCGCAAGGTCACGATCACCGGCCGCGCCAAGGCGGGCGAGCAGGCGTTCACCTTCGACATCGGCGCCACCGCGCCCGCCCATCCCGGCGAGCGGCAGAACATTCCGGTCGAGCTCAAGCTGGAGGCCCCCGGCGCACTGCAGGCGCCGCTGTCGGCCAAGGCCGAAGTACGGCTCAACGGCGCGGTGCTGATGATCAACGGCGTCTCCGGCACGCTCGGCGACGGCGCCTTTAATGGCTGGGCGTCGGCCGATCTTTCCAGCAAGCCGCTGGTCAAGCTCGACCTGGATTTCCAGCGGCTCGATGTCGCGTCTTCCGCGAAGAGCGATGCACCGTCCGCGCAGGGCCCGCAGCATCCCTGGAGCAACGTCACGATCGACCTGACCGGCTTCAACTATGTCGACGCGCAGGCCCGCATCTCCGCGGCTGAAATCAACATCGGCGAAGCGCATTTCGCGCCGGCCGCGATCGACGCCGAGCTGGCCGGCGGCGTGCTGAAGACGCGCTTCGCCAATCTCGGCGCCTATGGCGGCCAGGCCAGCGGCGACCTGATCGTCGACGCCTCGCCGGCGAGCCCGACCTATTCGCTGCACAGCGACCTCGCCGGCGTGCGCGCCTTGCCGTTGCTGCGAAGTGTGGCCGATTTCGACAAGCTCGACGGCAAGTTGCAGGCGAAGCTGGCGCTGCGTTCGACCGGCAACAGCCAGCGCGCCATCATGTCCAATCTCGACGGCACCGTTTTCGCGGTGTTCCAGGACGGCGCGATCCGCGGCCTCAACGTCGCGCAGATGATCCGTTCGCTCACGTCCGGCACGCTGTCGGGCTGGCAGGAGGGCAAGGAGCAGACCACGGATCTGACGCAACTCGGCGCCTCGTTCCGCGTCGAGAAGGGCCAGGCCACGACCAGCGATCTCAATCTGGTCGGCCCGCTGGTGAAGATGACCGGCGCCGGCACCGTCGATCTGGCTGCGCAGACGCTGGCGTTCCGCGTCGAGCCGAAGCTGGTGCTGACCACCGAAGGCCAGGGCCGCAGCTCCGATCCGGTCGGGCTCGGCATTCCCGTGGTGATCGATGGGCCCTGGGCCGAACCGCGCATTTATCCGGACGTGCAGGGCATCCTCGACAATCCCGATGCGGCCTATGCCAGGCTGAAGGAGATGGGCAAGGGCCTGTTCGGCAGCGGCGGCGCCTTGGGCGGGCTCGGCGGATTGCTCGGCGGCGGACAGGACAGCGGCGGCGACAAGGGCGGCGATTCGTCGAACCCGCTCGGCGGCGCGCTCGGCGACACCATCGGCAATCTGCTGCAGCAGGGGTTGAGCCAGGGGATGGGCCGGGGGACGGGCCAGGGAAGGAGCCAGGGGCGAGGCATTCCGGCACCCGAGGCGCCCGCTCCGGCGAGCCCACCTTCGCAGAACGACTCCAACCCGCCGCCGCGGCAGGACAGCCCGGCGATGAACGACGTGCTGCGGCAGTTGTTCAATCGCTAGGGACCTTTGACGCATCGGCAGCGGCGGTGTTTCTCCTCTCCCCGCAAGCGGGGCGAGGCGATCGAAGGTGCGCGCTGCTAGGCCCTTGGCAGATGTCGTCCCTGCGAAAGCAGGGACCCATACGCCGTGTCGCCCGTTGTGAAAAAGCGCTGTTCGACGACTTTCGCGCAACGACCAACGCCGGTGGTTATGGGTCCCTGCTTTCGCAGGGACGACGAATTCGGTCCTGATTCAATTGTCAAACAGCGATGCCCCCCACACACGGCTTTGCGACCCCGCGGCGCGATCGCGCCCGGGCCGTTGAAAAATTCTCCGCCCTTTAAACAGAGGGCGCAGGGAAAGCCGGGTGCGCGCTGCACCCGCGGTCTCGCGTGCAAAATTGTGCAAAGAAACGCACACGAGCATACAGGTTCAGCGGAAGCAGTCCGGCCTTCCCTGCGCAATGGTTTTACGGCTTATTTCGTGCTCTCCCCGGCGATCGGGCTTTCTTGTCACCGTCGCTGGCGGCTTGAAAAGGCCTGACAGACCCGGTCGGGCTGGCGGGCCACCACCAACTTGACGCCGGCGTCGAGGCGTCAGGACCACACGACTTCACCGTCCGCGACCGCTTGTCGCCAAAGCCTTCGACGGGCGTGGTACCCATCCGCCGAAGTTCTGGCGCAGGCGGGATCAGCATCGGTCGTCCGCGCGCCTTCTCGCCGCTCACGGGCAAAGCCCGCCCTGCGACCTCAAGCGCGCCCGACGCTGCCGCGTCCACCGCATCCCACCCCGCGTCCGTGACGATCGCGAACCGCCCCTCATGTGGGGTGAGACGGCGGAAGTTATGAAGGTGATTTGCGTGAAACGGGAAGATGAAATATTTTTTGAAAAGGGGCTGGACAGGGAATCGGTGATTTGCCCGTCGGGCAGATCGGCCGGCCTCCCGTGTCGTCGGCGCCCGCCGCTGCCGCGCATTCCACACGCGCCGCCCGGCTAGTGATCGAACGTCACCAGAATGTTGATTTGCTCAGAGGCGTTTTGGCGCTCCTTAGGGGGGACGGCGAGCGCGGACAGAAACACCTATAAAACAGGCGCAACTAAGCTCTGCTGCTACGCGATTGCTTCCACCGCCAGCTACCACCCGCAAGCCGGAAGCCAGTCGAGGCGACTTTGGCGGCCCGAAGACAGGACCTGCCCACAATCAGAAACCCGTCCCGCGGACAACCGCAGCTAGGTTCAGGGATTTTGGAGCGCCCCTTGAGGTTGCAGCGGCCCAAAACAGGTGGTCAGTCGAGCGTAAGCCAGCAAAGCGGGGCTGCACAATGCAGCCTGTCCCAAAGCACTACATTGCAACGTATGGCTGTTGATCGAGCGCTCAGTTCGGCTCAGTAGAATTGCCTTTTTGTGCGAGCTAGTTATCGTGCTGCTCATAGCGGGGTACCCCACATGTTGCCAACTGTTTTCCTATCCTTATCGGGCACGGATGAGAAAGTTGTCGCGGATATCCACGAGCATTTGCCCGACGGCATGGCTCATTTTTACCCTCGATCCTTTTCGAACGGTGAGAGCTTGCTTGCTGCTATGGAAGAGCGGGTAGGCAAGGCTACGGTCTTTGCCTTTTTTGCCTCCAAGGCCTCGTTAGAATCTTGCTGGGTCAATTTTGAGCTAGATCGAGCTCGCCTCGCGAAAATTCGCAATGCGTCGCTCAGATTGCTCGTTTTTCCTGTCTCGCAAGATATTTCACATCGGGACCTCCCGGGATGGATGCAAGAGTATTGGATCGCGAAAGCAGGTGTTATGAGCTGCACCCGGTTCCGAAGACACCTGCTTAAGCTAATCCAGCCTGCCGCTCGAACTCCATAGGGCTCAAATATCCGATCGTCGAGTGCCGGCGTTTCGGA
>Ga0210410_10002279_pt1 | contig 17329 bp, 16 predicted proteins | sample IncBWC4MmetaG_FD_161058 | JGI IMG/M metagenome (GOLD analysis project Ga0210410, IMG submission 161058) | Forest soil microbial communities from Barre Woods Harvard Forest LTER site, Petersham, Massachusetts, United States - Inc-BW-C-4-M | ecosystem: Environmental > Terrestrial > Soil >... | reverse complement strand
CAAAGACCGCCAGGACTAGAGCTATGGACGCTCTAAGCCTCAGTCACCTCACGTATTGTTGTGCAACTATTACAGTCAATTTTCATAGGCTGGATCATCCTCCTTTCCCGTGTAAAAGCAGATTACTCCCGATTGGAATTGTCGACAAGTGCCAGCAGGAACACGGTCGCCGGTACATCCAGCATCTGCACAATCGGCATCACATCGCAGGTTGCGCTTACCTGCTGCGCGGAAAGGCTTCGACCCCCATGAAGGCTGCCACCATCATCGGCATACTCCTCATCGTTCTTGGCATCATCGGATTTACTACCGGCGGAATCTCCTTCACGCACACTAAGAAAGATGTCGACCTTGGCTCGGTCCAGATCTCCCACAAGACTCAGGACACGTTTCCAATCTCACCGGTTCTTAGCACGATCTCGCTAGTAGCCGGCATTGGTTTGGTCGTAGTCGGAGCGAGAACGAAATAAAACGGATAGCCTTCACGAAGGCTATTTCAGGTAGGCGCGCACAAGGTCGATCAGGTCTTCGCCAAGCTCAGGCGTAAGAGGAGCGTGTCCGTCTTTCAGCAGATGCAGCCGGATATGATCTTCGAGCACCTCGGCCATCAACCCATTGATTCCGCCGCGCGCCGCTGCCAGCAACATCAGCACATCGGCGCAGTCGTGGTCCTCCGATGCCAGTGCCCGTTCGACGCTGTCCATCTGGCCGCGAATTCTCTTCACCCGGTTAAGTAGCTTGATCTGCGCTGTCTTTGTGTGCGACATATTTGGTTCCTCATATATACCATACCGGGGTATACTACTCCAGTTGTCAATTCGCCGTATGAAGTGTCCCGCAATCCGGACCCTTCACCGCAGAAAGGAGGAGTCAGTCGATGATTCAAATGATCCAGCGAATACTAACTCGCAGTCCGTCCACGCGAAGTGCTGCCGATCGTCCTCGCGTCGAGATCATCCGGCGCTGGGTTGAAACCGGGGATGAACGTTGCCCTCTCGCCTGCGTCTGGTTTGCCCTGCCGGAAACCGCCGCCGATCAGGACGATGAGCCCGAATCACCACAGCCTGCCTTCTCCTTATTCCGTTTGAGGGCAGGCTGTTTGCATCTCCTTCACATTCTTCCTGCACCATCTATCCTGGCCAAATCTTTGAAAAACTCACTACACACAATCGCGGCTCTCCTGCTCCTGACGGTCTCCCTCGCGGGGAATGCTCAGGAGCTGGACCTGATTGGTGGCCGCCCCGGTCACCCGGTAAAGTTTCCCAAAGCGCCTGCTTCAACGGACGCCACAGCGCCGACCATGTTTCCGCACCCAGAGGACTCCCGTTTCCTCATCGCCGGGCAGGCGAACATCATCTTCCAGACGCACGGGCCATTTCACTCACCCTACGACGACGTCAACAGTTTATTAAGTCGCGGCGAATATAAGCCCTCGTTGCTTGGCACGCTCTTTCTCGGGGCGCAGCTGCGGCGCGATCCCAGAACCAACACCGACGTGATCTTCGATCTTGAATCGTCCGGTGGGCGCGGTATCAGCGAGGCGCTCGGTCTCGCCGGCTTCACCAATCTGGATGTGGTCCGCAACCCCACCCTGGGCTCGGTGCCGTACATGGCCCGCGTGCAGCTTCACCAGACCATCGGCTTCAGCGAGAAACTTGTGGAGAGCACGCGGACGCAGTTCTCTCTCGCCACCGAGGTGCCGGAGCGCCGGCTCGAGTTCCACATCGGCAAGATGAGCCTGCCCGACTACCTCGACATCAATAGCATCGGCACCGACAGCCATCTGCAGTTCATGAACTGGACCATCGACAACAACGGTGCGTGGGACTACGCCGCCGACACTCGCGGCTACACCTTCGCCGCCGTCGCCGAGTACGACGACAAGGCCTGGTCCGCCCGCTACGCACTCGCGCTGATGCCGACCGTGGCCAACGGCATCGATCTGGACTGGAACCTGCGCCGTGCCAGCGGCCAGAACTGGGAGTTTGAGCTTCGCAAACCGCTCCTCGGCAGTTTGTTGCCCGCAGATCGTAAAGGCGTCGTCCGCGTCCTCAGCTATGTGAACCACGCGCACATGGGGCTCTACCGCGAGGCCAACAAGGCCTATCTGTCAGGCAAAGATCCGAAGCCGGAGATCACCAAGCATGAGACGTTTGGCGCGGTGAAGTACGGCTTCGGTTTGAACGCTGAGCAGGAGCTGACTTCGAATCTGCGCGCCTTCCTCCGCATTGGCTGGAATGAGGGCCAGCACGAGTCCTTCGCCTACACAGAAGTTGACCAGACGGTTGAGTTCGGCGGCGACTACTCCGGCAGATCGTGGTCTCGCCCCTACGACAAGCTCGGCGTGACCTTTGTCTCGAACGCCATCAAGTCCGATCATCAGGCTTACCTGAAACTTGGCGGACTTGGCTTCCTTTTGGGTGACGGCAAGTTGAACTACGCCCGCGAAGATATTCTCGAGGGCTACTACAACCTGCACACCTGGCGCGGAGTCTATTACGCGCTCGACCTGCAGTACATCAACCATCCAGGCTACAACAGAGATCGCGGCCCGGCGCTGGTGGAATCGGTGCGGATGCACGTGGACTTCTAGGCGACCCTCTCCAGTGGTACTTTTTGCGCAAAGTCTTCGAAGGAAATGGCTTAGGTCTGGACTTCCCTTCCAGGAGTCCACATAGGTAGTGGTGATGCAAAACGTATACTCATGAGGTGAGCGCGTCTGCCATCTTTGCCTTACCAGGCTTTGTCCTGGGGTTGCTGTTTGGAAGTTTTCTGAACGTCTGCATCTCACGACTGCCGAAGCATGAGTCCGTTGTCAGGCCGCGCTCCCGGTGTCCCGAATGCGGAGCGGCCATACGTTGGTATGACAACATACCTATTCTGAGCTGGATTTTTCTCCGCGGTCGATGCCGTAACTGTAAAGCGCCCGTCTCATGGCGGTACCCTTTGGTTGAGCTTCTTATAGGCATTTGGTTCGCAGCTATCGTTGCAAATGTTCCGCTTCCAGGGGCACCTCTAAGGATGGCAGGCTCGGCTTCTTCGAGCACGTTTACGGCCTTCTATGGAATGCCTCACGTAATACCCATTTCGAACTTGTGGATCAATCTCTCTATTGAACAGCTGGGCGTCGCCATTCTCGGCTTTCTCCTCATTGGCCTGATGGTGATGGACTGGCAGACCATGCTCCTCCCAGACGCCTTCACCCTCACCGGCATCGCCATTGCTCTCTTCCTCATCTGCACTGAGGCCATCTTTCTCGGCCCCAACGAAGACCAGGTCCTCCTCACCAAGCACAGCCTGCATCTCACCAGTCCCGGCGGCGTTACCGATCACGGCAACGTCTTCCTCACTGGCCCCGAGAGCCTGATCTTAGGCCGCATCGCCGCCATCTGCGGAGCGGCGCTTGTGTTGCTCCTCATCCGCTGGCTCTACCGGGCCATCCGCCACCGCGAGGGTATGGGCCTGGGCGACGTCAAACTCCTCGCCATGATCGCGGCCTTTCTCGGCTTCTGGCCGGCGATTCTCTCGCTCTTTGTCGGCACATTTGCCGCCGCGTTCTACGGCGCCCTTCTGCTGGCGCGCGGCAAAGCCGGAGTAACGTCAAAACTAGCCTTCGGCAGCTTTCTTTGCGTCGGCGGCCTCGTTGCCGCACTGTACGGTAATCGCCTCATCGACAGCTACATAGCACTCCTCCGATAGCCCTTGGCTCGCTTGACACTTGCCAACCGTAATCTTAGAGTCGAAGATGGCCATGCACAGTTACCCCCCATATATCTGGAACTACGTTCCACTCGTGCTTCAGGTCCTGGTTGCTCTGGGACTCGCCTGCGGAATGGTGGGGGCTTCCTTCCTCATCGGCAAACACAAAAACTCACGAACCAAAGCCAGCGCCTATGAGTGCGGCATGGACGTCATCGGCGACGCCCGCGGCCGCTTCACCGTCCGCTTCTACATGGTCGCGATGCTCTTCATCCTGTTCGATGTCGAGGCCGTCTTCATGCTTCCCTGGGCGGTTATTTTTCGCCGCCTGCCGGCGATCACCGGTTCGCGCATGTTCGGCTTCTACGAAATGCTCGTTTATCTTGGCTTCGTCGCCGTGGGTCTCTTTTATGTCTGGAAGAAAGGCATCCTGAACTGGGCGAACGATAAGGGAGACCTCTAATGTACGACCCCTCCTCCGCCATCAAAGGCAAACAAGCCGTCTTCGAGGCGCATCCTGAGAACGTCGCCGTCAAAGCTCTCGCCGATCTGGCCACCGACGCAAAGTTTGACCGCAACGAATTGACCATCACCGTCGCGCGCGAGAGCATCACTGCGGCCTGCGAAGCCGTAAAGCAGGCCGGTTACAACTTCCTCGAAGACGTCACCGCCGTCGACTGGTACCCTTCGGAGCCGCGCTTCCAGATCGTCTACCACATCCTCTCCATGTCGCTGAAAGAGCGGCTGCGTCTGGTCGTCCGTCTCGACAGCGATTCGGCCTCGCTCGATAGCATCACTCCGGTCTGGCCCGCGGCAAATTTTTACGAGCGCGAGATCTACGACCTGTTCGGCGTTCACTTCGGCGGCCATCCTAACCTGCGCCGCATTATGATGCCCGAGGACTGGAACGGGCATCCATTACGCAAGGACTACCCCGTGGAGGGCTACCGCTAATGGCTCCCGTACACGACGTCGATGAGATTACCGGCGCCGCCGCGATCGACCCCGGCGTTGAAGACGTTTTCGCGAACGCCGCCCGCAATCGCCAGAATCCTCCAGCCCAGGACCAGACCATGGTCGTCAACATGGGTCCGCAGCACCCATCGACCCACGGCGTCCTGCGCCTGGTCGTCGAGATCGATGGCGAAACCGTCGTCTCTCTCGCCCCCGACGTCGGCTACCTGCATACCGGCATCGAAAAGACGTGCGAGGCCAAGTTTTATCAGCAGGTCGTCCCGCTCACGGACCGCATCGATTATCTCTGCCCCATGACCAACAACCTCGCCTACTGCCTCGCGGTCGAGAAGTTGCTTGGCCTCGAGATTCCCGAGCGTGCGCAGTATCTTCGCGTGCTCTTCAACGAGCTGACCCGCATCCAGTCGCACCTGGTCTGGCTGGGAACGCATGCCATGGACATCGGCGCGCTCACCGTCTTCCTCTACTGCTTCCGCGAGCGCGAGCAGTTGCTGCGCATCTTCGAAGCTGTCAGTGGCCAGCGCATGATGACGAGCTATGTCCGCGTCGGCGGCCTGAGCCTGGAGCCGCCGCGCGATCTTTACGACAAGATCCGCACGTTCCTCAAGGACTTTCCCGCACACATCGACGAGTACGAGGGCCTGCTGCAGACCAACCCCATCTGGATGAACCGTCTGAAGGGGGTCGGCTATCTCTCGCCTGAAGACGCCATCGCGTTGGGTGTCACGGGGCCGCCACTGCGCGCCTCCGGTATCGACTTTGATGTCCGCCGCGACATGCCCTATTCCGGCTACGAGAAGTTCCAGTTCAACGTGCCGGTCTCGAGGATCGGCGATGTCTGGGCGCGCTACATCGTCCGCATGCAGGAGTTCCGTGAGTCGGTGAAGATCTGCCTGCAGGCGCTCGATGGGCTTCCCGAGGGCCGCATCGTCGCCGATGCGCCGAAGATCATCCTTCCCAACCGCGAACAGATGAAGACCCAGATGGAATCCCTCATCCATCACTTTAAGATTGTGACGGAAGGCTTTGGTGTACCGGCTGGTGAGGTGTGCAGCTCCGTCGAAGCGCCGCACGGCATGATGAACTACTACGTCGTCTCCGACGGCACGGCGAAACCGTACCGGGTCCACATGCGCAACCCTGGATTTGCCACGCTGCAGGCGCTTGAGACCATGTGCAAGGGACGGCTACTGGCGGACGTGGTTGCCGTGATTGGATCGATCGATATCGTTCTCGGTGAGATTGATCGATGAGCGTTTATCAAATGTCGTCGCTGACAAAGGCCTATGGCATTCTCTGCGTCGGATTCGGAGGAGCTTGCGGTTTAGCATGGATCGCTAACCTTCGCACGATGAGAATAGGTGGCCCTGGCCCCGAAGCCCACGACATTAGCTCTATAAGATTTGTTGCCTTATTCCTGATACTGCTTGGCGTTGCGCTTCTTATGAAATGGCTCTGGGCTCATTTACTTTTTGTCGTCGTAACATCCGCCGCGGGTATTTGGCTGATTTCTGATTCTGTATTTTCTGTTCCGTTTCCTTTCTTGATATTGACCCTTATGTATGGCGCAGGTTTTCTTGTTCCTCTGACGCTCAGCTTAGCTTCGTGGAGAAAAGCGCGTTTGACGCGAAATGGAATCTAATCTCCACGTCGAACTTTGGACCTCCTGGGCATCGCTGCTTCGCTCTTACGCTGCGGCCCATGGACTCAACAGCCGGCATCACGCAGTCGTCGAGGTCGGCGCAGACGAAATTACTCTCCGCGTAGGCAGCCGCTGGCTTCGCTTCACGCACGAGACGCTCGAAGACAGTGAAGGACACCGCTCCTCCTTCAACATGCAGGAAGATGGAACGGTTAAACTGAACGGTATCGCCGAAGAGATGGATCTTGCCGCCGAGAGGCTGGCGCGGGAGATGATGCAGAGTGAGTGATCTTTTTTTGTTGTCATTTCGTACCCTGAGCCTGCCGAAGGGGAAGGAATCTGCTTCACCTTGTCGCCTGGGATTTTACGCATGAGCACTGTAGCCAACACGATCTTTTCGCCGGAGCTTGCCGCGCGCTTTGACAGACTCGCCACGATCTACCCGCTCAAGCGCTCGGCGCTCGTGCCCATGCTGCTCTACGCACAGGACGAGGTTGGCTATGTCTCCGACGCTGTCGTTACCGAGATCGCCGAACGGCTCGACCTTCTCGAACTCGACGTTCGCAATGTCCTCAGCTACTACTCGATGCTTCGCACCAAGCCCGCGGGCAAATACAACGTGCAGGTCTGCACGAACATCTCCTGCATGCTGCGTGGCGGCTACGAGATCCTCGACCACTGCAAACACACGCTCGGGATCGGGCACAAAGAGACGACCAAAGACGGCGTCTTCTCTCTGGAAGAGGTTGAGTGCATCGGCGCCTGCTGCTGGGCTCCTGCCATACAGGTCAACTACGACTTCCACGAGAACCTCACGCCCGCAAAGGTCGATGCGCTTTTCAAGATGTACCGCGACGGCAAGGGAAAGGACGAAAAATAATGCCGACCCTCGTCAGTCATCCCGATGAAGTAAGAGTGCTCTCGCGCCGCTTCGGCCAGGGCGCAGCGAACATCGACAAGTACATCGAGCTCGACGGCTACAAGGCAGTCCAGCAGGCCATCGCCCAGGGTCCGGAGAAGATGGCCGGCTGGATCATCGACACCATGAAGGCCTCGGGCCTGCGCGGACGCGGCGGTGCCGGCTTCCCCACCGGCATGAAGTGGTCATTTGTTCCCAAGGCGTCGCAGAAGCCAAAGTACGTGCTGGTCAACGGCGACGAGTCCGAGCCTGGCACCTGCAAGGACCACGTCATCTTCCTCGAAGACCCGCACGCCGTCATCGAAGGCACCATGATCGCTGGCCTTGCTATCGGCTCGAAGCTCGGCTTCATCTATCTTCGCGGCGAGTATCGCTATCTACTCAAGATCGTCGAGAAGGCTGTCGCCGACGCGTACGCAAAGGGCTTTCTCGGCAAAAACATCTTTGGTTCCGGCCTCGACTTCGATGTCATCACCCAAACCGGCGCAGGCGCGTACGAGGTCGGCGAAGAGTCTGCCCTGATGGAGTCGCTCGAAGGCAAGCGCGGCGTCCCTCGCATCAAGCCGCCCTTCCCTGCTGTCGTTGGGTTGTATGGCGGCCCTACTGTGATCAATAACGCAGAGACCATCGCCTCCGCCCCGCACATTCTGCTGATGGGCGGCGAAGCCTACGCCAAGCTCGGCAGCGAACGTAACGGCGGCACGCGGCTGTTTGGCATCAGCGGCCACGTCGAACGCCCCGGCGTCTACGAGCTGCCCATGGGCTACAACCTCAAGCGCGCCATCTATGAGGTCGCCGGCGGAATCAAGGATGGTAAAAAACTGAAGGCCGTCGTCCCCGGCGGCGCTTCGTGTCCGGTGCTCACCGCAGACGAGATCGACGTTGGCCTCGACTTCGACCAGATGGGCAAGGCCGGCACCATGCTCGGCTCGGGCGGCATCGTCGTGCTAGACGAGACTGTCTCGATCGTCGAATTCGCGTTACGCACCATCGCCTTCTACCAGCACGAATCCTGCGGCTGGTGCATCCCCTGCCGCGAGGGTACCGACTGGATCAAAAAGACCCTCACCCGCGTCTACAACGGTGGCGGCAGCAAGAAAGACGTCGACAACGTCCAGTATCTCGCGGAAAACATGTTGGGCCGGACCTTCTGTCCGCTGGGTGACGCAGCGGCAATGCCCACCATCGCCTTCGTGAAGAAATTCCGCAAAGAGTTCGAAGACTATATCGCCGGCAACAAGGCTGGCACACCTATCATCACTGTCGAGCAACTCGTCGGAGCAGGACACTAAATGGCAGACGTAAAATTCACCGTAGACGGCAAACAACTCACCGCCCCCGCTGGCACGCTCCTCATTGAGGCCTGCAAGTCCGCCGGCATCGAGGTCCCCGCCTTCTGCTACTATCCCGGGCTCTCGCTCCAGGCAGCCTGCCGCATGTGCGTCGTCCGCATCGAGAAGATGCCAAAGCTTCAGACTGCATGCACCACGCCGGTCACGGAAGGCATGGTCGTGCAGACCGAAACGCCCGAGATCGCGCAGGCCCGCAAGGCCACACTGCAAATGCTCCTCGGCAACCATCCGCTCGACTGCCCGGTCTGCGACGCCGGCGGCGAGTGCGAGTTGCAGGACATGACCTTCAAGTACGGCGCCGCCGACAGCTTCTACGCCGAGCCGAAGAACCACCGCGAAGAGCAGAAGTGGTCTCCCGTCGTCTACTTCGACCGCCCGCGCTGCATCCTCTGCTACCGCTGTGTCCGCATGTGCGGCGAAGGTATGGACGTCTTCGCTCTCGGCATCCAGAACCGCGGCAGCTCGTCGGTCATCGCCCCCAACATCCCCGCCGAGATGTCCCCCGACCACCTCGCTCACGTCGACTGCGAGCAGTGCGGCATGTGCATCGATGCCTGCCCCGTCGGCGCGCTTACCTCAGGTACTTACCGGTACAAGACGCGGCCGTGGGAGATGAATCACGTCGGCACCATCTGCACCCACTGCGGCGATGGCTGCAAGACCACCCTCGGCGTGCGCTCCACCTCCGACGGCAGCGAGATCGTGCGCGGCGACAACCGCGACAAGTCCGGCATCAACGGCGACTTCCTCTGCAACAAGGGCCGCTACGCCTTCGACTTTGCCAACAACGAGACTCGCATCACCCAGCCCCTCGTTCGCCAACCCAACGGCGAGATGAAGCCCGTAAGCTGGGAGGTCGCGCTCGACTACGTCGGCAAGGAATTCCGCGAGCGCCGCGACACGCGCGGCGGCAAGAGCATCGGCGTCATCGGCTCGAACCGGATCACCAACGAAGAGGCCTATCTCCTCCAGAAGTTCGCCCGCACCGTTCTAGGCACCAACAACATCGACCACCATCGCACTGCCGATTACGTCTCCTTCGCCCAGGCCCTCGCCGGACAAAAAGACCGCACCGCGTCGTTGCGTGACACCCTCACCGCTCCGGCCATCCTCATCGTAGGCGGCGACCCCACCATCCAGGCGCCCGGCACTGCGTGGAACATCCGCACCGACGTCCGCAACAACCGCGGCCGCCTCTACGTCGCCAACTCCGCCGAGATCAAACTTCGCCGCCAGGCGAAATCCTTCCTTCACCTCGCTCCCTTCGGCTATAGCGCCCTTGCTGCTTATCTCAACGGCAACGCAGCCTCCGCAAACGAAGCAGCAAGCGATACCAACGCCCTCAGCGCCTTCCGCGACGCCATCAAAGCCGAAGAAAAACTCCTCATCCTCATCGGCTCCGAGTTGCGCGGCAAAGACCTCAAGGCGCTCATCGACTTCGGCCTCACCCTCCCTGGCGCAAAGTTCGCCCTCATCTCCGACTACGCCAACTCCCGCGGGGCAGCCGACATGGGCCTGCTCCCCGACATGCTCCCCGGCTACACCACGCTCGCAGGCAACACGACCTTTGCCGAATACAACACTCCCAGCACGCCCGGCCTCGACCTCCTTGAGATCTTCGAAGCCGCAGGCCGCGGTGAGCTCTCCGCCCTCTACGTCGTCGGCTCCAACCCCATCTCCCGCTACGCAGTCGAGCCCGAAGTCCTCAAAGACACCTTCGTCGTCGTGCAGGATATGTTCCTCACCGAGACTGCAGCGCTCGCCGACGTCATCCTTCCCGCCGCGAACCTCTACGAAAAATCCGGCTCCATTACCAACAGTTACGGCGACCTCCAGCTCGTCAACAAGGCCGGAGACCGCGCCGGCGTCCGCACCGACTTCGAGATGATCGTCCGCATCGCCGACAAGATGGGCGCGGACATGCACGCGCTCGTTCCCTTCGGCAAAGGGCCGTCTGGAAGCCGCGCCGACATGGGCCAGTCCCGCGGCGCGCAGTCCGGCGAGGCCGACCGCCATGCTGTATGGCTGACCGCGAACAACCTCGAACCGAAGCTCAGCCCCTTCGATCCCTTCGCCGTTCTCGACGAAATCCAGCGCCTTGTTCCCGGCTACAACCTGCTGCGCCTCCAGCTTCTCAGCGGCAACGACCAGCACCTGCAGCCCGCGGCCTCTGCCCCTCTCGTCCAGATTGGAAGCCGCCGCGACCTCGTCCTACCCGCGCAGGACTCTCTCTTTACCTCGGGCACGCTCGGCCGCTACTCCGCCATGCTCTCCGACCTGCAGCACAATGAGAGCCTTCGTCCACCAACCGGACTCACCCAGATCGAAACCGCAGCCGACTAAGCAACCAAGTTTCAAGATAAGGCCAGCAGTCAAAAATCTCAGAGCTCAAAGCACAGAGCCGAAAGCTGAAAATGATCCACCTCACTGAATTTCAGACATTTCTGCTGCTCAGCATCCTCAAGGTCCTGGTCGTAATCGTCATCACCCTGATGGCGGTGGCCTACACGGTGCTGCTCGAGCGCAAGGTTCTGGGCCGCATCCAGAACCGCTGGGGCCCCTCCCGCGTCGGTCCCTTCGGCCTGCTGCAGCCGCTCGCCGACGGAATCAAGCTCTTCCTCAAGGAAGACCTCATGCCCATCGCCTCCGAGCGTCCTCTCTTCATCATCGCGCCAATCATCGCGCTGACCTGCGCGCTCATCTCCATCGCCGTCGTCCCCTTCGGCGGCATGCAGAGGGTCACAGTGAACGGCGTTGGCATCGAGATGTTCAACGTCGCCGACCTCAACATCGGCCTTCTCGTCATCCTCGGCATCACCTCGATCGGCGTCTATGGCATCGCACTCTCGGGCTGGTCGTCGAACAACAAGTTCGCCCTGCTCGGCAGCCTCCGCGCCACCTCGCAGATGATCAGCTACGAGCTCGCCCTCGGCCTCTCGCTGGTCGGCGTTGTCCTTCGCGCGCAATCGCTCAGCCTGCGCGACATCGTCAACAGCCAGTCGGCTCACGGCATGCTCAGCTGGAACGTCTTTGGCGGCTTCCAGTTCGTTGCCTTCTTTATCTACCTCATGGCCGCCTACGCCGAGACCAATCGCGCCCCCTTTGACCTGCCCGAAGCCGAGTCCGAGCTCGTCGCCGGCTACCACACCGAGTACAGCTCCATGAAGTTCGCCATGTTCTTCATGGCCGAGTACGCGAACATGATCACCGTTAGCTGCGTCGCGTCGCTGCTCTTCCTCGGCGGAGCCTCCAGCCCTCTTGGTCATCTGCTGCCTGACGACTTCGGCGGCCCTGTCCTCGCCGCCATTTTTCCCATCCTCTGGTTCGTGGCCAAGGTGCTCTGTTTTCTTCTGCTCTATATCTGGGTGCGAGGCACGCTGCCTCGCTTCCGTTACGACCAGCTCATGAGCTTCGGATGGAAGTTTCTTCTGCCCGTCGCCATGGCCAACATCATCGTCACCAGCTTAGTCATCGCTTTGCGCAGTTAGGCAGCAGGAAACACCTTGGCAAACTGTTTTACAATCAGCAGATAGCGCAAAATCGTTCTGCTCTGATTGAAATGATCTGAAGTCACAACAGACTCACGAAAGAACTCGCGGAACATCATGCAACTGGCACTGTTCATCATCTTTGGCGCGCTGGCCGTAGCGGGAGCCCTCAATCTCCTCCTGCAGCGTCACCCTATCAACTCCGCCCTGTCGCTGGTCGTCGTCATGATGTCGCTCGCCGTCCTCTACTGGTCGCTCGGGGCCGAGTTCCTCGCCGCCGCCCAGGTCATCGTCTACTCCGGCGCCATCATGGTCTTCTTCGTCTTCGTCATCATGCTGTTGAACGCCGGCGAAGAGGAGCGAACCACCGGCAGCCGTGCCGCGTACATCGTCGGCTTCCCCGGCGCCGCGGCCATCTTCTGCCTGCTCAGCTTCGTCTTTCTCTCGGAGCGCAACGCCTTCGGCTCCTCCAACGTCGGCGGCTACCTCAACCACATCACCAGCAACATCTCCGAGGTCAGCTCCCTCCTCTTCACCAAACTTCTGCTTCCCTTCGAAGTCACTTCAGTCCTCATCCTGGTCGCCATCCTCGGAGCCGTCGTGCTCGCGCGAAAGGAGCAGTAGCCATGTCCGCACAGGTTCCTATCGCTGCCTACCTCATCCTCGCCGCCGTGCTCTTCTCCATCGGTGTCGCGGCATTTCTCATCAAGCGCAATCTCATCACCATCTTCATGTCGATTGAGCTGATGCTTAACGCCGTCAACCTGACCTTCGTCGCCTTCGCGCACATGTGGCACCAGGTCTCCGGCCAAATCTTTGTCTTCTTCGTGATGGTCGTCGCCGCAGCCGAAGCCGCCGTCGGCCTTGCCATCATCATCGCCATCTTCCGCACCCGTGAAACGCTGAACGTCGACTCGGTCGACCTGATGAAATCGTGACCTCTATGCCCCCAGCCTCCACAAACTACGACTACCTCTGGCTGATTCCGCTCGTTCCCTTCGCCGGCTTCCTCATCAACGGAACCATTGGCCGCAAGCTGCCGCGCGCCCTGGTCACCGCTGTCGCCCTCATCTGCACCGCGATCCCCGCCGCCATCGTCGCATGGCTCTGGATCGTCATGAAGGCCGCCGGCCCGCCCGACGTCATTCAGGCCGTCAGCCAGCCCTGGATTCAGATCACCGGCCTCACGGTCAACTTCGCCCTCACCGTCGACCACCTCACTCTCATCATGCTCGGCGTCGTCACCGGCGTGGGCTTTTTGATCCACATCTACTCGGTCGGCTACATGGCGCACGAAGAGGGATACTGGCGTTTCTTCGCTTACCTCAACCTCTTTATGTTCTTCATGTCCGTCCTTGTACTGGCGGAAAGCTTCCTCCTCATGTTCGTCGGCTGGGAGGGCGTCGGTCTCGCCTCCTACCTGCTCATCGGCTTCTACTTTAAGAAGGACTCCGCCGCCAACGCAGGCAAAAAAGCATTCATCGTCAACCGCATCGGCGACTTCGGCTTCCTGCTCGCGATGTTCCTCATCGTCCGGGAGTTTGGCTCCCTCGACTTCCCCCACGTCTTCAACGCGATCAGCGTCAACCCCGAATGGCACGGCGGTATGCTCACCGCCATTGCTCTCCTGCTCGTCCTCGGCGCCGCCGGCAAGTCCGCTCAAATTCCACTCTACGTCTGGCTACCGGACGCGATGGAAGGCCCCACGCCGGTCTCCGCGCTCATCCATGCCGCCACGATGGTCACGGCCGGTATCTACATGGTTGCCCGCTGCCACACCTTGTTCGACCGCAGCCCCTACGCGCTCGGCGTCGTCGCCATCATTGGAGCCGCAACCGCCATCTTTGCCGCCTGCCTCGGCATGGTGCAGCACGACATCAAGCGCGTCCTCGCTTACTCGACCGTCTCGCAGCTTGGCTACATGTTCCTCGCATGCGGAGTCGGAGCCTACGCCGCCGGCATCTTCCACCTCCTCACCCACGCCTTCTTCAAAGCGCTGCTCTTCCTCGCCGCGGGTTCCGTCATCCACGCCCTGAGTGGCGAGCAGGACATGCGCAAGATGGGCGGCCTCCGCAAGCGCATCCCCATCACCTTCTGGACCATGACGATGGGCGTCTTCGCCATCACCGGCATTCCGCCGTTGGCCGGTTTCTTCTCCAAAGACGAGATTCTCTACCAGGCGTTCATCTCCACTAACCCCCTCGGCAAGCTCCTCTGGTTCGTCGGCCTCGTCACGGCAGGCATGACCTCGTTTTACATGTTCCGCCTCTGGTTCAAGACATTCTTCGGCCCGGAGCACTTTGAGGAACACGCCGACCTTCACGATCATGGAGCTGCCGTACACGCCTACTCGGGCAGCCACGCCGTCATGGTCGCCGACCCTGAAGAAAACCACGCGCACGGCGTCCACGAATCCCCGTGGATCATGCTCTTCCCTCTTGTTGTCCTCGCTATCCTCTCCGTCATCGGCGGATGGGTCGGCGTCCCCGCTGCCATGGGGGGCCACGACGAGATCGGACACTTCCTCGAGCCAGTCTTCGCTAATGGCGTAGCTGCCGAAACCGCCACTGCAACGGCCAGCCACGGCCTCGAGTTCGGCCTCGCCGTAGTCTCGGTCCTCGTCGCCGCGATAGGTCTCTACATCGCCTACGTCTTCTACTACAAAAAGCCTCGCACCGCCGCTGCTCTCGCCGGCCGCGCCCCCGCTCTCTACCGCTTGGTCGAAAACAAGTTCTACATCGACGAAATCTACAGCGCACTCATCGTCGCTCCGCTGCTGATGTTCACCCGACTGTTCCTCGGCGGCCTCATTGACGGAGGCATCGTCAACGGCGCAGGCGCGGCCGCCGGCGGTACCACCCGGGGTCTCAGCTCACTCGTCCGCCGCATTCAATCCGGCAACATTCGTTCCTACGCCGGCTGGCTCGCCATCGGAGCCGCCGCCGTTCTGCTCGTCATGATCTTCGGCCGATCCATCTGGCCGCACTAGGCCTTCACTGTTGCTTTGAGTTCTTGCCGTTGCCTTTTTTGTTTGTCATCCCGTAGGGATCTGCTTCTGTACTTGCAGTAACTGCTTCACCAAAGGAAATGATGAACCCGCGATGAACATAGACCACATCATCCTGACCGCCATCACCTTCGTCCCCCTCGCGGGCGCGGTCCTGCTGGCCCTGCTGCCGGACAAGGGCAAGCTGATGCAGTGGGGTGCGCTCGCCGTCACCCTCCTTACCTTCGCCCTTACCCTGCATCTTCCCTTCCGCTACGACTACACCGCCGCCTCCGGCACATTTCAATTCGAGCAGAACCTGAGCTGGATCGCCTCGCCCGCCATTCGCTATCACCTCGGCGTCGATGGCTTGTCCATGTGGCTCGTCGTGCTCACCGGCTTCCTTGCCCCCCTCGGCGTCCTCATCTCCTGGAACACGATCTCCGACCGCAAGAAGCTCTTCTACACCCTCTTCCTGCTCCAGCAGGTCGCGATGCTCGGCATCTTCGTCTCGCTCGACCTCTTCCTCTACTACGCCTTCTGGGAGCTCTCGCTTGTTCCCATGACGCTGCTCATCGCCACCTTCGGGCGCACCGTCAACCGCCGCCGCGCCGCCATCAAATATTTCCTCTACACCTTCATCCCCTCGGCCATCCTGCTCGTCGGCATGCTCTGGGTCTACGCGAGCACGGGCACGTTCCAGCTACCCGACCTCGCCCAACTCGCCGCCACGCACAGCATCTCCGGCAACTCCGTCGCGCTCTGGCTTGCCTCACTCGCCTTCCTGGTCGCCTTCGCGGTCAAGGTTCCGGCCTTCCCGCTGCACGGCTGGCTTTCCGATGCAGTCGCCGAAGCCCCCACCGCGGCGGTCATGGTTCTCATGGGCAAACTCGGCCTCTACTCCATCCTGCGCTTCTCCTTCAGCATCTTCCCGGAGCAATCCCGCCAGATCGCGCCGCTGATGATCGCGCTCGGCGCCATCGGCATCGTGTACGGCGCGCTCATCGCTCTCGTGCAAAAAGATCTGAAGCAGCTAGCCGCCTACGGCACCCTCGGCCACGTCAGCGTCGTCATCCTCGGCATCTTCACCTTCACCATCGCGGGCGTCGACGGCGGCATCTACGCCACGCTCAACGAAGGCATCGGCGGCGGCGCCCTCTTCATGTTGCTCGGCATCCTCTACGAGCGCTACGGCACCTACGACATGCGCGACTACGGCGGCCTCGCCGCAAAGCTCCCCTGGATGGTCACCTTCTTCGTCATCACCACACTCTCGGTCATCGGCCTGCCCATGCTGAACGGCTTCGTCGGCGAGTTCCTGGTCCTCACCGGCGGCATGCAGTCAACCATCACGCATCACACTCGCTGGACTGTGCTTGCCACTACCGGCGTCATCTTCACCGCCTCCTACATGCTCTGGATGATCCAGCGTATCTTCTACGGCGACCTCAACGACAACACTGCCGACGTTCCCGCCCCCGACCTCGACGCCCGCGAGCATCTTGCCCTGTGGCCCATGGTCGCGCTCATGCTCGTCATGGGTGTAGCCTCTCCTATCTGGATGCGCGCCATCGACACTGCTGGAACTTACCTGGCACGAGAGTCCCAGCAAACCCAACCCGCGCCCGCGAATCTAAGCCATCCTGCTTCCGCTGCCGGCTCCCGCGCAATTCTCGCCGCGTCGAACGACCATACGGAGGCCAAGAAGTAATGTCCACTAACGTCCTGGCTCTCCTTCCCGAACTCATCCTCACCCTGACCGGCGTCCTCGTCATGCTGGCAGAGCCGTGCCTCAAGCCAGCAACCAGCCGCAGGCCTCTCGGCTGGATCGCCATCGCCGGCACCGTCGCCGCCCTCTTCGCCAGTTGGTACCAGGTCTCCCTCGGCATCACTCTCCACGCCTTCTCCAACACCATTCAGGTCGACGCCTTTTCCGTCCTCTTCCACTACGTCATCGGCGCTGTCGTCCTGGTCACCCTTCTTACGTCTCTCGACTACTTCGACGGCAACGCAAGCCACGCCGGCGAGTACTTCGCCCTGCTCTGCTTCGGCGCCGTCGGCATGATGCTCATGACCTGCTCGGTCGAGCTCCTCATGGTCTTCGTCGGCCTCGAGATCTCCTCGATCACCACCTACATCCTCTGCGGTTTCCGCAAAGGCCAGGCCACCGGCACCGAGTCCTCCATCAAGTACTTCCTGCTCGGCTCCTTCGCTACGGCCTTCTTCCTCTACGGCATCGCCCTCGCCTTCGGGGCCACAGGCTCAACC
>Ga0210410_10002277_pt1 | contig 17332 bp, 15 predicted proteins | sample IncBWC4MmetaG_FD_161058 | JGI IMG/M metagenome (GOLD analysis project Ga0210410, IMG submission 161058) | Forest soil microbial communities from Barre Woods Harvard Forest LTER site, Petersham, Massachusetts, United States - Inc-BW-C-4-M | ecosystem: Environmental > Terrestrial > Soil >... | reverse complement strand
TCTTGGTGGGAATCACGCGCAGCACCAGTCCCACGTTGCCGCGCTGCTGGAAAACGTTGACACGGAAGCGGCCCAGTCCGGCCACGCCGTAGGCCATGTCGATTTCCGTGCTTTCTTTGAATTTCTGTTTTTGCCGGGCTGACATCATGCTGAACGCCATGGTCAGCATGTCTTCGGCGCTGACGCGAGGCTGATCGGTCAGCGGAGACAGATCGCCGTCAATGCGCAGGTGAGGATAATTGCCGACCTTCAGGTGCAAGTCGGAGGCGCGCCGCTCCATGGCGATGCGTAACAGGTCATCAATATTCATTTCGCTAATTCCCCAGGGACAATTCGTATGATGAACCCAAACGGCATCGAACCCAAGATGACCTAAGTAACGGGCAAACGCGCGTTTGGGCAGTGGCTAGGCGTGAGGGTCTGGTGACGAATCAACGATGGGGCGAGCCCGTCAAGGGACGGCAAGACCGCAACTCGATGAAGATTAGGAAAAGCAGTTGTCAGTTCCCGGTTCTCAGTTGGGTCCGGCCAAGTCCTAAATCGCAGAGGTCGCGAAGAACAACCGCCGAGAGCGCGGACGAACCCAGAAGCTGATTGACTTAGTCAAGGGACTTAGTCTATCTTGCATACGATGGAAGTGAATATTCATGAGGCGAAAACCCACCTCTCGCGCCTCCTGCAACGGGTGGCAGCAGGAGAAGAAGTCACCATTGCGCGTGCTGGCGTACCTGTGGCTAAACTGATAGCGGCAGGCCCCCAAAGCAAGTCGCGTCCCATGGGCATGGATCGGGGCAAGATCTGGATCGCGGAGGACTTCGACGCTCCGGACCCGGCACTTGAAGCCCTGTTCTATGACGCGCCGATAACGTCCGCACCAGCTCGCAAAAGAAGGAAGAAGCGGTGACGTACCTGCTCGACACGGGCGTCTGGCTCTGGAGCGTTGGCGACCCGTCGCGCATCTCGCGCAAGGCGCGCGATGTGATGGCCGACGTCAGTCACGAGGTATTCCTATCGGCAGTTACTTCCTGGGAAGTTGCCATCAAAGCGGCGTCGGGCAAGCTGCACCTTCCGGAGCCGCCGGATTTATATGTTCCACGGCGCATGGCAAGTCAGGGGCTGCGCCCGCTTGCTGTGTCTCACGAGCACGCCTTGACGGTCTTCGCACTGCCTGCCTATCATCGAGATCCCTTTGACCGCCTGCTGATCGCGCAAGCAAAGGTGGAGGGAATGACGCTTATCAGCGCGGACAAAATCTTCGACCGATATCCGGTGCAACTACTCTGGGCTGGGCAGTAAAAAAGCCGCCCCGCAAGGCGGCTTCATAGTTGTTCCAAGAACGATCAGGCTGCCGCCGTCTCTTCTGGATTGCCCTGCCACGGCTCGTCGTAGCTGCCTCCGTAAATCGAAGGGCACTTTGCGCCCATCGGACGGAGATAAGTGGCGAGCTGTCCGCGGTGGTGGATGCCGTGATTGTTGAGGAACCCGAGATAGGAAACTGCCGGGAGGTTAAACACGCCCATGAAATCGATCGGGGTGGCAAGCTGTTCCGGGGTCAGGGCGCTCACCCTGGCTGCCGCACGCTTGAAATTCTTGTCGTACCAATCGACCAGTTCGGCGACAGTCCTGGGCTTGTCCTTTTCGTCAGGGGTTTCCATGGTGAACTTCAGGTTCGCGATTGCATCGAGAAATTGGATGTCGCTGTTGGCCAGATGCCACGCCAGCTCCCACGCTGTGCGCGCATGGGGATCGGGCTTGTACTGAGCCTGGGCATCGGGAATGGCGGCAAGGACTTTCTTAGTAATTTCCAGTTCACGGGTGACGCCGTCGAGCATGACTGCGCAAAAAGCGGCTGCCAGCTCGGGCGTAAGGGCTTGCTGTTCAGTTGCCATGGTTTTCTCCTTCTGAGGGTGTTATGTATTGGTTGGGTCGAAAAACCGAAGGGGCGCTTCACTAAGCGCCCCCGGATTGTGAAATTTTGAAACCTGTCTACACGCTGACTGGTTGCTTGCTGCCCACGGGTACCGGCGTCAGCCAACCAAACCGATCGGCCTTTTCGCCGCGCACAATGCCATAAAACTCCTTCTGAATAGCCTTGGTCACAGCTCCGGTCACGCCCTTGCCAACGCTGATCTTGTCCACCGAACGAATTGGCGTAATCTCCGCTGCGGTGCCGGTGAAGAAAGCTTCCTCGGCGATGTAAAGCAGTTCGCGCGGAATACCTTGCTCAACTACCGGAATCCCGAGTTCGCGAGCAATCTGCAGGACTGAGTCACGTGTAATCCCAGGCAGCACAGAGTTACCGAGCGGAGCGGTTTGCAGGATGCCATTGCGCACGATGAACACATTCTCGCCCGAGCCTTCGCTGACGTAGCCGTTGGCGTCGAGCGCAATGCCCTCGACATACCCGTTCAGGATAGCTTCCATTTTGATCAGTTGCGAATTCATATAGTTCGCGCCCGACTTGGCCATGGCGGGAAGCGTGTTGGGTGCGATGCGCGTCCATGAAGAAACGCAGACGTCGACTCCCTGCTCGGCGTCGCTGCCCAGGTATTTTCCCCAGGGATAATTACAGATATAAACTTCGGTCGGCGAATTGAACGGATTAACTCCTGCCTCGCCGTATCCGCGCAGCACGATGGGCCGCATGTAACACGGCCAAACTCCGTTATTCTTCACCAAGTCGAGCATCCCGGAGATCAGATCTTCGCGAGTGAAATCGACGTCGATGCGGTAAATCTTGGCCGAATCGAGCAATCGTTGGGTGTGTTCCTGCACTCGAAAAATCGCGGGACCGCTCGGCGGGGCGTAACAGCGGATGCCCTCAAATACCGACGAGCCGTAGTTGACCACGTGGGACATTACATGAATCTGGGCTGCGTCCCAGGGAATAAGCGAACCGTTGTGCCAGATCTTCTCCGTCTTCTGAATCGCCATGTGCACTCCTAAAGATTTGATTCACACGTGCAACGGGGAGTTTCGTTAGATGCCAAAATTCTTTACGTGGGCGGACCCGCCTGTTGGCAATTACGACAGGCAGCACGTGTACTGGGGAGCACGTACACAGCCAATTTCTAAAACCACCCGAATTATAACCGAGGCGGGAGGGAACGCAGGAAGCTTTTCTGCATCCAGCAGAACAGTTGCCGGCACATGGAATGGATACACTTCTTCGAACAAGTACAGTCGCCAGGGTAACCAGGTAACAGTGACCAAGTGAGACTCAAGTCGGGAACGAGACCTATCCAGACTCATGTATGTCGCAGACGATTACTCCGGCTGGCGGAGAGTGCAACCTTTTGCACGTTGACTGGCACGCCATACCTGAATCTTCAACCTGCTATTTGTCGATCCCTGACTTGTCCGCTGTGGCTGCTGCGCCTGGCTCTAGCCCTGCCCGGACTGGGTTCGGCAATTCATCCCCTCTAAAATACTGCCCCTTCGCAGCCCGCATCTCGGGCATGGCGGCGTAGGGCTTGCTGTAGTCGTTGCTGGCATTCCAGAAGAGAAATCCGATTCCGCCTGTGTTTTTTGCCGTCTCTACCTGGACTTCGATGTACTTCGGCGAGTAGGTCTTGGTGCGCCAGCGGAAGGCCTGTAGCCAGGGACGAATCACAACGTCGCTCCCTTTGGTGATCAGTTCGAACCGCTTCATGGATTCGCCGATGAAATGCTCGGGTGCGTCGCCGGGATGCGCGATTCCGTCCATACCGAAAAAGTGCGAGGGATAGATCATTGGCGAAAGCACATCGCAATACTTGGCCATCTGCACGATATCCTGGCCGGTGTGCGCCAAGTCGACCGGGCGCTGCCAGGCCATAATGCCGAACACGTCCAGAGAAAGCAGCACGCCGGTGGGATGCAATTCCGCATAAGCATGTTTGAGGAAGTCAGCGATCACTTCGGATCGATGCCATGTGGGATGTGCTGTTTGGAAGACGAAGGTTGCGTCCTTCTGATCGCCTTCAGCTGGGAAGCGGACGTAGTCAAACTGCACTTCATCCACGCCGGACTCCGCAGCCTTCTTTGCCAAGGCGATATCGTATTCCTGAACTTTGGGTTGCGAGGGATCGGTCCATACCAGCTTGCCGTTTTCGCGCCAGGGCTGGCCGGTCCTGTGGGACTTTACAGCCAGCTCAGGATGCGCAACCACCAAACGCTCGTCGCGAAAGATGGCCACTCGCGCGATGGCATGCATGCCTTGCGAATGCAGAAAATGGGTGAGCTTGGGCAAGTCGTGAATCGCAATGTGGTGGCTGCCCGCCAGCGGATGATCGAAGGGAATGTTCACGCTGCCATCACTATCTTTGACGTCGAAAACCACCGCGTTGCCACCCAGGTCCTTCCAGCGGCGAATGATGCGGAGCCCGCGATCGCTGGCCGCCATTACTCCCGTCAGGTAGACGGCACGCACTTCAAAGTCGCGGGGAACAGCAATAGTTTTTTCTACAATCGGCGCGGGCAGAATTCCCGGGACAATTAATTCCTGGCCGGATTTCAGATAAGTTCCCTGCGGATTGCCACTTGCCTTGCGGATCGCGTCGGCCAATTCGGTCGAAGTCAGGAACGACGTCTGCGACAGAAAACGATGAGCAACCAGCGGGACCGTATCTCCGCGCTTGGCCACATACAGGGCGCTACCCGGCGGGGCGACGCTCGTCACTAGTGCGGGCGGCTCTCCGGGCTTGGCAACACGCGGCGCCGGGTTCGACATGCGCACGAGTTCCGGGCTTTGAGCGGACTGGGCAGCGGCCGCCGGCAGTTCAAATGTCAAATGCCACGACACGAATCCAAGGGCCAGACAAGACAAAATCATGATCAGAATTGAGCTGGAGCGGCGCAAGTTTTTCTCCGTAAGGGCGCGTTTGAGCGCTCTATCCGGATGCTAGCGGCCTGCCAAATCCTGTGCTAGTTACGTCGGGCCAAGGCCATAGAGGTTGCGGTTCCGCCGCTTATGCAATGCCAAGAAACTTCCTGCGTGCGCAAAGTATTTCCCTATCCATGATTTTCCATTGCCGTCCAGGTATCTCCATTCACTGGCAATGAGCATCTAAGTTGTAAGGAAATAAGCCCCTGAGGCCTGGCTTGGGATGGCTAGTCATTTGCACTAGGGAAGGGTGCGGTAAGCGAAGGGTATCGACAAATAAGCCGGGGAGTGACAAAATTTGTCTCCCCCCAAAACGCACCCAAAGGTAAGCCCAGGAAAGGGAAACACCGGGAATGAAAAACGCTTTTAATACAGTGCTTGATCCCAGCCGCCGCAGTAACGATGCCAGGGATTTCGACAACACCTTACGCCGCAAGATTGTCGGCCAGGACGCTGCGCTGGAAAAGGTGGTTGAGATCTACCAGATGTTTCTGGCAGGCTTGAATCCCCCGGGACGTCCGGTTGGCAACCTGCTGTTTCTCGGGCCCACGGGCTCAGGAAAGACGCGGGTGGTCGAAGCCATGTCCGAGACCCTGTTCGGGGACGCGCGAGCGTGCATCAAGATTGATTGCGCCGAGTTCCAGCACTCTCACGAAATTGCCAAGCTGATCGGTTCGCCTCCGGGATACCTGGGTCACCGCGAGACTCATCCTCTGCTGACGCAAGAAGCGCTCAATCAGTGGCACACGGACAAGCTCAAGCTGTCGATCCTGCTGTTCGACGAAATCGAGAAAGCGTCCGATTCGCTCTGGCAGTTGCTGCTGGGCATCCTGGATAAGGCGACGTTAACCCTGGGCGACAATCGCCGCGTCGACCTCTCGCAATGCATCATTATCCTGACCTCAAACCTGGGGACCAGCGAGATGAGCAATCTGGTCGACGGTGGAATGGGCTTCAATCACAAGCCGAAGCTGGTGGATTCGAGCCTCGACGGCAAGATTGATCGTACCGCGATCGAAGCCGCCCGGCGCAAGTTCACGCCGGAGTTCATGAACCGCATCGACAAAGTAGTGGTTTTCAAGACTCTCCGGCCGGAGCACCTCGAGCAAATCCTCGATATTGAACTGGGAATGGTGCAGCAGCGCATTCTGATGGCTTCTGCCGCAAATCAGTTCGTATTCAACTGCACCGCCAAGGTGAAGAGTTTCCTGCTACACGAAGGCACAGATCCGAAATACGGCGCGCGTCACCTGAAGCGGGCGATTGAGCGTCATCTGGTATTTCCGTTGGCTAATCTGGTCGCCACCGGCCAGGTCAAGCTGGGCGACTTTGTGCGGGTTGATTTAAGCACCGAAGGCGCGCTGACCTTCGTTAAGGAAGCCGAAGGCGCGATGGTGCCAATGCTGATGGAACGCTACGGCGCCGCTGCGGGAGTTCCGCCGATCGCTGCACGCGCAGTACGCGGGATTGGACGGCGCGAGTTTGGAGCCAGTCCAACCGCAGAAACAAAGTAACTTTTTCCGGTAGGTTGAAAAAGGCGCCGCTTACCCGGCGCCCTTTTTCATGGTCGGAATGGCGCTATTGGCTGACAGATCGCGCGTGGGCCAATTCTGGACGATCCGTTTGCTGCCCTTCGCAATTCTTAAGTAACTGCGCGTAATGGCCCTTGGCTTTGTCGGGTTGATGAACCAACCCAGCCGCCTTTGCCGCACCCGCCAGTCCATTGAAGCGGTTGGGATCAGTTTTCAGCGACTTCTCATATTCCGTCAGAGCGTCTTCTGGCCTGCCCATTTCCAGCAGCAAGTCTGCGAGCATCTCGCGCGCGGGCAACTCGACCTCGCCTTTGCCCTCGACATCCTGTTTGTCGGCAACCGCTCGCAGCAACCTCAGAGCTTCGTCGTTTCGATCTTCCGTGAAGGCGAGCCAGGCTGCAGCTTCATCATGTTTAACTTCCATACGTTGCGCCCGAAATGCTTGCGGACCGCGTTTTGTCGCGTCGACCATCGCATCGAACTGGCGGACGGCCTCGCGCGCGGCCGTCGCGTTGCGCAAATGTCCCGCCGCCACAGCGTGGGCCCAGTACGTTACCGCCTGGTTGAAGGGCTGGGCTTTTGTGTCGGGTTTTAGATCGACCGCATCTTTCCAGTCCCGCGTCTCCAAGAAATACATGGCAGGAGAGCTGGCTCGCGTGCGGTCGAGATAGTCCACGAGATTCTTGTCGACTTGATCGTAGCCGATTGCCGCTTGCTCCCGGACCATCTGCTCAGCCTTCTGGTCGGCTCCGATTTGCAGATACGCGTACTCCAGAAACTCCATGGCATGCACTTGATTCTCGGCGCCCACCCGCATGGATACAGGATGACGAGCGGCCCCAAGCGACGCAAGATTCGACTGAATATCGTCCTGCCAGAGGCCGAGCCGGGCAAAGATGTGAGAAGGCATGTGCAGCGCATGCGGAGCGGCAGGAGCGATCTGCGCGTAACAGCGCGCCGCTGCGAGTCCCAAAGGTGCTAATTGTGGAGAGTCCGCAGCATGAATTAAATAATGCGCCACCCCGGGATGATTCGGGTTCTTCTCAAATACTCGGTTCAGAATCTCGATCGCTTTTTCTGGATTGATTAGCGGATGGTCTTTGTCCGGTCCCCAGGTAAGCAGCGACATGGCATAAAACACGGCCGCCTCGTCATCCGCAGGATATTGCCGGTAAGCTTTTTCCATCGTCTCGGAGTACTCGCGATTCCGCGTTTCGTAATCCCGGCTGTCATTACGATAAAAGACCGCGAGGGCGTCAACGTAATCGCGCTCGCGCTGCGACTTTGGGTGCAGGGCTTGCGCCTTCTGGATGAGCGTCCAGCCTTGCTCCATCGCGGAATCGGACGGGCGGTACGCCAAAGGCCGGTACAGTCCAATCGCCTCCGCCCAATAGGCCATCGCGCAGGCGGAGTCATTATGGACGGCGCCCTCGAACTGCTTCTGGGCTTCGTCAAACCAGAACGAGTGCAGCAGAGCGATTCCGCGCTCGATTAATTGTTGTTCCTGGGGAGAACAGGAAATCGGAAAAGAAACCGTTCCCAGTTTCTCCGCCGCGTCCGCATGGTGATGAGTTTCGTCAGCCCACAGACCGCTCCCCCACGCTAATGCGAGCGCGATCCCTACAAACAGCAGGCACTTCTTCATTCTCACCACACTTCACAGCGCTTGTCCGCGGGGCGCACCATCGGAGAGTCTGCCTTGCAGCTAAACGCTTGTTGAAACTGCGGCAGATTCGAGAGCGGTCCAATCACGCGGTATTTCCCTATCGGATGCGGGTCGGATTGCATCATGACTCTTTGTTCCTCGATGCGGATGGCATCTCCGCGCCACTGTCCCCACGCGATGAAAAATTGTTGTTCGGGAGTAAAGCCGTCGATATCCGGCGGGCGCGGCTTCCCTTCGAGCGACTTCTCATACGCGAGGAATGCGACCTTCGCGCCACCCAGGTCGCCGATGCTCTCGCCCAGAACGAACTTGCCGTTATGGTGGACGCCGGGTTCGATGAAGTAGTTGTCGAATTGGTTTGCAACGCAGGCGCCGCGCACCTGGAACTGTTTAGAATCGTTGTCGGTCCACCAGTTCCGTAGACTTCCGAGGTAGTCGAACTTTGCGCCCTGATCATCGAAGCCATGGGAGATTTCGTGGCCAATCACCACTCCGATCGATCCGTAATTCACGGCGTCGACGGCGTTGTTGTCGAAGCCCGGAGGTTGCAGAATGCCGGCGGGAAAGACGATCTCGTTCCACAGCGGGTTGTAATACGCATTCGATGTAGGCGGCGTCATGCCCCAGCGGCCGCGATCGACCGGCTTTCCGATGGTTTGAAGATCGTCTTCCACAATAAAACGGCGACCCGCAAGATAGTCTTCGAAAAAAGCATCCCGGCGGATGTCGACTCTGCTGTAGTCCTTCCACCTGTCGGGATAGCCGATCTTGGGATTGAAAGTAGCGATCTTAGCCATCGCCCGCTCTTTGGTCTCGTCGCTCATCCATGGCCGGCTCAGAATGTCGTCGCGCATGGCTAGCAGAATATTGCGCACCATCTCTTCCGCCCGCGCTTTCGCCGCCGGTGGAAAGTATTTTTCGGCGTATTTTTTCCCCAAGGCCTCGCCCAGGAATCGGTCGGTAGATTCCACGCAGCGCTTCCATCGGGGTTTCATCTCGGCCTGGCCTCGCAGGTATTTCCCGTAGAACGCAAAATCCTCTTCCACGAGAGGCGCGGACAGCGCTGCCGCGGATGAACTCAGCGCCTGCCACTTGAAATAAACCTTCCAGTCAGCGAGGGATGTCTGCTGCAACTGCCGGTCGAATTCCTGCATGTACTTGGGTTGGTCGACGTTCAGATCAACATCCTGAGCGAGTTGATTGTGTTTAAAGTAGTCCGCCCAGTCAAAGTGAGGCGTCATTGCCTGGAGTTGGGCAAATGTCGAGTTGTGATCCGTAGAACTGGGATCGCGAAGGGCGACGTTGTCGAGCGAAGCTTCTGCAAACTTGGTCTCCATCGTCATCACGGTCTGCGCGCCTGCTGCCGCGGATTTCTGGTCCCAGCCCACCAGCGTAAACATCTTCGTGATGTGCTCTATGTATTTTTCGCGGGCTTCCTTGAAGCGAGCGTCAGGCTTCAGATAGTAGTCGCGATCGGGCAGGGAATAGCCGCTGGCTCCGACGTCCGCCAGCACCCAGGTGGGTTTGTGGGGATCCGTCGAGCTGGAAAGATTGAACGGCACCGTAACCAGAATGTCGTGCAGTCCGGCCATCATGGGTTGCAGGCCGCCGTTGTCCTTGACGGCGTCGATCGCAGCGAACCACTTGTTGAGCGGCTCGATGCCACGGGCGTTGACCTTGGACTCATTCATGCAAGCGCCGTAGTAGTCGCCGATGATTTGATCAGTGCTTCCTTTTGCCGCAGTCTTGTCCTGCTCCGCGTCCTCAAGTACATCCTTCAGCTTGTCCTTGGTGGTTTCCCCCGACTCCCAACGCTTGCTCCAGCGCACCTGGGTCGCGGGGATTGGATGGTTCGCGCGCCACGTGCCATTGGAGAATTCGTAGAAGTCGTTGCAAGGATCGACTTTCCGGTCAAGGTCGGTCACGTCGATGCTGTGCAGCGTGGCAGTCTGCGAAAGAGTGAGTTGCGAAAGCAAAATCAGCGGTAACAAGGCTCTGAAAATACGCATCAAGGGCTGTTTCTCCTGAGGTCTCGGTTGGTGAAGGTTGCGCCTGCCATTCTAGACGAGCCATGCCCTGGTTGGTTAGTTCTTCGGGATGTTATAGAACGAGGAATCAGCAAACTGAAGACGAGGAAGTTGCGGCCGAACGACCCGAAACGAGTAACCGGCTATCCACCCTGTTTCAATTCCAACAGCACTTGTCGAGCGATCTCTTTCAGCGTCTCGAAAACACCGTTGCCTTGAAAGGCGATGGCTTCCATGATCGGTTCGTTCTTGCGGCGTAGCTCCTTGCTCAGCGCATCCACCGGCAGAATGTTGGGCAGATCTCGCTTGTTCAGCTGCAGTACGTAAGGAATCTTATTGAAGTCATAGCCATGTTCTTTGAGATTGTCCATCAAATTGTCGAGCGCCTCGGTGTTGGCGTCCATGCGCTCTTGCTGAGAATCAGCGACAAAGACGATGCCGTCCACGCCGCGCAGAATCAACTTGCGGCTGGCGTCGTAAAACACTTGGCCGGGAACGGTATACAGGTGGATTCGGGTCTTGAAACCGCGCACCGAGCCCAGATCCAGAGGCAGGAAGTCGAAAAACAGGGTTCGATCCGTCTCCGTGGCCAGCGAGATCATCTTCCCCTTCTGCTGTTCGGCAGTCTTCTGGAAGATAAACTGGAGATTCGTCGTTTTGCCGCCCAGCCCGGCGCCATAGTACACGATCTTGCAATTAATCTCGCGGGCTGCAAAGTTGATGAAACTCAAAGACTTTCCTCAAGACATGCGCAGACGCCAAAAAGCTGGGCGCCTCCACTTGTAGTTTTGGCTTGGTACTGCTGGTTTTATACCACACGGCTATGCATCAAGGGCAGGTTACCCTGGTTACTAATTGCTCTCCGGGCTCGGCTCTCTCCTCCGCCACGCGGAAAACGCAGGTTGGCCCAGCGCCAGCATACCCAGCGTGGCCGGCGCGCGGGCTGGCGCACTTAGAGGTGCAGGAATTGGTTCGCTGACACTTCCGATTGCGTCCGTGCCCTTTGTTTTACCCGTAAGGATGGGCTTATTCGGAATAGTCTCATAGGCGTAGCCTGTGAGCGTGGCCGTGTATGTGTTAGTAATTTTGACGCGGGCCCAGCCGAAGTGTTCTTTTCCTTCGATGCTGAATTTCAAGCCCAGGTAAGCCATACCTGGTTTCCCACCCCACCTGCCGAATGCAGTGCCGCCCAACGGTCCGCCGCTAACGTCAAACATGACCTCTCGATTGGGTTGAAATGGCCTCTTTGGCCCGACCCGAACGCCAGCAGGCAATGCCGCGGCGCAAGATGCATGCTCGTGGCTTTCGACTCCCCAAATCGCATTGCGGCGCTGCACCGGTGAAACCGTCAGCGCGAAAACAAAGGTCGAAATTCCCCGATTCGAAGTAGAGATGCCATAAAACGAGAAGTCGCTGATGCCGTCGTGGTTAAGGTCGAGAAGGACGCCGTACTGGTTCATCAGCGGCTCGTTCGCCGGAGTGTAAACGATCTTCGCTCCGGCTGGCGGTACCAATGTCAGCATTCCCAGCCCGGCCGCGCCCGCGATCGCATAGGCGTTGAGCCGCTCGTGACAGGACTCGGAAAGATTGGATGGGATGCGGGAGAATCGCGGGGAACTCTTCATAAACTGCCTCCGCCGGGACGAACAGAATTGTCTTCCCCGGGCAGTTCAAAGTCAACCCAAAATCAGTCGCAGTGACCTGGCTGTACAGTTAGAATCACGACCTCAACGGCTCACCGGCAACGGATAGTACCCTGCCTTGGAAAACACGAGCACGCAAGGACGTAGATCCGAACTCTTGCACCCTGGCCGCCCAACCCTGACTTCGATCTCCCGATAGGTGCTGCTGGGCGTAGCCGCGGTCGCGTAGCCCAGCGTGTATTGATTGCGGGCGTCGCCGATGGCACGTTGATACGCGCCTTCAATGGCGTCCTTGGAATACTCAGCGAGAATCTCACCGCCAGTTGCGCTGGCGTATTTGGGCAGGATGTTGCTGTAGCCCTGCCACGGGACGTGGAGCTTTTCGATCTGCTTATAACCCGGAATCGCCGAGCCTTCCACCCCAATGCCGTAGACCAGAATTCCATTCGAAAGCAGCACCTTCAAGACGTCGCCGTAGCTGGCGTTGCTGCGATACTCGCGTCCGTCGCTGATGATGAATATGATTTTGCGTCGGCTCTTCTCCCGTTGACCGAGATCCATGGCGGCAAGCAAAACCGCGTCGTTCAGCACCCGAGACTGCTTCCCGGGCGAGATTGGGGTAGGTATGCTGCGGTCGACTGGAATGTTGTTGATCATCGGGCCCTGCGGTCCCAAAGGCCCGCCTGTAACCGGCACGCCGTTGTTCTCGCCGCGCTTGGTTTTCAGCTGGTTCAGCACCGCGTCCAGTCTCTTTCCCACGGCCCCAAAATCGGCCATCCTGCCCGAAGTCGTGCTGTAGGTATAGATCGCCACCTCGTCGAACTGACTGAAAGCCCCTTCCAACGCTGGAAGCGTCTGATTCACCTTCTGCACCGCAATGTCCGCCATGCCAAGATCGAGAATCACCGCTGCCGAAATGGCCAAGGGATCGCTGGTGAAGAAGTTCATCGTCCGCTTCTTGCCGTCCTCGTATATCGAGAAATCCTTGGGCAACAAGCCATTGACCAGGCGGCCGGAGTCGTCCGTTACCCGAACCGGTACAATCACTTGGTTGACGTTGCGCGTAATTCTGAACAGTTCGTCCTGCGAGGGGCTCCCGGTATCGGGAGTGGCGCCGCCTTCAGGTACCGTCTTTATCTCCATCGGATGCGGCGGCTCGGCTGGTTTGTCTGTACTGCCCGATGGAGTAGGATTGGCAGACGAGGGTGGCGCGTCGTTCCCCGGCGGGGCCTGCTCTGCCGGCGTTTCGCTTGGCGGTGTGCCTTGAGGCTCCACTGGCGGCGGGGTCGGAAACGGTTGCGGCGGCCGGCTGGCCGAAGGCGCATCTGGAATGTCCTGCTTTTGATCGGGTTGCGGCGGCACCGACTGCTGAGCAGCTACCGTCCCTAACGCCAAAAGAAACAACAGGATTGCCACTCCAGCGGCAGCACGCCGCTTACCGATCCATCGAAGCACAGGGGAAACCTCTCCGCCTCACGGCAAAATGCTTTTACTGTCGGATGCCAGGACTTCCAATTTGGTGCATCTAACGCTAGAGGAATAGACTAACAAAAACAGCGAGAGAATACTTTCATGTCCAAAGCCTCCTCACTTCCGGTCTTGCGCGCTTTGCTATTCATACTTTTGCTGGTGGGGTTTGCATTCGCCAGTGCCCAGCAATCCGCCGCCCCTTCCCAGGACCAGAACCGTCAGGATCAAGATCAAGACCAGGCTGCGACGACGCTGAAAGTGAACGTGAACATCGTCCAACTCTTCTTCAACGTCAAGGACAAGAAGGGCGCGCTGATTCCCAGCCTGACCAAGGACGATTTCCAAGTTCTTGAAGACGGCAGGCCGCAGACCATCAAGTATTTTGCGGCGGAGTCGAACCTCCCCCTCACCCTCGGCATTTTGATCGACTCCAGCGGCAGCCAGGCCCGCGTCCTCGACATGGAAAAGCAAGTCGGTGGTGACTTCCTCAGTCAGATCCTGCGCGACAAGGACCTCGCATTCGTCCTCAGCTTCGATGTTAACGCTGAACTGTTGCAGGATTTCACCAGTTCCGTGCACGCACTGAAAGCCGCGCTCAACACCGCCCGCATCAACACGGCAGGCGGCAGCGGAGGCGGTATCCCCGGCTTGGGCGGAGGCACCATCCCCACCATCGGCGCTCCTAAGGGTACGGTGCTTTATGACGCCGTGTATCTGGCCGCGCACGACGAGTTAGCCCAGCAAATCGGGCGCAAAGCCATGATCTTGCTCACCGACGGCGAAGACCAGGGCAGCCAGCTTAGGATCAGGGACGCCATCGAAGCGGCCCAGAAGTCCGACAGCATCGTCTACGTGTTGCTTTGTGCCGACCGCGGTTTTTATGGGAGCTTCGGTGGCGGCTATTCCGGGGACAGCGAAATGAAAAAGCTGACCCAGGAAACCGGAGGACGCGTCATCGAAGTGGGAAACAAATACGACAAACTGAAAGAGGGCTTCGCGCAGATTGCCAACGAACTGCGCAGCCAGTACAACATCGGCTATAGCTCAACCAACGCCAAGCTCGACGGCACCTTCCGCAAGGTTGAAATCCACGCCAACAACAAAGACTACAAAATCCAATCCCGCACCGGCTACTACGCCGTTCCCAAGCGCGACTAGCGGCAGGGCGAGACCTAGCAAGCTAGGTCTCCACAGAAAAGAAATAACCGTAGCAACGTTGCATGCAACGTTTCATCTTTAGAGGTTCTTCCGGTCCTTCACCCGGATCGCGAACTTCAATCCCGACCAGACGTCATTCACCGCGCAAACTTTCACATCCACCAACCCCGCCTCCAACCCAATTCGCCGCACCTCATTCTCGTCAAGGTCAGAAGCCACGCCAGAACTCTTCTTCGGCCAACTCACCCAAAGCATCCCGGCCGGGGCAAGCAGTTTCGCGACCCGCGAAAACTGCTTCTTGAGTTCGCTCGCGGATTTCACACAGATCATCGCGAAATCGACTGGCCCACCCTTAGCAACCTGGCAACTCGCAAGCGCACTCTTCAACTCAGCCGTCACCTCGGCCGGCAAGTCAAACAGCGCAACTCGAAAGTTTTCTTTGATGCCCAGTTTCTTGGGCAAAGGAGTGCCAGAGTATCCCGCCATGCGTTGACCTACTGCGAGGGAGCGTAATATCCGTGCCGGCTGCGCACCCGCAGGCCCTTCTGGCCCAGAGCCAGGATTTCGACGCTGCGATAGCGCCCGTCAGACAGGAAGTCAGCAGGTTTATACGAAATCGCATACTGGCTGCGCAGCTCTTCCTGAATCGCCGCAAACGCATTCGCAACTTCGTTGAGCTGAAATGGAACGTACGAACGCCCTCCCGTTGCATCCGCAATACGCTCCAGCACCTTGTCTCCGTGATGCCCTGTGCCGCTCAGGTTCGTGCTGATGGTATAAATAATCACGTCTGCCCGTTGCGCCATCTCGATGGCTTCTTCCCGCGTTACGTGACTCTGGTTATCGTCGCCATCACTCAGCAAAATGATCGCCCGGCGTACCGGCCCTTTGTGCTGTGCCTTCATCAGTTTGTCACGACAGGCAAAATACAGCGCATCGTACATCGCGGTACCGCCTCCCGGACGCAGCGAGCGCACCCCGACCGAAAGCCGTTCCGTGTCGTCGGTAAAATCCTGCGTCACTTCTGGAGTCACATCGAAACCCACAACAAAAGCCTGGTCATACCTCGGACGAATCGTTTGATTCAGAAACTCAACCGCCGCCTGTTGCTCGAACTTGAATCGGTCACGCACGGAATTGCTCGCGTCGACCAGCAACCCGACATCCAGAGGCAGATTCGCTTCGGCGTGAAAGCTGCGAATCTCCGACGCCGGCTTGCTGTCATCCACCACCTTGAAATTCTCTTTCTTCAAATCCTTTACGTAGTGCCCGTGCTTATCGGTCACCGTGAAAACCACGTTCACTTCGTTGACCGTGCTCTTAATCGTCGTCAGCGAGTCATCTTCCGACGGGCCCGACCCCAGGGGAGAACTGGCGGCGGGCGAGGCTGTCCCCTTGGGCGCCTGATTCGAGGGTTGCGTAGCCGGCGCGGCGGCATCTGGCTTGGCGGAACCGGTCGGAACCTGAGCCTGTTGAACCGCCGCCGGCGGCGCTGGAGCAGTCTGCGGTTGAGCCGACGGCGCCACTTTCTGCGGCTGGTTTTGCGATTGCGTCGCGGAAGGCGCCGAAGGCAACTCCGCCTGCCCCGCATCCTGCGCCCTCAGCGCAGACACACCAAGCACAAGCAAAATACTCAGCAAGGAAATGACAGTGCGGGGCTTCATGAGTTCCCCAATTATAGCCGCAAATCAAACGCTCCACCCATGACCGGAGTTCACCGCACCAGAGCGTACAATGGTTTTCGCCATGCGTCGCCTTCTGACCATCGCCACGCTTCTGTGCTGCGTTACAGCCTGTGCCCAGGATTGGAGTCCATTGGAGTTTCTCATCGGCCACTGGACCGGAGAGGGCACTACTGCGGACCAAGGCTCCGGCGCCGGAGCGTTCTCCTTCACTCCCGACCTCCAAGGCAAAGTCCTGCTCCGGAGGAACTTCGCGGAATATCCCAAAACGAACGACAAGCCCGCGTATCGCCACGACGACTTAATGATCATCTACCACGACGGCACTGCTCACGACCTGCGCGCGATCTATTTCGACAACGAGGAGCACATGATCCACTACGCGATCAAGCCCGCTGGAAATAGCGCTGTGTTTCTCAGCGAAGGACCACAGGATGCTCCGCGCTTTCGGCTGACCTATACCAGTGCCGGACCCGACCGCCTGAAGCTGAAATTCGAAATCGCGCCTCCGGGAAAAGACTTCGCCACCTACATCGAAGCCAGCGCCCACCGCGATAAGCCCGACAAATGAACTGCCGGCATCATCGCCCCGCGATTTTTCCCCGCACTACTACCACCGCGGCCGCCGGCAAATCGTACCAGGCATCTTTCCCGCCATTTTGCCTCGAGTGCAGAACCGGCCCATCCGGATCGGCCGTGCCTTTGGTGATCGTCACTACAGGTTTCTCCCCCGCATGTTCCGAGTGCGCCATAAAACGCGTCTCTGCCGGATGCCACTGATACTGATTTTTTCCGAAAGTTGCAATCTCCACCGGACCCGAGAAAAATCCTGCGTCCTGCCCCGCCTGATCATGAAACCAGATTCGCACCCGGTGCGCATTCTCCTGATCCCGGTTCACCGCCATCACCGACCACTGCCCATCCGGACGCTTCACCGCATACGCCGTCACCAGCGCATGGCCCGCGCCATCGTCGATGTCACCCTTCGCCGGAAAAACAAGGTGCTCCCCTGCTCCCGGCTGCACCCACTCCAGATTAATCAACTGCGAGACAAAGAATTGTGACAGCGGCTGCTGAATCTGATAGTTGGCATCGACGGTAAACATGCCAAAGGTTCCCGGAGAATCGTTACATCCATGTTCCATCTGCAGCGGCAAGTAATGGAAAAAGTAAACTCCGTTCCCACCTGAATTCAAAAACGATCCAATGTAATCGGCCAGCCAGACCCCCGCGAACATGTCCATGTAGGTTTCGCTCGCGGCGGAAGAAAGATTCGATTCCGTGATGAAC
>Ga0210410_10002276_pt1 | contig 17338 bp, 17 predicted proteins | sample IncBWC4MmetaG_FD_161058 | JGI IMG/M metagenome (GOLD analysis project Ga0210410, IMG submission 161058) | Forest soil microbial communities from Barre Woods Harvard Forest LTER site, Petersham, Massachusetts, United States - Inc-BW-C-4-M | ecosystem: Environmental > Terrestrial > Soil >... | reverse complement strand
TCGGGTCGCTCGTCAGTCTCCTACCTGTTTTTTCGAGCGAATCGCGCAAGATGGGATACCCCGTCCTGCGCTGTATTTTGTTCCCGTTCCGCAAGCCGGCTTCGAGAGACAATCAGGGTTGCGGATCGATCGATGACCGACGCTGGCGCTCCGTTGATGCCCCCCAACGATCCTCAAAGTGCCTCTCCGGCGGAGGCCGGCAAGCCTTATCGCGTGCTGGCGCGCAAATACCGCCCCTCCAGTTTCGAGGATTTGATCGGCCAGGACGCCGTGGTCCGCACCGTGTCGAACGCGTTCGAGACCGGGCGGATTCCGCAGGCCTGGATCCTGACCGGCGTGCGCGGGGTCGGCAAGACCACCACGGCGCGGATCCTCGCCCGCGCGCTGAATTACGAATTGCCGGACGGCTCGGTGAAGGGTCCGACCATCCACATGCCGGTTTTGGGCGTGCATTGCCAGGCGATCATGGAAAGCCGGCACATGGACGTCCTGGAAATGGACGCCGCGTCCCATACCGGCGTCGATGATGTGCGCCAGATCAACGACAGCGTGCGTTACGCGCCGGCCAGCGCCCGCTACAAGGTCTACATCATCGACGAAGTGCACATGCTCTCGACGGCGGCGTTCAACGCCTTCCTGAAGACGCTGGAGGAGCCGCCGGAGCACGCCAAATTCGTGTTCGCCACCACTGAAATCCGGAAAGTCCCCGTGACGGTGCTGTCGCGCTGCCAGCGGTTTGACCTGCGCCGGGTCGAGGCCGACGTGCTGATGAAGCATCTCGGGAATATCGCGACAAAAGAAGGCGTCGAGGTCGAGCCGGAGGCGCTCGGCATCATTGCCCGCGCCGCCGAAGGCTCGGTGCGCGATTCGCTGTCGCTGTTCGATCAGGCGATCGCCCATGCCGCGGGCCCGGTGCGGGCCGACGCGGTGCGGCAGATGCTTGGGCTCGCCGACCGCACCCGGGTGATCGATCTCTTCGATTCGCTGGCGCGCGGCGATATCGCCAGCGCGTTCGGGGAATATCGCGAGCAGTACGACACCGGCGCCGATCCGATCGTGGTGCTGTCGGATCTGGCCGAATTCGTCAATTTTGTTACCCGCGTGAAGATCGTGCCCGCGACGGCCGACAACGTCGCCTACAGCGAGACCGAACGGTTGCGCGCGCGCGATTTCGCATCGAAGCTTTCGATGCGGGTGCTGTCGCGGATGTGGCAGATGCTCCTGAGGGGCATCACCGAGGTGCAGGCTGCAACCCGCCCCGCGGCAGCCGCGGAAATGGTGCTGGTGCGGATCGCCTATGTCGCCGACATGCCGACGCCGGACGAGGCGATCCGCATGATCGAACAGAATGGCGGCACGTCGCCGGTGGCTGCCGGCAACGCCGCGCCGCGCAGCGCGCCGGCCCCGACCATGTCGGCGGCTCAAACCTCACCTCCGCGCATGTCCGCCGCGCCCCGGGCCAATGCCGAGCCGTCACCCCGCCCGCAAATGGTCGCGCCGTCGCCGGATGCGCAGGCCGCGCCGGCGGCACGCCGGATTGCCAGTTTTCCGGAACTGGTGGCGCTCGCGGGCGAGAAACGCGACCTGCTGACCAAAGCCGCGCTGGAAGCCGACGTCCGGCTGGTCCGTATCGAGGACGGTCGCCTGGAAGTGGCGATGGAGCGCAGCGCGGCGCGGACGCTGATCAACGACCTGTCGCGCAAGCTCGAGCAATGGACCGGGCGGCGCTGGACCGTGATCGTCTCGAACGAGGCCGGGCAGCCGACGCTGCGTTCGCAGAACGAGGTCGCCAAGAACCAGCGCGAGCGCGCCGCCGAAGCCGATCCGCGGGTGCAGGAGGTGCTGGCGCGCTTTCCCGGCACCAGGGTGGTCGAGGTGCGCAGGCTTGCCCCGGAGCCGCCGGAATCCGATGCTAGCGGTGAAGACCCTGCCGAAAGCCCCGACAGCGACGATTGATAGCGACAGACAAGGAAGCATTCATGGCTGATTTTCTCGGCATGATGAAACAGGCAGCGGAGCTGCAATCTAAAATGCAGGCGATGCAGGAAGAACTCGGCCATGTCGAGGTCGAGGGGATTTCTGGCGGCGGCCTCGTCAGCGTTCGCATGACCGCGAAGATGGAAGTGAAGGCGGTCAAGATCGACCCCAGCCTGATGAAGGCGGACGAACGCGAAATCCTCGAAGACCTGCTGGTGACCGCCCACAACGACGCGCGTCGCAAGGCGGAAGCCGCGATGACCGAGAAGATGCAGTCGCTGACCGGCGGCCTGGGCCTGCCGCCGGGACTGGGCCTCACCTAAGATGGCCATTGCGGTTGCCGGTCCCGAAATCGAACGCCTGATCCAGCTGCTGGCGCGGCTGCCGGGGCTCGGCCCGCGTTCGGCGCGGCGTGCGGCGCTGCATCTCATCAAGAAGCGGGAAGCGCTGATGACGCCGCTGGCCGGCGCGCTGCAGGTCGCGATCGACAAGATTCAGGTCTGCAAGACCTGCGGCAATATCGACACCCAGAATCCCTGCACGGTGTGCACCGATCCGCGGCGCGACCCCTCGATCATCGTCGTGGTCGCCGACGTCGCCGACCTCTGGGCGCTGGAGCGTGCGCATGCGACCAGCGGTCGCTATCACGTGCTGGGCGCGACCTTGTCGCCGCTCGACGGCGTCGGCCCGCAGGACCTCACCATCGACGCACTGGTTCAGCGCGCGCACGATCCGCAGGTAAGCGAAATCATCCTCGCCTTGAACGCCACCGTCGACGGCCAGACCACCGCGCACTACATCACCGACCTGCTGCAGGAGGCGAACGTCAAGGTGACGCGGCTCGCCCACGGCGTGCCGGTCGGCGGCGAACTCGACTACCTCGATGAAGGCACGCTGTCCGCGGCGATGCGGCAGCGAACCCTGTTCTAGCAACCAGATACGGAAATGATCGACATGACGAAACGACGATTCGGCATACGGTTGGCCTTGGCCGTGGCCCTTGCGGTGACGACCGCCGCGCCTGCGGCCAGGGCGCAGCAGGCCGATCAACCGCCCAAGGCGGGCAAGCTCATCCACGCCGGCGAAGTGCTGTCGGGCGAACTCAATGCGCTGCGCGTTCGCGGCGACAAGAACGGAAAGCGCGTCGCCACCTATCAGCTCACCAGCGAGCCGCGCCGCCTTCCTCCGCCGAACGGACTGTGCGGCCTGGAAACCGGCCCGGAGACGTTTCAGATCGTCATCAGCAGCGACGCCCAGGCGGCGCAGTTGAAGTCTTTTCTCGGTAAGGAAGTCTCGCTGAAAGTAGACGAGGTCGCCTGCGCGCAGGATGCCGGCGAGATGAGCGAAGCCATCGTCACCAAATGGAGCGTGGTGACCAAGCACTGACCTGCCGCCGTCCCCGTCACAAACCAGTGTCCCGCCCAGCTCATCACGAGACCAGACATCATGGCTGAATATCGCACCGTCAACGCCGATTCCCTGACCAGCGTGGTCCGCAACATCGTCAAGGCCGGCGGCTCGTCCGACCGCGAAGCCGATCTGGTGGCGACCAACCTCGTCGAAGCCAACCTGAAGGGCCATGACTCGCACGGCGTGGGCATGGTGCCGCGCTACATCGACGCGATGAAGGAAGGCGGCCTCAAGATCAACCAGCATGTCAGCGTGGTGATGGACGGCGGCGTCATGCTGACCCTCGACGGCAATGTCGGCTATGGCCAGGTGATGGGTTATGAGGCGATGGAACTGGGTGCCGAGCGCGCCAAACGCAACGGCGTGTGCGTGGTGGGCCTGTCCAACTCGCATCACATCGGCCGCATCGGCCACTGGGCTGAGCAGTGCATCGCCCACGGCCTGGTGTCGATCCACTTCGTCAACGTACTGGCGCGGCCAATCGTTGCCCCCTTCGGCGGCCGCGACGCGCGCCACGGCACCAATCCGTTTTGCGTCGGCATCCCGCGTCCGGGAAAAGACCCCATCGTGCTGGATTTCGCCACCAGCAAGATCGCCCAGGGCAAGACCCGCGTGGCCTACAACAAGGGTGAGCAACTGGCCCCCAACACCATCATCGACAACCAAGGCAATCCCTCGACCGACCCGCGCTTTACCGTCATCGAGCCCTCGGGCGCCATCCTGCCGTTCGGCGAGCACAAGGGCTCGGGTCTCGCCTTGATCTGCGAATTGCTGGGCGGCGCGCTCTCGGGCGGCAAGACCGTGAGCGGCAAGCTGGACGGCGCCCGCAAGGTGATCAACAGCATGTTTTCCATTCTGATCGATCCCGTCAAAATGGGAACCGGCGAGAACCTGGCGCGCGAGATGGAAAGCTTCGTCGCCTGGCACATCGCCTCGCCGCCGGCCGAAGGCGTCACCCACGTGAAAATCGCCGGCGAGCCGGAGCGCGAATGGAAAAAGCAGCGCCTCGCCGCGGGCATCCCGGTCGACCCCGCGACCTGGCAGGAGATCGTCGCGGCCGGCGCCAAGGTGGGCCTGGACAACGCAGCCATCGAGAAGCTGGCGAGCTAGAGCCTCAAGCAAAAGCTGTCATCGCCCGGCTTGACTGGGCGATCCAGTACGCCGCGCTTTTCGGTTCGATGACGAACGCCTCTGGAATACTGGATCACCCGCCTTCGCGGGCGATGACAACTGAGGCTAATCCTTCGCCGCCTCCAGCGCCGCAAAGTGACCGCGCCGCTGCAGCCACACCAGCAGGATCAGGCTCGGCACCGCGACCACGACGCAAATCATAAAGAACAGCGGCCACCCGGTTGCCTTGGCCACGAAACCCGCGCCCGACGACAGATAGGTCCGCCCGACCGCGGCGAGCGCGGTGAGCAGCGCGTATTGGGTCGCGGTGTTCAGCGGGTTCTGGCACAGCGCCGAGAGATAGGCGACGAAGATCACGGTGCCGACGCCGCTGGTGAAGTTTTCTGCCGTGATCGCAAACGCCAGCGCCCATTGATTGATGCCGACCAGCGCCAGCCATGAGAACGACAGGTTCGCGACCGCCTGCAGCACGCCGCCGATCCACAGGCTAGCGGCCAGCGAATAGCGCCGCGCGACAAACCCGCCGGCAAAACCGCCGATCAGGGTCGCGGCGAGGCCTACGCCCTTGACGATGGCGGCATAGTCGTTGCGGGAAAAGCCGAGGTCGATCACGAACGGTGCGGTCATGGTGCCGGAAAACGCGTCGGTGAATTTGTACAGCACCACGAAGGCGAGCGCCGCGAGCGCATCCTTGCGCATCAGGAATTCGGAGAACGCGCCGACCGCGGCGTTGAGCACGCGCGTAAACGCGGTCTCGGTGCTGGTCGCGGCTTCGGCGCGCGCCGATTGTTCGGGCTCGGTGGCGGCGAGCGCCGTGGCGGTGCCGATTAGCACCAGGGCGGCCATCGTCACATAGCCCCACATCCAGGCGGACGAGCGCGGAAGGCCGGTGCCTTCGTAGGCGCTGACCAGGAACAGCGCGCCGGCGGTCGAGACCAGCATGCCGATGCGATAGGCCGCGACATAGGACGCCATGCCGGCGGCCTGCTCGCTCTCTGGTAGGCTTTCGATGCGGAACGCATCGACCACGATGTCCTGGGTCGACGACATCGTGGCGACCAGCAGCGCGCCGAGCGCCACTAACAGCGGCGAGCGCGCCGGGTCGGTCAGAGCCAGTAGCAGGATCGATATGATCAGCAACAGTTGCGAGCACAGCAGCCAGCCGCGGCGGCGGCCGAAGGCGCGCGTGAACAACGGCACATGCAGCGCATCGGTGAACGGCGCCCACAGGAATTTCAGCGTGTAGGGCGTGCCGACCAGCGCGAACAGCCCGATGGTGCCGAGATCGACGCCGGATTCGCGCATCCACACCAAAAGCGTCGATCCCGACAGCGCCAGCGGCAGCCCGGAGGAAAATCCGAGCAGCATCACGATCAGCACCCGCCGCTGCAGATAGACCGCAATACTGTCGCGCCAGGAGGCGCGGGGGGTGGCCTCGGATGTCGCCGCAATCGGTGGCTTGGGCAGCCTGTCAGGGGTGCTGGTCATGCCGCAGTGCTAGCAGGATTCGGGCGGCGGTGCCTCCCTTCCTCGCCGCACTAGCCGCGCCGAAACCTCGTCCTGGGCGATTTCCTCACAGAGGTTCCTTAAATTACCTGCCCATGACCCCTGTTGCCTGCCGACCGAATCCTCTTCCGACATCCGCCGCCGGCGCCGCTTCGGCGCGGTGGGCATGCTGCGCGACCAATCGAGCAACTTCCTCCGCGTGGGTTGCGATCATGAAATGCGCAGCCCCTTCGATGGTTGCAAGCGTCGCCTGGGTGATGCGTTCGCTCAGAATCTCGTTGACGCGTTGCATGGCGGGGTGACTTTCTCCGCCCCGGACGATCAGCGTCGGGACCTCAACTTGCGCAAGCACCTCCGCGCTCAGCGGATAATCAAACGCGGTTTCCCAATCGAGGATGTTTACCGGCGTTGTCGCCACGGCATAGGCGCGAACCCGCGGCGGCCACGAGGCAAAGGTGCCGGCGCCGGCGAAAAAGTCGATCAGCGTTTCGATCGCTTCGGCGTTGCCATCTCTGAAGGCGGCGAAATAGGCGCTCGTCATCTCGCCGAATGCGCGGATGTGCTGGATTTCCCCGCTTCCGTCCAGCATCATCACAGCCGGTGCCTCGATGACGGTAAGGCTTGCGAGCTCGGCCCGGCCGCGCAGCGCCACGGCGAGCGCCACCAGGCCGCCGAAGGAGTGGCCGACCAGATGGACGCGGCCACCCGCTTTTCGAATGACCGATTCGAGCGTCTCGGCTTCATGCGATACCGACGCATCGCCCGGTATCCGCCGCTCCGCGGTTCCGCCATACCCGGGCAGACTGGTGGTGACGCAGCGAAACCGGTTGCCCCAGGCGGCGATAACCGGTCGCCACGCCGCTCCGGTGCTGCACGATCCCGGCACAAGCACCATCGTCGGCCCGACGCCCGATTCCTCGTAGTCGATGTTGCCGCGGGCTTCTACTATCATGGCATGGTTCCTTTTGCCGCGACAGCCGCCGCGGGATGCGGCACCGGTAGGATCCGGCGCCGCCGCGAAATTTGAATCGACTCGGTGGATCAATTGGATTTGCGCCAGGGCACCAGCATCGACACGCGCTCCCGGTAGCGTCGATAGTCGTCGCCGAAGAGATCGATCAGATCGCGCTCTTCGAGCAGGATGCCGACAAGGATGTAAGCCGTCGTGACCGCCGCGAACAACAGGTGTCCGATCGTCATCGTGGGCGCCACCCAGAACGCGATGATGAAGCCGAGGTAGAGCGGGTGCCGCACGAGTTTGTAATAAAGCGGCGTGCGGAAGCGCGGTGCGGGCATTGAACGACCGGCGAGGTTGTTGGCGACCTGGTGCAGTCCGAACAGCTCGAAATGGTTGATCAGGAAGGTGCTGGTGAGCGCGATCAGCCAGCCAAGCAGCGAAATGCCAGTTACGGCCATGGCGATCTGCGGATCGTCGATTTGCCACACCACGGTCGGGATCGGGCGCCACTGCCAGAGCAGCAGGGCGAGCGCGAGGCTCGAGAACAGCACATAGGTGCTTCGCTCCACCGATTTCGGGACGAATTGAGTCCACCAATCCTTGAATTGCCGGCGGGCCATCACGCTGTGCTGCACGGCAAATATGGACATCAGAATGAGGTTGACGATGGCCGCTTCCATCGCCGGCCCGACCGTGCCGCCGTCGATGGTCTTCGGGACCGCCATGCCGGATACGAAACCGATGGCGTAGAGGAACGTAACGAAAAACACAAAATAGGAGACGATTCCGTATAGAAATGCGACTATCCTGCCTATTGGATTGCTCCGGGAATCCGGGCTGAATGTTTGGGATTGGGTCATAACATCCTCCGATCGGACGATCCTGACGACCGTCCTTGAGGTTAGAGGATGTGGGGAGCGTGATCGAAAGACTTTGCTTGGCGCTTGATTTCTCCTTGAGATGGTCTTGATTATTTCTTGAGAGCGGCGGCGTGGTCCGGATTTGAGGGTGCCGTGCAGTTTTTCTTTAACGATCATGCGCTCGATACCGACCGCCGCGAGCTCTACCGCGGCCCCGAGGCGGTAGCCGTCGAGCCCCAGGTGTTCGACCTCCTGGTATTCCTGGTGCAGAATCGCGATCACGTCGTCAGCAAGGACGACCTCATCAACGGGGTCTGGGGCGGCCGGATCGTGTCGGAATCAACGCTGACCAGCCGCATCAACGCCGCGCGCAGGGCGGTGGGCGACAGCGGCGAAGACCAGAAACTGATCCGCACCATCCCGCGCAAGGGCCTTCGCTTTGTCGGCGCGGTGCGAACGCAAACTCAGGGCAACGAACAAGCTGTCGGGCCGCCGCATGAAATCCAGGAGCCGCCGCGCCCGGCGCTGCCGTTGCCCGACCGGCCCGCCATCGCCGTGCTTCCCTTCGCCAATTTGAGCGGCGATCCGGAGCAGGAGTATTTTTCCGACGGCATAACCGAGGACATCATAACCGCGCTTTCCAAACTGCGCTGGTTCTTCGTGATCGCGCGCAACTCGTCGTTCATCTACAAGGGCAAGCCGGTCCACATGAAGCGGGTCGCCGAGGAACTCGGCGTCGGCTATGTCGTCGAAGGCAGCGTGCGCAAGGTCGGTGACCGCGTGCGCATCACGGTTCAGCTCAGTGACGCCGCCACCGGCAACAATATCTGGGCGGAACGCTACGATCGCGCCCTTGCCGACGTATTCGCGGTGCAGGACGAGATCACCGAGGCCATCGTCGCCGCAATCGAGCCGCAGCTCTATGCCGCGGAAACCTTTCGTTCGCGGCGCAAGCCGCCGAACAGCATGGACGCGTGGGATCTGGTAATGCGGGCGCTCTCGCATTTCTGGCGCGTGACGCGTCAGGACTATCTGGTGGCGCAGGCCCTGCTCGAGAAAGCGACGGCCATCGATCCGAATTACGGCCAGGCGCTTGGCGTGCTCGCCACCAGCCAGACGTTCAGCGCCCATATGGGTTGGTCGGATATGGCGGCGGTGGTGCCGCTGGCCGAGCGTGCGGCGCTGGCCGCGATCCGGGCCGACAGCGAAGACCCCTGGGCGCATAACGCACTGGGTTCCGCCTATTTGTTCGGGCGGCGTTTCGAGGATTCGCTGGCGGAACTGGAGGTCGCGCTTCGACTCAATCCGAACTTTTCGCTGGCGCAAGGCTATTACGGTCTGGTGTTGTCCTATGCCGGGCGGTGGGAAGAAGGCAGCGTTGCCGCGCGGCGCGCGCTGCGGCTGAGCCCGCGCGATCCATTCTCGGCGGTTTTTTGCGGCATCGCCGCCTACGCGCAGTTCGTCGGGCGCAATTACGACGAGGCCATTCGACTGGCGCGCGAAGGCATCCGGCAACGCAGCGATTTCGTCGGCGCCCATCGGGTGCTCACGGCGGCCGCCGGCATGGCCGGAAAGGACGATGTTGCCGCGGCCGCGTTGCGGGAGCTTCGCCGCGCGCAACCCAATATTTCGCTCGCCTGGATCGCAAACCAGATGCCCATCATGCAAGAGGCCGAACGAAAGCATTATCTGGAGGGCTTTCGCCGCGCGGGGATGGAGTAGTCCAAGCCGTCGGGCGGCGGATGATGTGGACGCCGCTTCAGGTGCGGTAATGGAGGGGTGTTAGCGGACTCGGCGCAACAGATTATACTGTCATCGCCCGGCTTGACCGGGCGACCCAGTATTCCAGAGACGGTAGATGGGAGCACGCAGTTACTACGTCTACATAGTCGCCAATCGCATCGGAGCTACGCTTTACATCGGCGTAACCAACGACCTCGTTCGTCGCGTTTACGAGCATAAATCCGGTGCTCACGAAGGCTTCACCAAACACTACGATGTAAATCGGTTGGTCTATTTTGAATGCTTCGACGACATTGAAGCTGCCATCCATCGCGAGAAGCGGCTGAAGAAATGGGCGCGCGCCTGGAAGATTGCGTTGATTGAAAAAGATAATCCAAACTGGATTGATCTTTATCCTGAGATCGCCGGGGGATAACGAAGCGTGGTCGCTTCGACTTGGGGGCCTCTGGAATACTGGGTCGCCCGGTCAAGCCGGGCGATGACAGCTGGTGTGTCGCTCCTTTCCGGCGTTATTCCCCCGCCTGCAGCTTGCGCGGCAGCGGGAACAGTTCGGGCGTATCCTTGACGAGGCGCGGGATCTCCGCGGGCGCCTCGGTCTTGCTGAAATCCAGTTCCTCGATGCGGCCCGCGCGCTTTTCGATCTTGTCGGCGGAAATCAGGATCTGGCGGACGTCCTCGTTGACGTCGCCAAAATGCTTCTGCAGCTTCAGCACCCGATCGCGCAGGCGCCCGAGGTCGTCGCCGAGGTTGAGGACTTCGGTGCGGATCTGGTCGGCGGCATCCCGCATCCGCGCGTCTTTCAGGATCTGCTGCATCACCTGGATCGCCAGCATCAGGAGCGACGGCGACACCAGCACCACGCGGGCGCGATAGGCCTTCTGGATCACGTCGTCGAAGCCGTCGTGGATTTCGGCGTAGACCGATTCCGACGGCACGAACATCAGCGCGGTGTCCTGGGTCTCGCCTGGAATCAGGTATTTTTCCGCGATATCGCTGACATGCTTCATCACGTCATTGCGCAGCCGCTGCGTGGCGATCTTCTTTTCCTCGTCGCTGCGGGCGTCGTGCAGCGCGGTCATCGCCTCCAGCGGGAATTTCGCGTCGATGCAGAGCGGCCGCGCGTCCGGCAGGAACACCACGCAGTCCGGCCGCTTGCCGGTCGAAAGCGTGAACTGGAATTCGTAGGACCCCTTCGGCATGCCGTCCTGGACGATCGCCTCCATCCGCGCCTGGCCGAACGCGCCGCGCGACTGCTTGTTGGCGAGCACATCGCGTAGCGTGGTGACCTGGGACGTCAGGTCGGTGAGGTTCTTGTGCGCATTGTCGATGATGCCGAGCCGCTCGTGCAGCACGCGCAAACTGTCCATGGTATTGCGCGTGGTCTGCTCCATCGACTGGCCGACCCGGTGGGTCACCGAATCCAGCCGTTCGCTGACGGTCCGCGCCATCTCGGCCTGGCGGCCGGCCAGCGCCTGGCCCATCGCATCGACGCGGCCGGTGGCCTCGCTCTGCGCGCGCATCATTTCGGAAAGCCGCTCTTCCAGCTCGTCGGCGCGGATCGCCTGCGCCATCGCCAGCTCGGCGCCGTGCCGGCCGGAGCGGGCGATCACGACGGCGATGATCAGGAGCAACAGCAGCGCCAGCGCGCCAAAGCCGATCAGCGCGGCGCCGGTGCGGACCGGCAGGTCGTCGATCGTGAAAAGAATCTCGTTCATGGAGCCCTTGTAGCCGATTCGGCCTTGAACGCGAACGAAGAGGGAACATTTATGGTGAATCGCGGGTAAATTTTTATGGTTAAAACTTCGCTAAAATTCATGGTTAAGCGAAAGTAAACAGGCCTGCCCTTCGGATTGACCCCGGCAAGTCGGCAGCTTAAATCGCCCGCCAAGGCATCCAGAGACATCATGGCACTCCGAGAAATCATCATCCTGCCGGACAAGCAGTTGCGGCTGGTCTCCAAACCGATCGAAAAGGTCACCTCGGAGATCCGCAAGCTCGCCGACGACATGTTCGAGACCATGTACGACGCGCCCGGGATCGGGCTCGCCGCGATCCAGGTCGCCCAGCCGGTGCGGCTGATCACCATGGATCTCGCCAAGAAAAGCGAGGACGGCGAGACCAGGCCGCAGCCGCGGGTCTTCATCAATCCGGAGATTTTGTCGTCGTCGGAGGAGATGTCGGTCTACGAGGAGGGGTGCCTGTCGATCCCCGAATATTACGAGGAAGTGGAGCGGCCGGCAAAGGTGCGGGTGCGCTTCACCGATCTCGACGGCAAGGTGCATGAGGAAGACGCCGAGGGGCTGTTCGCCACCTGCATCCAGCACGAGATCGACCATCTCAACGGCGTGCTGTTCGTGGATTATCTGTCGAAGCTGAAGCGCGACCGCGTGCTGAAGAAATTCGCCAAGGCCGCCAAGAGGGCGGCGGAGTAGGCGCGCAAAACGCTCAGCCGTCATGCCCGGCCTTGTGCCGGGCATCCACGTTCTTCCCTCTGTGAGGCAAGTACGTGGATCGCCTGGAGCGCAGACAAGTTTACGTAGTCTGCGCAAAGCAGACTACTATGCCACGGCCATGACGAGTAAACTTAATCGTCCTCGGGATTTTCCATTCCATGTCCCTCCGCTTGATCTTCATGGGCACGCCCGAATTCTCGGTGCCGACGCTGCTCGAACTCGTGGCCCATGGCCATGAGATCGCCGCCGTCTACACTCGCGCGGCCAAGCCGGCCGGCCGCGGCATGAAGCTGCAGCCAACGCCGGTCGAGCAGGAAGCGCGGCGGCTCGGCATCCCCGTGTTGACGCCGAAGACGCTGAAGACGCCGGAAAGCCTGGAGGAGTTCCGCGCCCGCGAGGCCGATGCCGCCGTGGTCGTCGCCTATGGCATGATCCTGCCGCAGGCTATTCTCGATACCCCAAGGCTCGGCTGCTTCAACCTGCACGCCTCGCTGCTGCCGCGCTGGCGCGGCGCGGCGCCGATCAACCGCGCCATCATGGCAGGCGATGCGGAAACCGGCGTGATGGTGATGAAGATGGACGTCGGCCTCGATACCGGCGACGTCGCGATGGCCGAACGCATCGCGATCACGGATGCGATGACGGCCGCCGACCTGCACGACGCGCTGGCGCGGCTCGGCGGCGACCTGATGGTGCGCGCGATCGGCGCGCTGGAACGCGGCATGCTGCAACTGACCAAACAGAGCGAGCGGGGCGTCACCTATGCCGCCAAGATCGACAAGGCCGAGGCGCGGATCGACTGGAGCAAGCCCGCGCGCGAGGTGCTGCGCCATATTCACGGGTTGTCGCCATTTCCCGGCGCCTGGAGCGAGATGCCGATCGAGGGCCAGCCGGTTCGGGTCAAGGTCCTGCGCTGCGCGCTGGCCGGCGGCGGCGGCGCGGCGGGCGGCTTGCTCGACGATCACCTCACCATCGCCTGCGGCGAAGACGCCATCCGCATCCTCGAACTGCAGCGCGCCGGCAAGGCGCCGATGAAGGCGGAAGAATTCTTGCGCGGCACGCCGCTGAAGCCGCCGCTGCGGCTATCCTGATGCCCCGCTACAAACTCATCATCGAGTATGACGGCGCGCCGTTCTGCGGCTGGCAGATCCAGGAGAACGGCCCGTCGGTGCAGGGCGCGCTGGAGGACGCGGTCAAGGCGATCTGCGGCGAACAGGTCCGCGTTCACGGCGCCGGCCGCACCGATGCCGGCGTGCATGCGCTGGCGCAGGTCGCGCATTGCGACATTGCCAAACATTTCGTGCCGGGAAGATTCCGCGACGGGCTGAACGCGCATCTGCGCCCGCATCCGATCGGCGTGCTGTCAGCCGATATCGTGCCGGAAACATTCGAGGCGCGGTTCTCCGCGAAGAAGCGGCACTATCTCTACCGGATCGCCAATCGCCGCGCCAATCTCGCGCTCGACATCGGCCGCGCCTGGCGCCTGCCGCGACCGCTCGATACCGACGCGATGCACGAAGCCGCGCAGAAACTGGTCGGCAAGCACGACTTCACGACGTTTCGCGACACCGAGTGCCAGGCGAAATCGCCCGAGCGAACGCTGGATCAGCTCGACGTCGTCAGGGACGGCGACGCCGTTCACATCATCACCTCGGCGCGCTCGTTCTTGCACAGCCAGGTGCGCTCGATGGTGGGCTCGCTGGTCTGGGTCGGCGACGGCCGCTGGAGTCCCGACGATCTTGCCGCAGCGCTTGCCGCGCGCAACCGCGCCGCCTGCGGCCCCGTCGCCCCACCGGAAGGGCTTTATCTGGTGCGGGTGGATTATTGAGGAGCTTCCTTATCCCTCCCCCTCGTGGGGAGGGTGGCCGGCCGAAGGCCGGCCGGGTGGGGGGCTGCCTCCGCAAAGTGATTGTCTGCGCACTGCCGTGCGCAACCCCCACCCGTCACATCGTTCGCTATGCTCACGATGTGCCACCCTCCCCACAAGGGGGAGGGACAAGGAAGCGATGCGGCTGGCCCAGTTACCGGGTCGGATTGCCGTGTCGTTACCCGAAATATCTATCCAGTATTCCCCGATAGATCCGTGTCAGCTTCTCGAGATCGGCGACCGGCGTGCGCTCGTCGATCTGGTGCATGGTCTGGCCGACCAGGCCGAACTCGATCACGGGGCAATAGCTCGCGATGAAGCGCGCATCCGAGGTGCCGCCGCTGGTGCTCAATTCCGGTTTGCGGCCGGTGACTTCCGAGATCGCCGAGACCGCGAGGTCGGTGAACGGACCGGGCTTGGTCACGAACACGTTGGAATTGGACGGCTCCCAGACGATGCGGGCTCGGATGCGGTTGCCCGCGGCTTTGGTCAGGCGTTCTTCGACCAGAGCGCGCAGCGTCTCCTGGGTGTGGAGATCGTTGAAGCGGATGTTGAATTTTGCCCGCGCCTGACCGGGGATCACGTTGCCAGCCGTGTTGCCGACATCGACCGAGGTGAATTCGAGGTTGGAGGCCTGGAATTGCGCACTGCCGTGATCGAGCGGCTCGTCGCTGAGCGCCACGATCAGCCGTGAAATATCCGGCACCGGATTGGCGGCGCGCTGCGGATAGGCGACGTGGCCCTGGACACCGTCGACGTACAGCATGCCATGCAGGGAGCCGCGGCGCCCGATCTTGATGCAGTCGCCGAGCTCCTCGACATTGGAGGGCTCGCCGAGCACGCAATGATCGAACTTCTCGCCGCGCGCCGCCGCCCATTGCAGCAGTTTTATCGTTCCGTTGACGGAGATGTCTTCCTCGTCGCCGGTGATCAGGAATGAGATCGAGCCCTTTGGCTTGCCGCCGTTATCGGCAAGATAATCCAGCACCGCGGCGACGCTGCAGGCGATGCCGCCCTTCATGTCCACGGCGCCGCGGCCATAGAGAAAACCGTCCTTGACGTCGCCGGAGAACGCACCGTGGGTCCAGGCGCGCTCGTCGCCGGGCGGCACCACGTCGGTATGCCCGGCAAAGGTGATGTGCGGGGCACAGTCGCCGAGGCGGGCATAGAGGTTGTCGACGTCGGCGGTGCCGGGTTCGCCGAAGGTGACGCGATGCACCTCGAAACCGGCGGCTTTCAGGATGGTTTCAAGCACGCCGAGCGCGCCGGCGTCGGCCGGGGTTACCGAGGGGCAGCGGAGGAGATCCCGGGCAATCGAAAGGGCGTCAGTCATGCCCCCGCTTAACATGCTCGCCCGGCGATGGGCCAGCGCTGTGCGGAACAAATTCGAGTTCGCTCTGCTGGTCCCAGCGCGGCCGCGTTTCCACCGGCGCACCCGGCGCACGAAGCGCTAACGGCGCCAGCGGGTCGGGGCCGAACCGGTTAGGCCCTTTTGTCCCACGCAGGCACAGCATTTCGACAAAAGCCCAGAGGCTGAGAACGCCCAGGACCAGCATGAGGAAGTTTACCGGGTAGGAATCGCCAAGCCAGCCCCCCACCTTGCCGAGCAGATTCGGAGCAACGAAGAACGGGACGATCCACCAGCCGCTTTTGTTGTGATCGTGAAGCCGCTTGACCGTGGTGGCCGTCAGAAACCACATGCCGACGACAAAGATCGGAATTCCACCCGCATAGAATAAAACGGAAGTCAGGATCCTGGTCGACGCCGGACCGGTATTGCTGAAGTCGGCGCCGAACGGCAATGACCGCGGATCGCCGAAGATGTCGTGGACGTTGAGGTGAACCGACTCGACGCCGACACCGAAGATGGCACCGAGAGCGGACGCCAAAACCGCAAGGAAAACACCGCAGGAAATCATACTGGCAAACAGCGCATACCAGTATTTGGCGCGGTTGATGCGGCCCTCGAAGCTGAACAGGAAATCGTTGCTGGTCCAGCTATTGTCCATGACCTGACCTCCGGACGTCCGGAAACGGCCGGCGGTCCGGAATATTGGTCGTATGGACCGGCTTTTGGTTCGAACCTAGTCCCGCAGCAGCTCGTTGATGCTGGTCTTGGCGCGGGTGCGCTCATCGACGCGTTTGACGATGACGGCGCAGGCGGTCGACGGGCCGGGCTGTCCGTTCTTCAGCGGTCTTGCCGGCAGGGTGCCCGGCACCACCACGGCGTATTCCGGCACCTCGCCGATGAAGGTTTCGCCGGTATCGCGGTCGACGATCTTGGTGGAGGCGCCCAGGAACACGCCCATCGCCAGCACCGCGCCTTTGCGTACGATCACGCCCTCGGCGACTTCCGAGCGCGCGCCGATGAAGCAATCGTCCTCGACGATCACGGGCTCGGCCTGCAGCGGCTCCAGCACGCCGCCGATGCCGACGCCGCCGGAAATGTGCACGCGCTTGCCGATCTGGGCGCAGGAGCCGACCGTCGACCAGGTGTCGATCATGGTCGACTCATCGACATAGGCGCCGAGATTGACGAAGGACGGCATCAAGACGACGTTCCTGGCGATGAAGGCCGAGCGGCGCACGATGGCGCCCGGCACCGCGCGAAAGCCGGCGTCGCGAAACCGGTTCTCGCCCCAGCCTTCGAATTTCGAGGGCACCTTGTCCCACCACGAGGCCTTGCCCGGGCCGCCGGCGATCGCGCTCATGTCGTTCAGCCGGAACGACAGCAGTACCGCCTTCTTCAGCCACTGATTGACCTTCCATTTGCCGCTCGCTTCGCGTTCCGCCACGCGCGCCTCGCCCTTGTCGAGCAGCTCGAGCGCGGAATCGACGGCGTCGCGCACCTCGCCTTTGGTCGCGGTCGAGATTCCATCGCGGGCATCGAACGCGGCGTTGATGGTGGATTCGAGGGCGGGCAGGGACATCGAGATTTCCTTGATATTTCCTTGGGGCGCGATTTTGCTGATCAGGCGAGGGGCTTTGTCGGGATTTGGCGGCGGAGAGTCAAGGTTTTGCGTCGTCCCATCAATATGTCGTCCCCGCGAACGCGGGGACCCATGACCACAAATGTCAGCCTTGAGCCAGGCTGGGGCCCCAGCCGGCCCAGCAATGCCCATTGGCGGTTATGGGTCCCGGCTCGCGCTTCGCTTGGCCGGGACGACGAAGATTAGGTCTTCATACCCAACCCTTGCAAAAACCCCGTCAGATCGTCGGTGACATGATCGACATGGGCAGCATCGCGGCCTTCCAGCTCCCAGTCTTCGCGCACCACTTCCCTGGAGCCGTCGGGCACCACCAGCACCGTGGTCATGCCGAGCTGGTGCGGCACCACGAGGTTGCGCGCCAAATCCTCGAACATTGCAGAGGTGTTCGGATTGACGGCGTGATCGCCGAGGAATTTCCGGTAGGTCTGCGGCGCCGGCTTCGG
>Ga0210410_10002274_pt1 | contig 17346 bp, 17 predicted proteins | sample IncBWC4MmetaG_FD_161058 | JGI IMG/M metagenome (GOLD analysis project Ga0210410, IMG submission 161058) | Forest soil microbial communities from Barre Woods Harvard Forest LTER site, Petersham, Massachusetts, United States - Inc-BW-C-4-M | ecosystem: Environmental > Terrestrial > Soil >... | reverse complement strand
CTCCCCGATTTTTCGATGGGTTGCGCTTGAATATTTGATGGGAAAAGGCTTGACGGTTGGCGGTTCGCGCAGATACTTGTGGGCATCGTTTGTGGTGCGCATTGATCTGGCATTGCGGACGGGTTGACTGAGCGGAGAGACGTCGAAATTCGGGAGTACTGCTTATGCGAGATGAGATGCGGGCGAGAGCCTTTCGAGTGGGAATCGCGGGACCCGTGGGTTCAGGGAAGACGGCGCTGGTGGACCGGCTGAGCAAGAGACTCTTTCCGAAGATCAACCTCGCCGTGGTCACCAACGATATTTACACGAAAGAGGATGCGGAATTCCTGCTGCGGCAGGGCACGCTTCCGGCGGAGCGTGTGAAGGGTGTTGAGACAGGGGCATGCCCGCACGCGGCGATTCGGGAAGACGCTTCGATGAACCTGCAGGCAATCGCTGAACTGGAAGACAGCCTGCCCGGGCTGGAGCTGATTTTCGTGGAAAGCGGAGGAGACAATCTTGCGGCGGCGTTCAGTCCGGAGTTGGTGGACGTGTGGATTTATGTAATTGACGTGGCCGAGGGGGATAAAATACCGCGCAAGGGCGGACCGGGGATCATGCGCTCGGATCTGCTGGTGATTAACAAGATTGATCTGGCGCCATATGTGGGCGCGTCGCTGGAGGTGATGGAGCGCGACTCGCGGAAGATGCGGGGCGAGCGGCCGTTTCTGTTCACGAATCTCCGGGAGGAGGTGGGGCTCGACAAGGTGATCGCGTGGCTGGAAGACAAAGTGAACCAGCCGGCGGAGGCGCGGCGCGGATTGATTGATGCGCATCTGCCCTATCCGGGGCGCACGCACACTCATGAGCACGGCCATTCGCACGACCATGGGCACGAGCATGGGCATCATCACTGAAGAAGGGGTTGGGGGCAAACGGTGAAGCCAGAGCGCGAGTCGACTGCCTTGACTCCTTCAGAAGAGTTGGCGCACTTGCGGCTGCTGCATCTTGCGGACAGCGCGCTGCCGATTGGTTCGCTGGCGCATTCGTTCGGGCTGGAGACCCTTGTATCGGCGGAACTTTTGCGGGCCGGCGATTTAGGGGAATTCCTGTGCGGTTATTTGCAGGAGATGGGAATGCTGGAAGTGGTAGCTTGCCGGGAAGCGTTTCATCTGGCGCACCTGGGCGGTGAGGTTTTCCTGGCGGCGCGATGGATCGAGATTAACGATTGCTTGAGCGCGCTCAAGCCGGCGCGTGAAAGCCGGGTGGCGAGCGCAGCACTCGGCCGAAATTTTCTTCATGCGGCGATGGGACTTGGCGATTTTCACGGACTTCGCGAAGCTCGGGAGGCGTCGCTTGGATGTAGGAGTCTGATTCATCAATCCGCGGCATTTGGCCTGGTGAGTGGGGCGCTTGGATTTGAGGAAATGCGCGCTGTGCTCGCCTATCTCCATCAGATGAGCGCATGCCTCATCTCCGCATGCCAGCGATTGATGCCGCTGGGCCAGACCGAGGCGGCGCGCATCTTGTGGAACTTGAAGCCGGCAATGATGGAAGTTGCGGCGGGCAGCACCAGCTTGACCCTCGAAACAGTGAGTTGCACCATGCCGCTTCTCGATTGGGGAGCGATGGAGCATCCTGCACTGGCGACACGGTTGTTTATCAGTTAGCCGGCGAAAGCGTGGAATTCCGATGGCTGCAACGGCAAGAGAGGCGTTCCGGGAGGCGCGGGAGATTCCCGGGTCAAGCCGCGCGCGGGCGTTGCTACGACTGAATTTCTCGCGTGATCCGGCAAGCGGCAATACGGTCCTGGCCGACAGTTTTCAGGAAGCGCCGCTGAAGGTTGTGCGTGCGTTTACGTTGGAGGAGGGCACGGCGCTGGCTCATCTTCACAATGTTTCGGGAGGATTGCTCGGCGGCGACCGCCTCGCGATGCGAGTTAATCTCGCGAGAGGAGCAAAGGTGCAGTTGACGACCACCGGCGCGACGCGGATCTACCGTAGCCGCGAGGGGTTTTCCACCACTACGCAGTCGAGTGAAGTCTCCGTCGGCGAAGGGGCATTGCTCGAATATCTGCCCGATGCCACGATCCCTTTTGCCGGAGCGCGTTACACACAGCAGACGTCGATCGAACTGGCAGCAGACGCCGGACTTTTCTGGTGGGAGATCGTTGCGCCAGGCCGGCAAGCGCGCGGGGAGCTTTTCGATTACGAAGAATTTTCAATGAGAACCCACGTGAGCGCACTTGGACGGAGAATCGCTGCGGAAAACCTTTGCCTGCGGCCCAAGCGGGGAAAGGTTTCGTCGCTTGCGCGCCTGGGACCTTATCATTACGCGGCGACGTTTTATATTTGCCGGGTGGGCCTGGAAGTGAGTACGTGGCGCGACGCGGAGGACCAAATTCGCGAGCTGACGACTGGAATGACTCGCCGCGGCGAGATTCTTTGGGGAGTGAGTTCGCTGGTGGCGCACGGGCTGGTCGTCCGGTGCCTGGCGCGCAACGGACCCGAGGTGTTGCCGGGGCTCCAGGCGATCTGGCGGAACGCCAAGCGCCGCTTATATGATCGGGAAGCGATTCCGCCACGAAAGATGAATTGACCGGAGGCGTTTGTGCATTTGAATCCGCAGGAACAAGAGAAATTGATGATCGTTGTGGCAGCGGATCTTGCGCGGCGCCGCCAAGCTCGCGGACTGAAATTGAACTACGTCGAAACCATGGCGATTCTGACGGCGGAAGTGATGGAAGCAGCGCGCGACGGGAAGACGGTGGCCGACATCATGAGTTTCGGGGCGCAGATTCTTACACGCGATCAGGTGATGGAGGGAATTCCGGAAATGATTCACGAAGTGCAGGTGGAGGCCACATTCCCGGATGGCACGAAACTGGTGACCATTCACGACCCGATCCGGTAGCGGGTATATGCGGACTGGTAGACGCAAGCGGAATCGAGTGGAGTCTAGGGTGAAATGATGAAGCCGGGCGAGTATCTGCTGAACCTGGACGCGGGACCCGTAGAAGCAAACGCGGGGAGGAGAACCGCGCGGGTGCTGGTGAAAAACGCCGGCGACCGGCCGATTCAGGTGGGAAGTCATTTTCATTTCTTTGAGACGAACGCATCTCTCTCGTTTGATCGCGCGGGAGCCTACGGGATGCGCCTCAACATCGCTTCGGGAACCGCGGTCCGCTTTGAACCAGGAGAAGAAAAGGAAGTGGAGCTGACGGAGTTTGGAGGCCAGCGGATCGTTCATGGATTTAGCGGCCTGGTGGACGGCGAGCTCGACGATGAACGGATGCGAGTGGATGCGATCGAACGGGCACGGAAAGCCGGCTTTTCTTCCTCAAGCGAAGGACACAGCAGATGAGCCTTCTGATTCCGCGCCGGACATACGCCGACCTTTATGGGCCGACGAAGGGTGACCGCATCCGGCTGGCCGATACGGACCTGATCATCGAAATTGAAAAGGATTTCACGCACTACGGCGATGAAATTACGTTTGGCGGCGGAAAAGTGATCCGCGACGGCATGGGACAAAGCAGCACGGCGCTGCGCGAGGGGCGATCGGGCGCGCTGGACCTGGTGATTACAAACGCGGTGGTCGTGGACCATTGGGGAATCGTGAAGGGCGACATCGGAATCAAAAACGGACGAATCGTGAAAGTGGGAAAAGCCGGGAATCCCGACACCATGGAGGGCGTTGATCCGGAACTGGTGGTGGGCGCGGCAACCGAAGTAATCGCCGGAGAACATCTGATTGTGACCGCCGGTGGCGTGGACAGCCATATCCATTTCATTTCACCGCAGCAAGTGTATGCCGCGATTTCAAATGGAATCACGACGATGATCGGCGGCGGGACTGGTCCCGCGACGGGAACGGCTGCAACGACCTGCACTCCGGGAGCCTGGAATCTGGCGCGGATGCTGGAGGCGGCGGAAGCGTGGCCGATGAATTTCGGTTTTCTGGGCAAGGGGAATGCCGCCTCAATGGCGCCTCTAGCGGAGCAGATTGAGTCGGGTGCCTGCGGATTGAAGCTGCATGAAGATTGGGGCACGACTCCGGCGGCGATCGATGCGTGCCTGAAAGCGGCTGACGATTTCGACGTGCAAGTGGCGATTCACACGGACACGATCAACGAAGCGGGATTCCTCGAAGCCACGATTGCCGCAATCGCAGGCCGGGCGATTCACACCTATCACACGGAAGGCGCTGGCGGAGGGCACGCGCCCGACATTATAAGGATCGCGTCGTTTCCGAATATTCTGCCTTCGTCGACGAATCCGACGCGCCCGTTTACGGTGAACACCATCGCGGAGCATCTGGACATGTTGATGGTCTGCCACCATCTGAATCCGCAGGTGCCGGAAGATGTGGCGTTCGCGGAGAGCCGGATTCGGCCGGAGACGATCGCGGCGGAAGATATTTTGCACGACATGGGCGTAATCAGCATGATCTCGAGCGATTCGCAGGCGATGGGCCGAGTCGGCGAAGTGGTGCTGCGCACGTGGCAGACGGCGCACAAAATGAAAGCGCAGCGCGGCCCGCTGGAGGGAGATTCACAGCGCAACGATAATCAGCGCGTGAAGCGATACGTTGCCAAATACACCATCAACCCCGCGATCACCCACGGAATGGCTTCCGAGATTGGCTCGATCGAGCCAGGGAAACTTGCGGACCTGGTGCTGTGGAAGCCGGGCTTCTTTGGGGCGAAGCCGGAAATGGTGTTGAAGGGCGGGTTCATCGCATGGAGCGCGATGGGCGACCCGAACGCGTCCATCCCGACGCCGCAACCGGTATTGTATCGGCCGATGTTCGGGAGTTTCGGTGCGACAACCTGCGCGACGGCGTTTACATTTGTTTCGCAGGCCGCGATGACTGCCGGAATTCCTCGAAAGCTGGGCCTGAAGAAGATGGTTCGCCCAGTGAGCAAGTGCCGCCGCATTGGCAAGACCGATATGGTACACAACAGCGCAACACCGAACATCGAAGTTGACCCGGAGACTTACGAAGTACGCGTGGACGACAAGTTGATTACCTGCGAACCCGCGAGCGTCCTTCCCCTCGCGCAGCGCTATTTCCTTTTTTAATGCGGGCTTGCAGCCAACCCAAAGAAAACTGAAAGCGCTTCGCTCCCTTCCCAAAGAAATGTATTCTGTTAGCCGTTCAATGTTCAGGCGAACACTGGCGTAGAGGATGCTGCTAGCTGGCTTCAAAGGCGGGAGAACAAGGTGAAGAGGTCGCTTGCTGTAGATGCTTTAAAGGATATTTTCGCCCCACTCCAGCACGCACATGAAGCGTTCGCGTCGCGATATCCGGGACCGAGAGGCGATCGGCAGCCGGTGCACACGGTTTACGGCGGAGCACATTTATTTCGCGCGGACACGGCGAGGCGGCTGGGTGAAAAGGCGCTCAAGGCACTAGACGAATACGCGCCGGATTTTATTACATTTGCGAGAGCCATTGAGCTTCCCGGATCGGAGCACCTCGGTGGATCGCCGGACGCCGGTGCGCTTGCCAAATCCGTTCAGGCGAATCCCGGAGCCGCGCGAAAAGATAACAAGCACGCGTGGTTTGCTTGCACGCTTTACCAGCGCGTCCGCGAAAAGCTACAGTGCGAGCCAGTGGAGGATTTCCGTATTGATTTTGAAGATGGCTTCGGCAACCGGCCGGACGATGAAGAGGATCGCTATGCCGTGGCCGCCGCCGGTGAACTGGCTGCTGGGATGGCGGCGGCCAGCCTGCCGCCGTTCACCGGGCTGCGCATCAAACCGTTTAACGAGGAATTGCGCCACCGCAGCATCCGGACGCTGGACATTTTTCTGACGGAGTTGCTGGGGAAAACGGGCGGAAAACTTCCGCAGAACTTTTTTATCACGCTGCCGAAGGTGACGATTCCCGAAGAGTCCGCGGCGTTGGCGGCCGTTTGCTCGCGCCTGGAATCCACGCTGGGCTTGCGCGCGGACACCCTGCAGGTGGAGCTGATGATTGAAACGCCGCAGTCGATTTTCAACGAGCGCGGCGAACTGAATCTGCTGCCGCTGGCCGCGGCTCTACGGGGACGCTGCGCGGGAGCGCATTTTGGCACTTATGATTACACGGCCGGGCGCGGCATCACGGCGGCTCACCAGCACATGATGCATTTTGCCTGCGACTTCGCGAAAGAAGCGATGCAAGTGGCTTATGCGGGCACGGGCATCTGGCTTTCGGACGGGGGGACGAATATTCTGCCGGTTCCCGTCCATCATGCCGGGACAACCGCTTCACCTCTTACGGCCGGGCAGATTGAAGACAATCGGAAGTCCGTCGAGCAGGCTTGGAAACTGCATTTCGAGCACATCCGGCATTCGCTGGTGAACGGCTTCTATCAGGGTTGGGATTTGCACCCGGCGCAACTCGTCACTCGCTACGCGGCGGTGTACTCGTTCTTTCTGGAAAGTCTGGATGCGGCATCGGAACGCTTGCGCAACTTTGTCGAGAAGGCCGCGCAGGCCACGCTGGTTGGCGAGGTATTCGATGATGCGGCAACCGGCCAGGGGCTTCTGAACTATTTTCTGCGGGCCATCAATTGTGGAGCGATTACAGCGGATGAGGCTCAGCGGCTTACGGGACTGACTAAGGCCGAGTTCCGGAGCGCTTCGTTCGTGAAAATTCTGGACGGCCGGAAGAAATAGCCGCACGGATCAGTCGTTGCGCAAGGTGGCTTCGATCAGGCCGTGGGGTTCGTCGGTGGGCAAGAAAATCTCCTTGGGATTTTCGAGGTGAAAGGGCGAGAGGTCGACGAGATTGAAGTGCTTGTTCGGAAGGGAAAGATGAATTTCCCGAATGCCGGGGAATTTCCGGAGCACGGCTTCACCCATGTCATAGAGTGTGTGCTGCAAAGATTCGCTGCTGTGATTCGCGAAAGCTTGCAGCATCGTTTCCCGGACGCTGTGCCAGGTTGAGTCGAATTCGGACACATTTTCGCGGTACAGCCAGTCCGCGCGGATCGTTGTGGCAAGAATCCGGTTGCGATCTTCTTTCAGCGTTGTGTACTCGTCCCTCAGGAAGTTTTCAAACGCGGAGTCCGCGGTTTTCAGCACGACTAGTCTTTCGATGCCGGCGTGGAGAGTCTTCTCTTTGCGCGTGGCCGTAACAGTGGCGGTGCGCTTCTCGTTGCTTGAGCCGGTGAACGTGTGCGGGTGCGATTTTCCCTCGAGCGAGAGGCGCGTCCATAGAGTTTCGCCCGCCTCGATAGACGCGCGGGAGACTTGCGGGTCGCGCTCCAGAAAATGGCCAGCGAGGCGGAGGCAAAAATCCTCGGGCGACTCGATGGAATGTAGTTTTGCCAAGGCGTAAACGGTGTTTTTCATCGTGTCCGTTGGCAAAACCTTGCGATTGTCGCCTTTGATGTGGGCCGACTCGAAATCGCCTTCGAGGCGAATGCCGAGGGTGAGTTCCTTGATGTCGTGCCGATTGGGATGCCGCGCGACCTGCAGGATACGGACGCGCTGTTTGCCGTAGTTATTTTCGCCGAGCCGGATGGCCATCGGTCAACTCCCGCGATACGTGGAATATCCAAAGGGGCCGAGCAGCAGCGGAATGTGATAGTGCTCCTGCGAGTCGCGTACTTCAAACACAATGATGACTAGCGGATAGAGAGTGGCGATCTTGCGGTCGGCAAAATAGGCGCGTGTGTCGAATGTCAGGCGATAGATTCCCGCGGGCGCGGCTTTCGCAGCAGTCCAATCACGCAGGCGGCCATCGTTATCGGTTGCCCCTCGGGCGGCTTCGGTCCAATGGCCGTTTGGAGAGCGCGCTTCAAGAATTACCGGAACGTTTGCGGCCGGGCGTCCCAAAGATATGTCCAGAACGTGCGTGGTGATGTGGCTCATGACTCGAGTAATTTCTCCAGCCGAAGCCGGGTAATCTTGCGCTGCTCTTCCGCGGCGACACGCAATTCTGCGTCAGGGTCGTTCGGCAAGCGCTGGTGAAGGGCACCCAGGATTTCCTCGCTCGATTTGCCGGTGGCACAGATCAGAAAAACATAGCCGAATTTTTCGACGTAGGCGCGATTTTGCGCGGTTAGCGCTTCCAACACTGCGGGAGCCGTCCTCTGCGCCGAGGATTGCTCTTTTCGGGACCAGCGACTCGCGGTTGCGGATTGTCTGGCCTTGGCTCGCGTTTCTCCAATCGGAGGATGGTGCAGGAAGGCTTCGAGCCAGTCTGCAGGCGCCAGGGCGGACCAAGTCTTGTCCGCGGCATCGAAGAGTTCCGTTTCGACGCCGAACGGCCGGCGCGCGGTCATCTGTTGCGCCCATTTCTTGGAGCCGCAGCAATCGAGCAGTGTGCGGAGCGCTCTCTGCCGCGGCGTGCGATTAAAATGTTCCAGGGATAGGGTGCGATCTGCCGGAACTTGCGGGCGGCCGAATATTCGGAGCCGGCTGACGCCACCGTCAGGAAAAATCTGGAATCGCACGTGGGTCGCTACGCCCGACTGGAGAAGCTTTGTGAAAACGTGGCGATGGTTGGCTTTCAGCTTAGTGTTGGGAAGCACTTCTGCCCAGGTCAGGGAGGAAGCAGCCCGTGCATCAGCAGCTGAATTGTTCGCGGAAGCTGCTTGCAGCGCGCACGAATCGGGATAATTTCCTTTGAAGTGGGCGGTGTCGACCTCGACTCGGTGGACTGTACCCGGGACTCCGAGTTTCAGGATGACCCAATCGTGGCCGGGGCCACGCCTGCGTCTGGTTTCCCAGCCGTCGCCCATGTTTTTCGCGCGATAGGGCATCAAGAGGTTGCCTGGGGCGCCATAAAATTGATCGCTGGAAACCACGACGCTGCCGCCATTTTCCACGGCGATCAAATTAATTTCTCGACGTGAGAGTAATTGCTGGCCAGGAACGGCTTCGCCGTAAACGCGCAGGCGAGCGACTCCGCCATCCGGATAAATCTTGAAACGAAGATGAGTGAATCTCCGGGTGTTCTCGACCGCGAATAGATTCCGGGAATCGCCTTTCAACGAAGTTTCCGGAACGATCTGGAGCCAATCCGTTTTTTTCGAGCCCAGCCGGCTTTTCTCCCTGTTGTAAGGAGGGCGTTCGCCGAGGTCGCCGCCTTCGAGAGAAAATCGCTCCGGATAATTGCCCGTAAAAAACCTGGTGTCTACCACGATACCGCGAATGATTCCCGGCAAACCCAACCGGAGGATGCACCAGTCATAGCCGGGTGTGCGGCGGCGGCGCGATTCCCAGCCGTCCATCCATTTTCCGCGATCAGTGTATTTTCCTTCGATGAATATAGGATTGGAATCTTTGACGAGATTTTCTTTGGGCGCGAAAAAGTCATCGTTGGCCTCGAGCACGCGGCCGCCGAGGCGTTCGGACGCGAGATCGGCGAGTTGGGTGAAATCGTTCATCGTTGGCCTCGAAGGAGAACTTGCCCGGCGGGTGCGGTGCAGAATTTGTTGCGCTCGAATATCTTCACACCGCGCAGGAAAGTGGCTTCGACTATACCTATAAGGTCGCGTCCCGCATAGGGTGTGAGTTTGTGGCGGTGATGAAGTTGCGCGGGATCGACTTTGAAGCTGGCATCAGGATTCCAGATCAACAGATCTGCGTCACGACCGGGGACAATTGCTCCTTTTTGATGATCGAGGCCGGCGAGACGGGCGGGAGCTTCGCACAGCCATTTAGCAAGATGCGTGAGAGAAAATCCCCGGCGTTTGGCTTCCGTCCACACAGACGGAAGACTGAGCTGCAGCGAGGCGATGCCGCCCCAGGCATCCAGAAAATCACCGGTAGCTTGCTGCTTCATCTCGGGTGGGCAAGGCGAGTGGTCGGTGGCGATCATGTCTATGGTTCCATCCCTCAAGCCGGCCCACAGATGTTCGCGATTTTCGCGTTCCCGGAGGGGCGGCGCACATTTGAACTGGGTGGCGCCGTCGAGGATTTCTTCGGAAGCGAAGATCAGGTAGTGCGGGCACGTTTCGACAGTCACCGGCTGGTTACTTGCTTTTGCCTTCCGAATCTGCGGAATCGCGTCCGAGGAGGACAGATGAACGACGTGAACGTGCCCGCCGAACTCATTGCCCAAACGCAGAAGCAGGTCAATCGCTTCATTTTCTGCAGCACGGGGACGCGCTTCGAGCCATGTCTGGTAGGACTTTCGCGGAGCGTTGGCGGCGCGCCCCTTGGCGGCGGCTTCGATCGGCCCCGGCAGTTCGGCGTGGACCAGGAGAGGCGCACCGAGTTTTGTGAGCACGGGCAACGCGACGCGGAGATCGGGTTCGCCGACGCACGAAAATTCTCCGACGCCGCTATCAACGAGGAAACATTTGAAGCCGAAGCAACCCGCTTCCCAGAGGCTGACCAATTCATGCGCATTGCCGGGAACGACGCCCCCCCAGAAACCCGCGTCCACCGAGAGTTTTCCGGGTACAGCAGCGAGCTTGGCTTGGAGTGCGGCAACGCTGGTGGTTGCTGGAATGCTGTTCAGGGGCATTTCGATGAGCGTCGTGACGCCGCCGGAAGCCGCCGCTTGCGTTGCCGTTAGAAAACCCTCCCAGTCGGTGCGTCCGGGTTCGTTGATGTGGACGTGCGTGTCGACCAAACCAGGCATCACGGCGAAATCGCGTGCTTCGTAGATCTGCGTTCCCCGGGGAACCTCATCAAAGCCGGAAACGCTTGTGATCACTCCATCGCGAATGTGAATCGCCGCGGCGCGTTCGCCATCAGGAGTGACCACCCGGTTGCCACGAACTATCAGGTCGAGTTCGCCTTTCGATTCCCCCGAAATGTTGGTGGCAGCTGGCATGCTCTGCTAGCTCGCAAGGCTTTCGCAGAATTCTGCGAGGAGATTTTGGGCCACGCGGAGACGGTAGCGCGCGGTGGAGCGGATGTCGTCTATCGGTGCGATCTCGCGAGCGAGGGTCTCCTGCGCAGCGCGGAGGGTTGCAAGCGCAGGTTTTTCACCCCGCAATATTTGTTCGGTTTCGGTCGCGCGAAGCACGGTTGGGGCGACGCTGCCAAGGGCGATGCGCACATCGGCGATTCGCCCGGCATCCACTCGCGCCACGCCCGCGAAGCAGACTTTCGAGATGGCCTGCGCCCTGCGCGTGCCGACCTTGCGATAAAACTGCTTCGTAAAACCTTTGTTGCGGGGCATGCGGATTCCACGAATTAATTCGTCTTCGCCCATGGCAACTTTCTTGTAACCCTTCCAGAAGCCATGATAGGGAACCCAGCGCGCGCCGCTTGCGGAGACAAGTTCAAGCTCCGCGTCATAAACGAACAGCGCGGGCGGCGAATCCGCGGCCGGGGAGGCGTTGGCGATGTTTCCGCCGAGCGTGCCGCGATTCTGCGTGGCAATGCTGCCGGTTTCGGCGGCCGCGCGGCACAGCAGCGGAAATTCGCGGGCGAGCATTTCATGGCGGCGTATTTCGGAATACGTCGTCAGGGCGTTGAGCGTCACGTGCGTGGGCGTGGTCGCGATGCCGCGCAATTCCGGGAGCTTCCAAATGCTCAGGAATTTCCGGTGCGGAAGTTTTCCGGCTTCAAGAAGCACCATCAAATCCGTGCCGCCGGCAAAGGCTTTCCATCCACCCGGTTCGCGCGCCATGCGTTCCAACGCGTCTCGGAGATTGCGCGGTTCCTGTAATTCGTAAGCCGGGACATCGGATCTCATGGGAGAGCCCTTGGCGCGCGGCACGCTTCGAGGACCGACTGGAATATTTTTGTGTACCCGGTGCAGCGGCAGAGATTTCCCGCCAGGGCTTCACGAATCTCGTTCTCCGTTGGGTGCGAATTGCGTGCGAGGAGATTGGACGCCGCGAGAACCATGCCCGGGGTGCAAATCCCGCATTGCGCGCCGCCATGAGTGAGAAACGCCTGCTGCACGGCGCTTAATTCGGCCGCATCGGCAACGCCTTCGATGGTGCGGATTTTCCGACCATCCGCTTGCAGCGCCGGGATCAGGCAACTGTTCACGAGCGCGCCGTCCATCTCAATCGAGCATGCGCCGCATTCGCCTTCGCCGCATCCTTCCTTCGTTCCGGTTAATCCGGCTTGCTCGCGCAACACATCCAGCAATCGGGCCATCGGATGCGCTTCGAGCGACATCGCTTTGCCGTTGATTTCGCAGTTCACGCGGATCTTGTGGGCGGCGTCATGCATCGACACCCTCCAGCATCTCCATCAATTTTTCGGGCGTCACCGGAATTTGGCGGACGTCCGTACCGGTGGCGTGCGCGATGGCATTCGCGATCGCGGGGGCGGTTCCATCCAACGGAAGCTCGCCGATACCCTTGGCGCCCGCGGGACCTCGCGCGTAGGGAAGCTCCTCGAAAAAAACGCGGATAGGCGGAACGTCCATCGAAGTGGGCATGATGTAGTTGGTCATTTGGCCATTCACCATGCGCCCTTCCTGCCAAACCACATTTTCGTAAAGAGCAAATCCGATACCCTGGGCGACGCCGCCTTCGATTTGTCCCGCCGCTAAAACCGGATTGATGACCTTGCCCACTTCCTGAACAGCGACGAAGTCTTCGACGCGAATTTCGGCAGTGCGCTTGTCCACGGAAACTTCCGCGACGTAAACTGCCCAGGCGTATGCGCCATAAGCGTCACCCTCGTATTTGCTGTCGTCCCAGTGGAGATCAAGCGGATGCTGATACTTCGCGAGCGATTGCAGCGCGCCGAATTTGACGATGTACTCGCGGCAAGCATTGGCAAAGTCGCGGGCGCTGTAATCGACTTTCAGAAGGCCAGCATCCAGCAGCGATTTCCTGATCGCCAAGGCGGCGGTTTCGACGAGTTTTCCCACGATCATTGTGGTTCGCGACGCAACCGTGGGGCCGCTGTTGGGCACTAGCGAAGTGTCGGGTTGCAGGATTTCGATCTGCTCGCAGTTGAGGCCGAGCGCTTCCGCAGCAATCTGCGCGAAGACGGTGTTCGTTCCCTGGCCCATCTCGGTGCTGCCCGCGAGGACGCGGACTTTGCCATCGGGAGTTGCCGTAACCTGCGCTTCCGACGCGAGGTATTCTTCACCCGAGCCCGTGAACCCTGCACCGTGCAGGAATGCGGCAAAGCCGATGCCTCGCTTGATTGCGTTCCGGGGATTCGCTTGCGCGAATCGCCCGCGTTTCTCGTGATAGCCGCTCAATTCGAGCGCGCGTTCGAGCAATTTGTCCATTCGCACTTTTTCGTGGATCACCTGGCCGACGGATAGCGTCTGGCCCTCGTGAATGAAATTGCGGCGGCGCAACTCTTCCGGCGAGAGGCCGGCGACGGCGGCCACCCGATCGAGATGGCGTTCGAGCGCGAAGACACTTTGCGGCGCGCCGAAACCGCGAAAGGCCCCGTGCGGCGGAGCATTGGTGGCCACCACACGGCTCTGAATCAAAACGTTTGGGCAAGCGTACGGCCCGGCGGCGTGAATCGTGCCGCGCGACAACACCACCGGTGAGAGCGTTTCGTAGGCTCCCCCGTCGAGAGTGAAGTCGATCTCCATCGCCAGGAGTTTGCCTTCGCGCGTGACGGCCGTGCGGTGGCGCGTGCGCGACGGGTGGCGTTTCGTTGTCGCAGCCATGTCTTCGGCGCGGTCGTAAATCATTTTCACCGGCTTGCCCGACTTTGACGCGAGCAGCGCGGCGTGGCCGGCAATCATGGAGGGATACTCTTCCTTGCCACCGAAACCGCCGCCAGTTTCCGTCTGCACCACGCGCACTTTGCACTTGGGCAGGCCAAAGAGGCGCACCAGCGCTTTGTGCACATAATAAGGACACTGCAAGGAACCCCAAACGGTGACGCCATCGGCTGAACTAGCGCGGGCGATCATGCCTTGGGGCTCGATGTAGAGTTGTTCCTGGGCGCCGGTCTCATACTCGCCTTCGACGATGAAATCCGCGCGGCCCCACACGCTGGCCACATCACCCTTTTCAACGCGATAGGACTTGAAGATATTGTCATCGCCCCAGATCACGTGTTTTAGCGCCAGCGAATCTTCGATGGTGAACACGGCGGGCAGGGCCTCGATCTCGAGGTGAACCGCCCGCCGCGCTTCTTCGAGCAAGTATTTGTCCGGGTGAGCGAGGAGCAGTATGGCTTCTTCCGGATGGTTCACGAACTGATCGGCGAGACAGGGTTGATCTTCGATCAGAAGAGCAACGCAATTCTTGCCTGGAATGTCTTTTGCCGTAACGATAGTGAATTCATTCCAGGGAATTCCTTCTCCAAATCGGATACCGAGAATCTTGCCGCGCGCGATGGAACTTCGCACCGTGACACCGTGGATCATTTCCGGGAAGGTCAAGTCGTCCACATAGCGCGCAGTTCCGGTGACTTTTTCGCGGCCTTCCTTGCGCGGAACCGACTTCCCGATCTGGCGGTTTTCCATGGCCATCCGTATGCTCATCAGGCGCGGCAGCATCTGATTTCGCTGAGGCGCAGAGTACAGTTCATTGATTTCGAGTGATTGTAGCGCACCCGACGCCGCAAATTCGCGCCATTCTGCCAATCGACGGAAACGGTACATTGATATTGATATTTGCAGGGGGTAAAGGCACCCTGAAACGGGAAGAATCCCTGATGATGCAAGAATTCATGCGCCGCGCAATCGCTTTAGCGATGGAAAACGTCCGCACCGGCGCCGGTGGACCGTTTGCAGCGGTGATTGTGAGAGACGGCCGGGTGGTGGCGGAAGGGGTGAATCGCGTGACCGCCACGAATGATCCCACTGCTCATGCCGAGGTGGTGGCCATTCGCGAAGCCTGCCGCAAGCTTAGCGATTTTCAGCTTGCAGACTGCGATCTCTACACCACGTGCGAACCTTGCCCGATGTGCCTGGGCGCGATTTACTGGGCACGCCCGGCGCGGGTCTTTTACGCCTGCGTCGCCGCCGACGCCGCCGCAGCTGGATTTGACGACGCGTTTATCTACGAGGAACTGGACCGCGAGCACGCTGAGCGGCGGGTGCCGATGCAACAACTCTTGCGCGAGGAATCGCTGGCTATTTTCTCCTTGTGGAAGCAGCAGGAAAAGAAAATTCCCTACTAAAAGGACAAGCGATCCCCGCACGCTGCTCTGCCGATTGGCGGATCACCATGACCTGCTTGGGAAGCGCGGCGGGCGCTGTACGCCCAAGCGTCAAGTCTTCCTGGTCTTCGCGGGAGGAGCCAGAGCCACGGCGGACTCGCCGGTGAGCAGGAGGAAAGTGAAAGTCTCCTGCAGATACAGGCGAACAGAGGTATCGGTGTGGTTGAGATAGCCGATCGAGACGTCTTGGCCGATGTGAAGACGGAAATCGCCGCCGCGGGTAGTCAGCACGAACGCTCCCGCAATAGCTGGCGCCCAGATGATTTGGTCGTTGACAAGGCGCTTGACGTGCTCAAGGACGGGGTATCCATGGTCGCTGGTCTCGGCGAGCGCTGTGTAGGCGTCGGCGCCAAGCAACACCGCATACGGGCCGTTGACTCCGACGAGCCGCAACCTGCTTAAGGCTTGCGCAATGGATTCCGGGTATTCGCGCACATCGACAGGCAGCGTCATTTTCGGATTGCTGGTCCCCTGGCGGATTCCGCCGATGCCGGCGGCGGCATAGCCCTCGAAGATGGCAGCGTCCTCGGCAAAAGCGATCTGGCGAGCCGCATCTTTCGCCGGTTGCCAGTCCGAATCGTTCGCGCCACGCTCGACGTCGTCGATCGACTGGCGGTTCAACTCGAACAGGACGCGCAGCTCCACCAGCGACTTCACCTCGCGTTGTCTGGCGAGGATGCCCTCTTTAGGAGCAGCGATCGACCGCAGGTGGCCAGTGCCGACGGCAGAGAGGGTTGCGCCGGCCGGCCCGTGCACGTCGATTACGCGGCGCCCCGCGAGATAACGCTTCAGTGTGCGTGAGGTTTCCTCTTCGATCTGGGCCCACGCGGCATCGGAAATGGGGGCTAACTCGCGATGCAGATTATTCATTTGAGATATCTCCTTTGAGGGAGCCGATACCGAGCGAACCCTCGCGTCGTGAGGGAATGGATGGAGAGGACTCGCCCGCAGGCGACACGGAATGCGGAGCGGAATCCGCAGGCTGGTCTTCGCTCACGCTCTCGAGAAATGTCACGGAGGGCACGAAGAACAGGTTTCCGGTGACGGCGCGGCTGAAGTCGAGTAGCCGGTCATAGTTGCCGGGTGGGCGCCCGACGAACATGTTTTGGAGCATAAGTTCGATGGTGCCTGGAGAGCGGCTGTAGCCGATGAAATACGTTCCGAATTCACCTTGGGTGGGCCGGCCGAAGGGCATGTTGTCGCGCACGATTTTGATCTCTTTCCCGTCCTCGACAATTGTTGTGAGCGCGTTATGTGCCGAGGTCGGCTTGACGGAATCGTCCAGTTCGATGTCGGAAAGCTTCTTGCGGCCGATGATTCGTTCCTGCGCCTCCGTGGACAGCGCTTCCCATCCCGCCAGATCGTGCAGATATTTCTGCACGATGACGTAGCTGCCTCCGGCGAACGCCGTGTCTTCCTCGCCGACGAGAACGGCATCGATCGCGGCGCCGCCCCTCGGATTCTCGGTCCCGTCGACGAAACCGATGAGATCGCGATCGTCGAAAAAACGAAAGCCGTGGACTTCATCCGCCGGCGCGACCGCATTTCCGATGCGCGCCATGATTTGGGTAGCCAACTCGAAGCACAGATCCATGCGCTTTGCGCGAATGTGAAACAGCAAGTCGCCTGGCGTGGAAACCGCGTGGCGCTCTCCAGCACGAATCTCCCGGAACGGGTGCAACATCGCCGGCCGCGATGGTCCAAACAGCCGATCCCACGCCTCGGACCCAAACCCCATGATGCAGGAAAGAGCCGCTTCTAAATCGCGAGCTTCGACCGCCCGAATCAGCGAACCCAGGTCTCCGCAGAATGTGCGCAAGGTCTTCGGGCTTTCGGAGCCAGGTTTTAGCGTGAGGACCAGGAAAATTGCCGCTCGCGTGAGCGCAGCAGACACCGGCTGCGCGAGGGCATGCAAGCCGTCCGTCCGGTTGGGTGTGCTCTTCGGGTCAGGGGTCATCGCATACCATCCTGGCAGGACGCTGGAAAATTCGCTTTCCGGAAAACGTCGCTCGCCCAGCAGGCGAACGAGTGGACCGAAAGCTTACCATCGGCTGCGGAGGGAGGTCCATACCACCAACAAGCGTGCCGGAAGAGGTTTGGCCGTCGGTGGTGTGGTGGGCGAACGGCTGAATCATTTTCGAAACGATGATGATCGTTCTTTTCCCGCCCCCAAGACAACATCGAAGTGAGGCTTGCAACCTGGCGTTAGTCACTATAATGTTAGCGTAACTATCGCAATGTAAGCCGCGCGCCGCCGAAGGCGCATCATTGGGAGGAACCGTCGTATGCGCCGTGGAAAGGTCGC
>Ga0210410_10002273_pt1 | contig 17346 bp, 10 predicted proteins | sample IncBWC4MmetaG_FD_161058 | JGI IMG/M metagenome (GOLD analysis project Ga0210410, IMG submission 161058) | Forest soil microbial communities from Barre Woods Harvard Forest LTER site, Petersham, Massachusetts, United States - Inc-BW-C-4-M | ecosystem: Environmental > Terrestrial > Soil >... | reverse complement strand
TTCGGGCGTGCTGGGGAAATCGTCGTTCAGCTGGTTAAGCCGGATGCGCTGCGTCTTCAGACCGGGCAGTAACTTGACCGGATCGAAATCGGCGACGTTTTTCAGGAACTCAGGCTTCACATACGCTGGGCGTTCTTCATCTGGAATCACAGCGGACTTTTGCATCCAAACCGGCCAGTCTCCCCACGGATCGAGCAAGTCGATGGCTTTGATTCGGGAATCGACGGAAGCAGCCATCACTGCGATTGTGCCGCCCGCCCCTGCTCCGAATACGCCAACGTTCGCCATGTCTACGTCGGCGCGGTCGGCAAGGTAGTTCAGCACCATCTGCACATCATGCGCTGACTCAGCCAGCGCCTCCTGAAGCTCACTAACGAACCACTCCTTCATCGGCCGATCGTGATAACGCTGCCCGTTGAGGGCGGGAACGAACCCAACCGCCGCATAACCGCCCGCGGTCGCGCGCCGGCACCAATCGTCGTCGCGAAAAATGTCGGTTTCCGCGGGATAGTCGTAGAGATAAATCACGACCGGAGGCTTCCGGACCTTCGCGGGCCGAACCACATAGAGATAGATTGGGTCGTCGGGCCGCCATCTGATTGTGACCCACTCGCTGATGTAATCGGGTTCCTGGTCTCTCTCAACCAGCTCGGGAGGCTCTGAATGCAATCGGCTACTGGCGAGCGACGCGGCGGAAAAGTCTTCCGCACCCAAAGCACTGGTGGATTGAGCGGACGCCGTGGGACACATAGCAAGCGCGATCCAGGTGACCCACCCTAAAGCAATGCGAAACAGCGACCTCATAAAGAAATACTTATTCTCCATCAAGACTTCGCTTGGAACGACATCCTCCCGGGCATAGAAGCAAAAGAAGGCAGGCTGGCCGGACGGACAACCTGCCCTTCACGCTCTTGGTTTGATCTACCGCGAGCTAGTTGTGGCCGGGCGTAAGATCGCACGCCCCGCCTGGCCAGCCGCCGGTGATTAGCTTGGCGCCGTTGAGGTGGACATTGATAAAGCTTGCGTTGGGACCGCCGATTTTGAACGGGCAGCCGCCCACGTCGCCACCATTCTCTGGACGGTTCGAGATCGTTCCAGTGGTCACACCCCCAATCTGAAAGTGGGAACGCAGGTAGGGCATGCCGGGATCACCATCGGGAGTAGCGACGGCGGGAACGAAATCCGGCACGGTGGCGTTGATTTCGTTCTGTGCAGCCGTAACGAGAGCCTGAGCGTTGGTGAGGTTGGAGCCGCTTTTATCGGTGACCAGACGCAGGATAGACCAGGCCCGATAACTCCCGTCGCGCAGGTGCGGGAAAGAAGTACCCGCAGTGGCGGGGCAGGGAGCGGTGCAAGTTGGGAGCACGCCGTTGGTGTAGGTGGTAGCGATTCCGTCTACGCCGTCCAGTGTCACGTAGCGGCCGACGCCGGTGGAACCGGCAATGGCAGAGACGTTGCCGAAGGAGAAGAAGGCGTAACCAATGCTGTCGGCAAGATTCTTGATCCCGCCCACGCCCGTGACACCGCTGATCACTGCTCCCGTACCAATGGCGCGGAAGCGCGTTCCGCCATCAGTACTGGCGAGATCGAGCGGGTTGGGGCAGCCGAGGCCGGGGCAGGCGCCGGTCGCGAGGTTGATGCCCTTCTCCTGAGACTTCTGTGGGGAGGCGAAGTTCGGTAAGAGACGGACCCGGAAGACACTGAATTCAGTGGTATTCATCGTTCCCGAGAGAGGCTCGCGCAGGATCACACTTAAGGGGTTAGATCCAACGCCACCAGGGAGGTCCTGGGCCAAGCCCTTGGTACCGTTGAACACGCTGCCCGCCACTGTGTAGGTAATATCCTTGAACCCACCGCCGCTCAAGCCCGGGCCGGTGTTGTTGTAAACAAAAATGATCGGCGCCGCTCCGACCGGGATCGTAGTCGTAGGTGGCGTGAGGCTGAGGGTGAAGGGGTCCTTGTGGCCGGAAAGCACAAACTGGACTGGTGTTGCGGCTCCGCCCCACGTGCCTTTGATTTGACAGCCGAGGAGAGCTGTCGCGGCGGGACAATTTGTACTGGGACTACCGTAGCCGAGGCCATTGAGATTCGTGGCGTTGTAGGCCGCTAGAATCCGGTTGGTAGCGTACTTTGCGTCTTCCGGGCGAATGTCAGTCAGGGCAGCGGTGAAGCTGGTCTGAACTGCAGTGACAACGGCTGAAGGCAGGGAGCTCTCGTCAGCCTGGGTCGCGTTGGTTTGTCGGTTGAGCATGATGCTGGCCGCAACCTTGTTCTGGCCGGGTGTGGTCAAAACGCCTGAATCGACTTGGAGCGAGCAACGCGGCTTGGCAAAGAAACATCGATTACCCACGACCGAGTCCACACTCAGATAAGCCCAAACGCTGATGGGCGAGGTGTTGTTGTCCCATACCACCCATAGAGTGCCGCCTTCTACGGGAATGCCGCTGTTACGGCTATCGAATGCCTGCGCGAAGTTCTGGTTGTCGCCAGTGTTCTTGCCACCAATGCTGTAATGATGACAGTCGCTGCCGCTGCGCGCTGAGCAAATATCGCTAAACGCGCCAACCGCAACGGCATTGAACATCGCCGAAGAGCCCACTCCCACGAATTTGACACCCTGGGCGTTCGCTGCTGAGGTTAGTCCGAAGACCGCGGCCAAAGCCACGACCGCAAGAATCGCTTTTGTTCCTCTCATTTGAATATTCTCCTTAGAGCCTGGGTTAGTAATTGTTCCTATGTCTTGGAGCATGCTTGTCGCTCGGACGCGCCTTGGCGTCCGGTAGAATTCCCTGCTGTCTCGGACGCTGCAGAAACGACGGCATTCCGAGGCGCTCCTTACACCACTAGAACTCCGCGGGGGAGCGAGAGCGTCCGTGGTTCGAGTGCGAGAGAACTATCGCTCAGGGCTGTTAATCGGAAGTGACAGCAAGATGAACAGGAGGTTAAATTCCGAGGCCGCAGGCCGCAAAACCCTGCGCACTGTGGATTCAGTCGCAGGAGCGTCTCGTGTAGGTAACCGGCAGACACTAGTTCCTTCGAACCGGCCGGGTGGGGTTTTGCGCGGTGAAAGTTCCCAGACTCTCTGCCGTCGTAGTTCACGGGCTAGTTCACGACTTGAACCAAACTCTTCCCGACGGTGGTGAATACGGTGCCCTGAAACTTCGCGTTAATCGTCGTTGAACCTTTCTTCAACGAAGACAACGTGATCGACGCCACCCCGCCGGACACCGGGACTACCCCAATTACGTGACCGGCTGCTTTGAACGTAACGCTGCCGACGGGCGCGGTTCCGGTGGCGGTAACGGTCGCGGTGAAAGTGACTGCCTCACCCTGGACCGACGGATTTTGCGAGGATGTCAGGACCATCGATGTGGGTATCGCCGAGCCCAAGTGCACCGGTCCAATCGCCAGGGAATCGGGGACGCCGGCGAAACTAATCGATCCGGCAGTTGCGCTCAGCGGCACCGCCACCGCGGACCAAACGCAAAGCTTGTAGGTATTGCAGCCTGAGTTGTTCGGAGGCAGCGTGACGCTGGCGAGAATGCTTCCTGTGGCGTTGGGCCCGGCATAAACAGTAGCGCTCCCAGTCTGCAATGCCGAGTAATAGAACCACACAGCGATCCCGACGCCGTTCGTCGCCGTCATCGTCACGGGGTTTCCGGTCTGGAAAAACATCACCGGATATCCGCCGGGATTGTTGATGAAATTTCCGGAGCCGCCCTTGCTGGCGGAGATGATAGTCTGGGCGTTGGCCGTAAACTGCAGGCCAAAGTTCGGGCCCGGTCCGGATCCCAGACTGCCCGTTCCCCCGTTGTAAAACTGATCGATGAATTCCAGGTTCTTCAGGCGGCCGAAGTTTACAACGCCCTTGGTTTGTGCTTCCGATGGTATGGGGAGAAAAAGCAGGAACAGGGCAAGGAACCGAATTCGAGAGCTGGGCACGGCTTTCTCCGGGGAATGAGCTGGCTTCCGAATCTGCAACTCTCGGCGCTGAATGTTACGTCGGAATTACGGTCATGTTAAAGGATCGTGAATTCCGGCGGCCGGCTTGCAGCACAGAACACGACTCTGGTCCTCGAAATTGCTGGCGATGCTCCACTTACGATCTTCACTTGAAATTAACCAAGGCGTCATATTGCCGTAACAATTCTCCGGTACTCCTTGACTCCTTTGGTTCGAGGTATGTTTTTTGTGAAGACCCTCAAGTGTCTATTGCATTTTGCGTCCTTGTTCCTGGTTCTGGCCCCGCTGTCATGGGCGCAGGTACCAATCGGACCCGATCTGGTTCCGCCGACGGCACAAATTCCGGAGCCGCCAGCGGGCGCGAAACCGCCCAGCGCGCCGACGACCCAGGCCGCTGCGCCGGTCAAACCGTCCCCTCATAAAGCGGACGAGGTTCAGGTCTACGGCGCGGTCACCGACCAATCGACCGCAGTGCTTCCAGGCGCGACCGTCACGCTCACCAACGCGTCGGGCGTAACTCAGAGCACCACCAGCAATGCACAAGGTCAGTACTTCATCAACGCCGCTCCGGGAACCTACTCACTCAAGATTGCCGCCAAGGGATTCAAGGATTTCACGTCAGAGAATCTGATTCTCACTGCCAACCAGGAAATTGAAATGGATGGCGCGCTTGAACCAGCGGCAGCCAGTCCCGAGAAAGTCGAGGTTGTCGGCCAGACTGCGGGCCAGGTCGAAACTGAAAAGGCGGAAGTCAACGAGGTCATCACCGCGAAGCAGGTGGAGGAGACGCCACTGAACGGGCGCAATTTCGTCAGCATGTTGACCTTCGCTCCGGGCGTCAGCAATCAGAGCGGACAGGATGAGGCTCTGGTGGGCGTGAAGGGGAGCGTCAAGTTCAGCGTCAATGGCGGCCGCGTCGAATACAACACCTTCAGCGTGGATGGCGCCGACGTTTTGCACGCCGGGATCCACGGCAGCGAAAGCACGCTGGTGGTCTTTCCCAGCCTGGATGCGATTAACGAACTCAAGGTTCTAACCTCAAACTATGGCGCCCAGTACGGCCGCAGCGCCTCGGGAACCATCCTGGTCGATACCAAAACGGGCGGCTCTTCTCTGCATGGCGGCGTGTATTACTACGGGCGCAATGAAATTTTCAACGCCCGAAATTTCTTCGATGCGACGCTGCGCGCCCCGCTTTATCGCAAGAACGATTTCGGCGGCACCATCGGCGGACCGGTTTTTATTCCCAAACTCTATCCCCACCGTGACCGCACATTCTTCTTTTTCTCCGAAGAGTTCCGCTTGGAAAAGGATCCTACCGACAACAATTTCAATCAGGCGGTACCTTCGCTCGCAGAACGGCCGTCTACGCGGACGAACAAAGATGGCGCGCAGTATATCGGCGCCGATTTCAGCGATGTGTGTCCTGTGTTGCCCCCAAATGTTCCCATCATTTCCTACAATCCAGTGCAGTTCCCCGACTGCCCTCATACCCAGGCCGGCACAACCTTGCCATATAACATTGTTGGCTACCACGACAGCATTCTCACCGGCAATCCCCCGATCGACCCGGTTGCAGCGGCCCTCGCCGGCTCGGGAGTGATTACCGACCCGAATGCCGGCAAATTCCAGGCCTCGGGGATGATTCCTCTTCCTAACTCCTCAGTAGGGTGCAACTCCACCGTCGGATCTTGTTACGACTTCGCTTTCGCGCAGCCTACTTACTGGCGTGAGGAGTTATTCCGCATTGACCACGAGATCCGACCGGGAAAACTTCGAGCCACGTTCCGCTACATCCATGACTCGTGGGATACGACAGAGCCCCGACCGATCTGGGGTTATGTGCGCAACAGCTTTCCGACCGTGCAGGGCCGTTTGTTTGGACCGGGCACAAGTTCCGTGGCTCACCTGACGCAGACCGTATCGAGTTCGCTGCTCAATGAGGTGGTCGTAAGCTATACGGCGTCGCACATCAGTCTGGCGACGCGTCCCGCGCCGGGTGTCAGCATTCAGCGCCCTGGCGCGATCGACGGACTCCAAGGGTATCTTTTCAACAACTGCTTTGGAGGCGTAAAGCAAGGCGACGGCACGTGCACAGCCGGCACAGGCAAGTTGTCAGGCGTTACGCTCGCGCCGGGGAACCTCGCCTACGGCGGCGGCTTCTCGGTTGATCCGGGCTACGCTCCCTGGCAACTGGCGAATCCGACTTGGAGCGGGCGGGATGATATCAGCAAAGTCATTCGCCGGCACACGGTGCAGATGGGCATCCAAGTCATTCTGGGCCAAAGAAATGAGATCAACGCAACCAATGGCCCCAATACCGGTGACGTGCAGGGTCTGTTGAGCTTCAGCAACTTCGGCAATGCCAATCTTTTCACCGGAAACGAATATGCCAATCTCCTGACCGGCGCTATCAGTTCGTTCCAGCAAGACAGCGCGCAGCTCAAATATCACAACCGTTACGAAATCTATGAGCCCTACGTGCAGGACGACTGGAAGGTGAGCTCGCGCCTGACCTTGAACATGGGCATAAGGTTCAGCTTGTTCGGCAATTATCACGAGAATAATGAAGAGGTGTGGAATTGGGATCCCACCAAGTTCATGACGCCCGACAAATTTCTAAAGTTTGAACAGGACGGCCGTCTGAAGTACAAGGGCAAGATCATTCCGGTTCCAACCGGCCCCGGCGATGTCAGCCAGTTCCTCATCAATGGACTCGTCGAATGCGGAACCTTCGCTTCCGGCGTGCCCTCGACCTGCATGAAGGCGCACCGGTTCAATCCGGGGCCGAGAATAGGATTTGCGTTCGATCCTCGCGGAGATGGGCGCCTTTCGATTCGTGGCGGCTACGGCATATTTTTCGAGCATGGCACGGGAAGCGAGGCCAATACCGGATCGCTGGTCGGTAGCGCTCCTCTCAATTTTACGATGACGCAACTGGCGCCCTCCGGGGGCGGCGCTGTCTCCGGCTATCCTTGCATCGGCGGCATCGGCAACCCCAACGACCCCAACGTTAGCTGTCCAGCAGGACCGGGCGCCTATCCGATCGATGTGACTTCAATTCCCCGCAAAGCGATATGGCCATACGTTCAGCAATGGAGTTTCGGAGTGCAGCGCGAGCTCTCGCACAGCCTGGTGCTGGGATTGGCCTATGTTGGAAGCAAGGGAACGCACCTGACCGCGGTGGAACAGCCGAATTCTTTCTCGCCCGTCACAGCGCAGGGCAACAATGGCATTCTGCTCAATGGCAATCCTTACGGTCCGAACCAGCCGATCCTCAATAACGTACAACTTTTCGGGGCCCCCGATTGTGCAAATCCTTCGAACAACGTCAACAACCCGGTTTTCTTCGTCAACGGCGTTGCCATCAACAAGACGCAACCCGCGTACATCAATCTGCTGGCCGCCTGCGAGTACGTAAACGCGCAGGGTCTTCCTCCGATTAACGCGTACCGGCCATATCGCGGACTGCAAAAGATCTTCTCTTTGCAAAATGTGGGCGATTCGAACTACCACGCTTTCCAGACCACTCTGCGCAAAACGCGCGGCCCGCTTACCGTGGATGGTTCGTACACCTACAGCCACTCGATCGACGACTCCTCCGATCGGAACGACACCACGATCGTCAATACGCTGGTGCCTGCCGCCAACAAGGCAAGCTCGAACTTCGATCAGCGCCACTTGCTGAACATCAACTACACCTGGACGCTGCCGAATCTTAAGCTCGATTCGAACCGCGTGCGCACTTGGGCGAAAGATGAGCCGGAGCCGGAGGCGGAGGCGCCAGCCTCGGCCGGCTTCTTCGATCGCGCGGCTACGAGGTTACTGTCAAACTGGGCGCTCTCGGGCGTAACCACGATTCAGAGTGGAACTCCGTTTACCGTGATCAATAGCGGCTACGGCGCCCTCGGAATTTCAGTTCCGGACAACTCCGGGGAGGCCGGCGGGATCTCTTCCGTCGCTTCATTCCCGGATGTGGTGGGCAATATTCACGACCCGGCGCCGTTCGGGGCGAACAATACGAAGAGCTTTGGACCGACGCTGGGTAATCCAGCGGCGTTCGCAGCGCCGCGCGGACTGACCTTCGGCAATGCCGGACGCAACCTGCTCAACAACCCCATGCGCTGGAATTTCGATATGACACTGATGAAGACTTTCAGGGTCAAGGAAGGCACCAGCCTGGAGTTCCGGTCGGAGGTTTTCAACGTATTCAACCACACCCAGTTCCGGGTTTACGACCCCAGCCCGAATTTCGGAAACCGCGCCAACAACACGGTCAGTTGTTACGGCGTTCAATCATTCAACGCGGCCGGCGACGCGCAAACCGACTGCCTGACCGGCAACGCGTTTCTGCATCCGGTCAATGCTCACCGCCCGCGCACCATGCAGTTTGCCTTGAAACTGAGCTTTTAGCAGCGAGCTTCCATTATGGAGAAAAAGACTTCGTGAAATATCGTGGCTTCGTTTTCGTCATTCTCATTTCTCTGATCGGCTGTGGCGGTGGGAGTAAGAGCGGGGCTGGTGATGGCTGCTGCGGCGTTCCGGGAATTAACGTTGTGGTTGTTTCTCCAACTGGAGCCGCAGCGATCGACGGCAACCCGAACCAGACTCTTGCGATCACAGTGAAGGTCACAAACGACTCCGCGAATGCCGGCGTCACCTGGACGGTGGAACCGGGCATCAAGGGCGGCCCGACCGGAACCTTATCCGCGCAACAACCTCTTAGCGTGACTTTTACCCCGCCCACCGGCGTTACCTCGCCTGCGCAAGTGACGGTCATGGCAACTTCAGTGACCGATACGACGCGCTCGGCGGCGATTCCCATCTCCGTCTATCCGCCGCTCCTTGCCATCACAACTTCCTCGAACCTCGCGCCCGCCTTTCTGAATACGGATTACAGCTGCATTAAGCAGCCGATCAGCTTGTTTGTCGAAGAGCTGCCCTGCCTGGTAAGCGTAACGGGAGGGGTCGGTCCTTATACCTGGTCGCTAGGCAACAGTTCACTGCCGCTTGGACTGGAGCTGGCATCCGTGCCAACGCCCGCGCCCGGTGTCACGTCCTCGACCGAAATCATAGGGATACCGACGATAACCGGCATCTACCCCTTCACCCTTACTGCCACGGACGCCACTGGGAACTCAACGACAGTGTCGTTGAACATCAACGTGGCGCCTAGCCAGCTAAAAGTGCCCACGCCCACGGTGTTGAGCGTGCTCCCGGGCCAGCCCTATGCACCGATCCAACTCCAGGCAAACGGTGGAATTCCTCCTTACAATTGGAGTCTGGCGCCAGGCAGCCCTCCTCTACCGCAGTGGGCCAGTCTAAGCCCCAGCGGGGTGATCTCCGCAAATCCGCCGGCAACTCTACCTGCGGGGGGGTATAGCTTCGCGGTGCAAGTAACGGATAGTCAGACACCGGTTCCCGCACAAGGGATCTTTCCCTCTCCGTTGCCCTCTCAGCCTGCTAGTAGCGATCTGATTCAGCTCACGACGGGTCTGAATCCCCCGGGCGACTACCAGTGCCAGAGCGGGACCAAGTATTCGTTGACGACCAACACCCCTTATGCGTTCCTGTTTTCCGGCTTCGACGCGGATGGCCCGGTCACGTATTCCGGCAGTTTCACCGCCGACGTCAGCGGCAGCCTTACCGGGGTGGAAGACATCATCCGCCCCAGCGGAGCGCGCCTGGCACAACCTCTCGCTTCCGGAAGTTCGATTTTGTTCGATGTGCCAAACATTTCCGGCGGGGACGTCCAAACATATCGCGGCTGCCTGACGCTGAACACTTCGAGTTCCACAACCCAGTTTAGCGTCGCGCCGACCACGGCGATTCCCAGCGGTTCTACCATTACTTTCACGGACGGCCGTATCCTCGAGTTCGACGACACAACTGGGACTGGAACGCGGGGCACGGGTTCGTTCCGCGTTCAGGACAGCACAGTATTCGCGACGCCCCTGGCCGGCCCGTTTGCTTTTCGATTCTCCGGTTGGGACGCTAGCACAAACCACTTCGCCGCGGCCGGCACGGCAACCGCGCAGACGGGAGCGTTTGTCGCGGTCTCCGCCGACCTGAATGATGGCGGGTCGCTCTCCGGTCCGTTGACGGGCGGCGGCACAATCGGTGCTGCGGATTTGAACGGCCGGGGTACCGCTACGCTCAGTGCCGGACCAACCACCTACGATTTGATCTATTACATCGTGGATGCAAACCATCTGATCTTCAATTCGGCGCAAGCCGCGGCCATCGGGCATCCGTTAATTGCCGGAGAAGCTACCGCCAGCTCCGGTCCTTTCTCGCAGGCGACGCTCAGCAACAGCCACATTTACCGGTTCGGAGGCGACGTTCCCGGCAGCCCTGATGTTGGGGTGGGCGTGCTCCATTTTGATGGCACGGGGGCTGTGAGTGGAACGACCTACGAGCGAAGCGGGGGAACCGCGAACGCTACGACCGTCTCGGCGCAATATGCGGTCGATCCCTCTACCGGCCGCTTCAGCTTCGCAGGAACGGGCGTTCCGGTGTTGGGATACGCCGTTCCGTCGGCCAGCGGCATCACTGGATATCTTGTAGGCACGGGCGCGTCGGCGGCCTCCGGCACGATGGAGTTTCAAACAAGTTCGTATCCTCCCGGATACCAGTTTTCACCGTTCGTTGCCAGTTCTTACGCGTACGGGTTGGCAACTGAAGAAATGTTAGATCCACGGTCCACGGTGATTGCAGGCCAGGAGTTTCCAGCGCCCAACGGTACGTTCAGCAGCGGCCTTTCCTACCTGGATTCGAGCGACCTCACTGGCCTGTTCTCACTTCAGCAGTTTGATCTTTTTAAGTACACGTGGAGCGCCGACGGCTCCGGTACCTGGGGCGGAAACACGTACATGGTGACCAATGCATCGAAGTTTTTTTACATCGACACATCACCCCTGAACGGACATCCAGGGGTCATTGTCGGACAGCTGCAGCACTAGAGTTCCTGATCGGATGCGCCGATAACCGGCGTCGATCAAATTAACTCTCCTTTAACACTGGCGCAACATTGCAGCAACAGAGTCCCTCTAGTGTCAGCTTTCTAAGCAAAGTTCTCTGAGGGCGCGTGAGGCTCTCCTACTGGCTATGGATCGTTTGGAGGCGACAGACAAACCGCGCTCCCCGGATCTGATCTACGTCGTGGAAGACGATCCGGATGTGTCTCGCCTGATCGAACACAACCTGCGAACCGCTGGATACGAGGTCTCCACGTTCTTCTCCGGAGCGCCCGTGGTTCCCATGGCAGCCATGGCGCAACCGGCGCTGTTTCTTCTCGATATTATGTTGCCCGGGATGAGCGGCTTCGATCTCTGCCGCCAGATCCGTCAGCACGAACGACTGGGGAAGACGCCAATCATTTTTCTTTCCGCCAGAACTCAGGAGCCGGATCGCCTTCAGGCCTTTGACGCGGGCGGAGACGGATACATCACCAAACCCTTCAGTCCTCGTGAGTTGATTGCGCGCGTCCGCAACGTTCTTCGGGTTCAGCCGGATGCCCCCGCTCACGAGATTATTCAGTTGGGAGATTTGGAAATTGATATCGCTTCGATGACGGTGCGCGTGCAGGGCACGACCGTCCTTACTACGGTCCGCGAGTTCCGGCTTCTCGAATATCTGGCCCGGCATCGGGGACGTGTTTTTACCCGCGACCAGTTGCTTGACGCGGTGTGGAAAGAAGGCTCCTTCGTCACCCCGCGCTCGATTGACGTGTTTGTGCGGCGGCTGCGGGAGAAAATTGAACGGGATCCGCGGCATCCCCGCTATTTGAAAACGCTGCGTGGGGTCGGCTACCGTTTCGAATCCGGACGCTGACAGCGCCCGGCGAAGAGGCATTCGTCTGCAGGAAGGAAGACGGATACTCGCCGTACGATCCCCGGGTCGCGGGTACCGGCACGTTTTGAGTCGCGTCGCCCTCGCAGATCAACTCGTCATGGGGACCGAGTGCACAGCCGCGATACCGGCAAGGTCTTCCATTCGCCGCAGGACAGCCGAGAAGTCCTGTTCATTATTTTGTGCGAGCTCGTCGTTTGCGAGTTCATCGGCATTGACATAAAACGCCGCTTCTGTCGCCGGCATGTGGACTTGCTCTTGCGCCGCCGCGGTCAGAATCAACTGAAAGTCTTTATTCATCAGGCGCAGTGGAAACTGCGGACTATAATCATTGATTGCGGCCTTTGCCAGTTTCCCCACATGAGCCGGAGCAATCACAGCGGTCTGCGATAGGACTTCGAGCAAGCGTTCGCGATCGAGACCCGCTTTCTCCCCAAGGACCACAGCTTCCGCGATCGCCTGCATGCCAACACCCAACAATGTGTTGACGACCAACTTCATTGCTGTCCCCGAGCCAGGACCACCCAGAAGAAAATATTGTTTTGCGACCGCCTGGAATATTGGCTCGGCAGCGCGAAACAGTTCCCGGTTGCCGCCTGCCAGTAGCGTTAGGATGCCTTGCTCGGCGGCGTTAGTGCTGCCCGAAATAGCAACATCCAGTACCTCGATGCCACCTCGGGCACCGAGCTTGTGCAGTTCGCGTGAGGTTTCTGGAGAAACTGTGGACATCTCCAGCGCGACGGTTCCTGGCCGGGCCCCAGCGAAAATTCCATCGGGCTCAGCATAAACGCTCCGAACTGCTTCATCGTTGGTCAAGCAAGAGAGAACGACATCGGCAGTGTGTGCGAGTTTGTGAATGTTCTCGGCAACGGCGGCGCCATGGGTTGCGATGACCTGCGTCTTGGCTGGATGCCGATCGTATACGGAGAGTTGGTATCCGTGATCAAGCAAGCGCTTTGCGATCCGGCTTCCCATGTTCCCGAGGCCGATGAATCCGAGTTTCACCTGATTTGTGCGAAGTTGTTTCATAGAGTCTCCGTTATTTCCTGAATGGTGGAAGCTCGTACCTGTAAAAGGCAAATTCCTTCATCGCGATCCCACCAGCTCGGGGACGCCGGAAAGCTCCTCGTATTCTTCTTCAGCTACGCGCAGAGAAGCCGCCGCGACATTCTGCTCGAGATGTTCGATCGACGAAGTCCCCGGGATGGGCAACATGATGGGAGATCGTCGCAAGAGCCAGGCCAATGCGATTTGGGTGGGACCCGCACCGTGCGCCTGCGCGATTCGATTCAGCACCTCCCCGGCGACCTTGCCTGCACCGAGTGGGAACCAGGGGATAAAAGCAATTCCGTTACGCTGACAATAATCCACCACGTAGTCCCATTCGCGGTCGGCGAAGCTGTAGCGATTCTGCACAGAGACGATGGGGACAATTTTGCGCGCTCGCTCGATGTGCTCTTGCGTCACGTTGGACAACGCAACCAGGCGAATCTTTCCTTCACTTCGCAGCTCGGCAAGAGTTTCCACTGATGCGTCGAAGGACACGACGGGATCTGGAATGTGCAACTGGTAAACGTCGATGCGGTCCAGTCGCAGTCTCTTGAGGCTGCCTTCAACCGCTTCGCGAAGGTGAGAGGGAGTTGCATCGTGGGTCCACTGATTCGGGCCGGGACGGTTCCAACCTCCCTTGGTCGCAATCACCAGGCCAGTCGGGTAGGGAAACAAGGCTTGGGCAATCAGTTCCTCGTTTACCTGCGGACCGTAGGAATCCGCGGTGTCGATAAAATTGACATCGAGTTCCACGGCACGGCGAAGAACTGCCAGCGCACCCTTCCGGTCTTTTGGCGGGCCCCAGATGCCTTCACCGGTAAGGCGCATTGCCCCGAAACCGAGACGACGGACAGAGATTTCACCGCCGAGCGAGATGTCTCCAGCCAGACTTGCAGAGATTTCTTTCTTATTCATATTGACCTCCAACCCCGTGAATTCAAACTTCGTGTCCCGCCGGCGCTCAAGGCGCCAATCCTTCAATCGCCAGTGCGCGCATTCCGCCGGCGTCGAGCACTTTACCTTTGACCACGGTCCCAGGAACACCGATGCGATCGAGAACGTTCTCTGGAAGCCGGGTGCCGTTCCGTTCGCTGAGCACGAGATAAATTTCTCCGCCCTGGTCGGAAACAAATATCAGAGGATTGCCGGCCGCCGCGCACATCTTGGCGCAGAAGGCATGGTCGTAACCGTGCGCGTGGCTGCCGAGGTAACAATTCGCATCGGCGATTTCACCTCGAAGACTCGCAGCCTTTCCCGGAACCGTCTGTCCCACGAGCAGATCAATGTTCCCTTGCTTCGCCAATCTCCGCGCCTTTGCCAGATCGGAGACCAGAGGTGTCACTTGTTCAAATGGCATGTTATTCAAGCCATTCCGATCTCCGAATTGGAAAGCGCACAATCCCAAAGTCGCGATCGCGCTCAGTAACTTAATCGCGCGCCTTCTACTCAGATGCGCGCTGGGCACCGTGGCTTGCAGCACTCTGGCTTGCAGGACTGTGGCTGGCATGGTTTCGCTCACTCGCGCTCTTGTTCGTGGTGCCCGTGTGACTGATGCGCCAGATGGAGTTCGAGCCGTCATCGGTTACCAGCAACGATCCGTCCTGAGCTACGGTGATGCCGACCGGCCTCCCCCACACGTATCGGTTGTCGACTACAAATCCGGTCACAAAATCTTCATACTCGCCGCTGGCCCGGCCCGTCTGGTGCAGAGGTATGCGGATCACTTCATATCCGGAGCGCACCGATCGGTTCCATGAACCGTGCTCGGATGCGAAAATGTCGCCCTGATATTCGGCCGGGAATTGCGTGCCTTCGTAGAAGGTCATCTCGAGTGAAGCGTTGTGAGGCTGCAACAACACGTCGGGAATAATGACCTTCTCTTTCAACTCCGGATGTTTACCCTCATGGCGCGGATCCTGATGGCTGCCGATGTACCACCACGGCCAGCCATAAAATCCGCCAGGTTCGACATGAGTGATGTAGTCGGGCGCAAGATTGTCGCCCAAGCCGTCCCGTTCGTTGACCGAGCACCACAACTCACCCGTCTTCGGATTGATCGCCAGCCCGCCTCCCGCATTGCGGATCCCATACGCATAGACTTGCATTCCTGAGCCGTCGGGATTGAACTCCAGGATGTCGGCGCGATTCTTTTCATGCGGCGTGGTGTCGGGGTCGTCAACATTCGACCTTGAGCCGACGGCGACGAACATCTTCTTGCCGTCGGTTGTGAACCTCACGTCGCGGGTCCAGTGCCCTCCACCGGAAGGCAGGTCGACAATGTGCTGCGCCGGGCCGCTCGCTTTTAAGTCCCCATTTTGATATGCAAAGCGGACGACTGAGTCGGTGTTTCCTACGTACACCCATTCCGGTTTGCCTCCCGGTGGAAAGAAGGCGATGCCGTAGGGCTGGTTGAGTCCGGTGGCGAAAATGCCTGTCAGCTCGGGTTTACCATCGCTTGTGATTCCGCGGAAGACTTTGATTTGGCCGCTGCTGCTCTCTGCCAGGAAAAAATCGCCGTTGGGAGCGGTCCGGATCAATCTCGGATTATCGAGGCCGGTGGCATATTGCTGCACGTTGAATCCGGCTGGAGCTTTCGGCCATGCATCGCGCGGACGAGCAACCAACTGAGGTCCTTTGTTCGCTGACTGGGTGGCGTACGGCGCTGGAAGATCTTGCGCCGTGATCTTGCGGACTTTGCCAGGTTCCTCAAAGCGGAAATCTGTATATGGCGGCTGCGGCGGCAGGGCATTGGTTTTCACCGGCGTCACATTGGCCGGCTTTGCCTCAGCAGATGCAGAAGCGGTTTTTTTCGTGCTCGGGGAATTCTTGAGCGACTTCAAGTAAGTGACAATCTGCCATCGTTTCTGCTCAGACAGGCTGGCCCAGGCGGGCATGCCGTTGTCGACAGATCCGGTTGTGATGAACCAGAAGACCTCTCCGTCTGGCACTGATTGCGGGGCACCTTTGGATAGCGCGGGGATGTTCCCGGTTCCGCGTCCTCCGATTCCATGACAAGAGCCGCAATTCATCGTATACAGTTTTGCGCCTGCTGCGACGGCTGCGGGCTGCCCGGCGTAGGGGTTCTTGAGCTGAACGCTGGAGGTTGGCGCGTTGTGAAAATGCGCGTCCTGGGCGCCCAGCTGCGAAGACGGAAAGATCGACGTAATCGCACAGACTGCCGCCGTAAGAAAATACAAGCGGGCACCGTTTTTCAAGACTCACCTCCAGCGATCGCTGCTGATTGCTTACAACCATTGCTTACAACACAGATGCAATGCAGCTGTCGAAAGTAGCGCCGGTTCCTGGCACTCCATTTCTTATTGGACCGTGGCGACATATTAGGTCAACTTGAACGGCAGCAAGTCTCTTGCCATTCGGCGAGACCGTGTATCTCCGAGAGACTGCCATTTTGTGCTGGACTGCAGCGTATTCAGGCTCGCCGTATGCCCTTTTCTAATTTTTGCCCGCTTCCGTTCGGCGGCTGTGTTCAATTCCTCGACGCGGGTGTCGAAATGCGGTCACTCGGGGAAGGAGAACGCGTCTTGCAGCCGATCCGAAACTGAGAAGCGCGCTGGGTTTTGTTCCCCAATGGCTTCCATGCAACGTGGCACACAGAGTGCTCGTCCGAATGAGGAAAGAGGACCCCGATGGTGAAGCTCAAAGTGAATGGGATCGAGCGCAGCTTTGACGGCGATCCCGATATGCCCCTGTTGTGGTACCTGCGCGACATACTCGGACTGACGGGAACAAAGTTTGGCTGCGGCATGGCGCTCTGCGGCGCCTGCACTGTTCATAAGAACGGCGAGGCAATCCGGTCCTGCGTCACACCGATGAGCGCGGCGGCGGACAGCGAGATTCGAACGATCGAGGACGTTGGGGCAAACGGGCTCCATCCGATTCAGGAAGCGTGGATGGAGACGAACGTTCCGCAGTGCGGATATTGCCAGTCTGGACAGATCATGCAGGCGATTTCGCTGTTGAAGAGCAAGTCCCATCCGACGGACCAGGAAATCGATGACGCCATGGCGGGCAATATCTGCCGCTGCGGAACCTACCAACGAATTCGCCAGGCGATTAAACTGGCGGCGGGGAAATCTGCATGAATCAAATCGAGAACGTAAGCCGGCGGCGGTTTCTCAAAGGAGCGTTTGGGGCGGGAGCGCTTATCCTTGCGGTGCGATACATCCCGCCAATGCTGGAGCATGGACAATTGACGGACGGTCAAACCGACGCCGACCGGGCAACCTTTCATCCAAATCTCTTTGTAGGAATTGAGCGGGATGGAAGCGTCCACATCGTGGCGCACCGGTCAGAGATGGGAACGGTCATCCGCACATCCTTGCCGCTCGTGCTTGCCGACGAGCTTGACGCCGACTTTAAGCGGGTGAAGATCGATCAGGCGATTGGCGATCAGCGATACGGAGACCAGAATACGGACGGCTCGCATTCCATCCGTAGTTTCTTTGATACGATGCGGGAGTG
>Ga0210410_10002272_pt1 | contig 17347 bp, 10 predicted proteins | sample IncBWC4MmetaG_FD_161058 | JGI IMG/M metagenome (GOLD analysis project Ga0210410, IMG submission 161058) | Forest soil microbial communities from Barre Woods Harvard Forest LTER site, Petersham, Massachusetts, United States - Inc-BW-C-4-M | ecosystem: Environmental > Terrestrial > Soil >... | reverse complement strand
CGTTTTCTTCAGCTCCTGCTACGTCCGCTCGCGCAAACCTGAAGAGACGATCTTTCGCATCGCCCTCGAGGTCACGCAACGCCCGCCGGAACAGTGTGTCTTCATCGATGACCGGTCACTCAATCTCGAGTGTCCCCGCCGCTTGGGGTTCCACGTGATCCATCATCAAAATGCGGAGCAATTGCGTTCCGAGCTTCGAAATCATGGCGTTAAGGTATAGTTTCCTGCGCCCGCTTTGAGGCGCGGCAAGTGCGCAGACGAGCTGAGGGGACCAATGGCTGAGGATAGCAAGCGATCTGGAAGTCTTTATGGCGGCACGGCAGAGCCCTGCGCTGTCGTGCTGTTTGGCGCCTCGGGCGATTTAGCCAAGCGCAAAGTCATTCCGGCGATGTTCGATCTCGCCACTCACAATTCCCTCGGCTCCCGCTACGTCATCGTAGGGTTTGCCCGCACTCCCATGAGCGACGAAAATTTTCGGGCGGCCACCAGCGAAGCCGCTAAGACCTTATCCGAGCTCGGCCAGATCGACCCGAAGCAATGGGACGATTTCGCGTCCTGCCTCCGCTACATCTCGGGCGATTACTCGGATCCGCAAGCCTACCAGCAACTTGTTAAACGCCTCGCGGAGCTCGAAGCAGAAAAAAAACTCGGCGGCAACCGCCTCTTCTACCTTTCCACCCCGCCGGAAGTCTACCCCCACATTGTCGAGCAACTCGGCCGCGCTGGCCTCGCGCGACCGTCCTCGCCGAATTCCTGGGTGCGCATCATCATCGAGAAGCCGTTTGGCCGCGATCTCGCCACCGCCAAGGAACTTAACAAGATCGTTCTCAATGTCTTCGAGGAAGCGCAGGTCTACCGAATCGATCACTATCTCGGTAAAGACACCGTCCAGAATTTGCTGGTGCTTCGTTTCAGCAACGGCATCTTCGAGCCGCTGTGGAACCGCAACTACGTCGACTGCGTTCAAATCACCGCAGCGGAAACACTCGGTGTTGAGCGGCGTGGCGGGTTCTATGAAACCACGGGCGCGCTTCGCGACATGATCCAAAGCCACGTCCTTCAACTCACTTCCCTCGTCGCAGTCGAGCCGCCCGCTTCCTTCGATGCCACCTCCGTGCAGAACGAAAAACTCAAGGTTTTGCAATCCATCCGCCCGTTTAATCTCGAGATGGTCGCGCAATCCGTTGTGCGCGGCCAATACGCGCCGGGCCAGTTGGACGGCAAGCACTTGCCCGGCTATCGCGAAGAACCTGGAGTCAGCCAGACCTCTCGCACAGAAACGTTTGTCGCCGCCCGGTTGTTGATCGATAATTGGCGCTGGGCCGGCGTCCCCTTTTACTTGCGCACCGGGAAGCGCCTGGCCACGCGCAGCACTGAAATCATGATTCAGTTCCGCTGCGCCCCCCACATCGTCTTCCGTGATCGTGCCATCGAGCCGAACCGCCTCATTCTCAACATCCAGCCAGAAGAGGGCATCTCCGTTTCCTTCGGCGCCAAGCGCCCAGGCACTGAGATGCGCATCGGAAATGTCAACATGAACTTCAGCTACAAGGAAGGCTTTGGCGAAGCCTCGCGCAGCGCTTACGCCACGCTCGTCAACGATTGCCTGCGCGGCGACGCCACGCTCTTTGATCGCGGCGACAACGTCGAAGCCGCTTGGGCGCTCATCGACCCCATTCTTGACGTCTGGAGCGCCGCGAAAAGCGCCAAGGTCCCGGAGTACCCGGCAGGAAGCTGGGGCCCGCGCGAATCGGATCTCTTGCTCGAACGTGACGGGAAAAAGTGGGTCAATCCATGATTTCGGGCCTGGATAGCGATAACGAACAGCAGCACGACAGGGGGATTCGGTGATTCTTGCGGGCGACGTGGGCGGTACAAAGTGCAACCTTGCGCTCTTCTCAGAAAAAAGCGGGAAGCTTACTCCCATCTTTAAGCAACGGTTTGCCAGCAAGGATTTTGCGCAATTTGAACTTATCGTGCGGGAATTCTCACTGCAGGCCGGGCCTCATCTTAAAAGGGAAAAAGTTCGCGCAGCCGGATTTGGAGTCGCTGGCCCGGTCATTAACAATCGCGTCCGAGCCACGAATCTCCCCTGGACGGTCGAAGCCTTCAGCCTTGCAAGCGAGCTGAACCTTCGAGACGTCGTCCTGATGAACGATCTTGGCGCCACCGGTCACAGCATCGAGCATCTCGCTCCCGAGGAATATTGCATCCTCAATCCCGGCGAGCCCGAGTACGGCGGAACCCGTGCTCTCCTCGCTGCCGGCACCGGTCTCGGCCAATCCATCCTCGTTTGGGATGGCGCCCGCTATCGCGTTGTGCCTTCCGAAGGCGGCCACTCCGATTTCGCGCCCCACACCGAACAGCAGATCGAACTTCTCCGCTACATGCGCCGCCGCTATCCGCAAGTAAGCTGGGAGCTCATCCTCTCCGGCCGCGGTTTTCGCACCATTCACGAATTCCTTGCCCCGGACGTCAAGCACCACTCCTTCGAGGATCCTGGCATGGATCCCGCCCCCGAAATCACCAAACTCGGACTCTCCAAGGAGTGCCCCGTCTGCTCCGACACTCTCGACCTCTGGACCGCCATCTACGGCGCCGAGGCAGGCAACCTCGCTCTCAAAGTTCTCGCCCTCGGCGGCGTCTACGTTGCCGGTGGCATCGCCGTAAAAATCATCGAGAAGATCAAGGACGGCAGCTTCTTTGCCGCCTTCCGCGACAAATGGAAATTCGAAAGCCTTCTAAGTAACATCCCCGTCTCCGTCGTCCTCAACGAATCCGCCCCGCTCCTCGGCGCCGCCTATGAAGCTCTAGCGTCGCTTCCGCATCCCTAAATTTTCTTTGCGCGTCGAGTCCCTAAGAAATTCCAGCTGATCCCAGCGAACAAGATCCTGTAGGGGAGGGCTTGCTCCTCCCGTGGCCTCCTGATGTCGAACCTCGTGGCCGTAGGGCCGGCACCGAAACGCCTGTTCATCCGTCACGATTCGCAACTCACATGTCTCGCGAAAGGAAACTTCACATTGCAGCCCGCTTCTGCAACTCGAAAATGCTTGCTAGCCTGTTCCCATGCCTCTACTCGACGACGATTTCCTCCCCAATTGGAAGCCCTTCTCCCACATCGCCGGAATCGCCTGGCTCGTCTTCTATCTACTCTTCCTGCTCTACGCTGCCGCCGACCGCACCGGTTTTCTGATCATCGATTATGTCAACCTCATCATTCACGAAGGCGGCCACTTTTTCTTCAGCTGGTTCGGTCACACCATCATGATTCTCGGCGGCACGCTCGGCGAACTCCTGGTCCCGCTCCTCTGCGCCGCCTATTTCTGGTGGAAACAAGAAACTACTGCCGTGGCCTTCTCGAGCTTCTGGTTCTTCGAAAACTTCCTCTACATCGGCACCTACATGGCCGACGCCCGCACGTCCGCATTGCCGCTCGTAGGCTCGGAGGAAAGCGATTGGACGATTCTTTTCACTCAATGGGGCCTGCTTAGAAAGGATCTGCAAATCGGCGCAACGACCCGCGCCCTCGGCTGGCTAGGCATGCTCGCCACCGTCGCTTGGCTCGCTTGGCGCATTTGGCGCGATGCCAAAGCACGGGACTGATCGCTCCTAGACGTCCGTTTTGCAATTAGGTTTCAACTCTCAACCTTACAGTTTTTGGTAAACTACTCAGACTGATACTTCTTTCTGATGCAAATGCCAAGGAGCAAATCATGAGCCGTGCCGTAACAACCCAAGTCACCGAGCTGCAAAACTACATCAATGGTGCCTGGCACCACCCCTCCTCGACCGAATTTTTCGACGTCACTAATCCCGCCACCACCGAGATTCTCGCTCGCACGCCGATGTCGTCACCCGCCGATGTCGACGCCGCCGTCCAGGCCGCCGCCGACGCCTTTCCCGCGTGGCGCCGCACTCCTCCCGGCGAGCGCGTTCAATATCTCTTCAAGCTCAAAAATCTCCTCGAAGAGCACCTCGACGAACTCTCCCGCCTGATCACTCTCGAAAACGGCAAGACCTTCGCCGAAGCTAAAGCCGAACTACGGCGCGGCATAGAAAACGTCGAAGTCGCCTGTGGCATCCCCATGATGATGCAGGGCTACAACCTTGAAGACGTCACGCCCGGCGTCGATGAAATGCAAATCCGCCAGCCGCTGGGGGTAGTCGCCGCAATCGTTCCGTTCAATTTTCCCGCGATGATCTCGTACTGGTTTCTCCCGTACGCTATCGCCTGCGGCAATACGTTTGTGCTCAAGCCCTCCGAGCGTGTTCCGCTCAGTATGATCCGCGCCTTCGAACTCCTGGAAAAAACCGGCCTCCCCAAGGGCGTCGTCAATATGGTCAACGGCGGCAAGGATGTTGTCAACGCGCTCTGCGATCATCCGCAAGTCCGCGCGATCAGTTTTGTCGGTTCCACTCCCGTCGCCAAGCACGTCTACGCGCGCTCAGCCGCTAGCGGCAAACGCATGCAGTGCCAGGGCGGCGCGAAAAACCACGTCATCGTTCTTCCCGATGCCGACATGGAATTAGCCACGCAAATCATCAGCGACAGCGCCTTCGGCTGCGCTGGCCAACGTTGCCTCGCCGTTTCAGTAGCCGTCACGATTGGCGACGCCCAAGAATCGTTTCGCGATTCCATCGCCCACTCGGCTTCAAATCTGCGCGTCGGTAATGGCCTCGAGCCCGGTGTCCAGATGGGGCCGGTCATTTCCGGCGATAGCAAAAAGCGTATCGAGTCGCTCATCTCCGCCGGCGTCGGCGAAGGCGCCAAAGCGGTCCTCGACGGCCGCAATACCAAAATCCCGAATCACGAATCCGGCAGCTTCCTCACTCCCACCGTTCTCGACGGCCTGCCGCCCACCAGCCAACTCGCCAACACAGAAATCTTCGGCCCCGTCCTCAGCCTCGTCCACGCCAATTCCATGGACGAAGCCATGGACTTCCTCCGCCGCAGCCCCTACGGCAATCAAGCCTCCCTCTTCACCACCAACGGCGCCGCCGCCCGCCGCTTCCGCTACGAAGCCCCCGCTGGAAACATCGGCATTAACATCGGCGTCGCCGCTCCCATGGCCTATTTCCCCTTTAGCGGCTGGAAAGAAAGTTTCTTCGGCATCCTTCACGGCCAAGGCCGCGACGCCGTCGAGTTCTACACCGAATCCAAAATTGTAGTCGAGCGCTGGTCGCGCCAAGAAACCCGCAAGTTCTGATGTCCTGATTTGTAGGGGCGCAGCATGCAGCGCCCCAATTTCCCAGGCGGAACGCTCTTGAGTCTCCTGCTTTTCCGCCGGCGAAGGTCTGCACTCGGTCCCCGAGCGGAGCGAAGGATCTGCTTTCTCCCGGGTTCTGGCCTTTGGTCAACGGTGAGGCTTGCTTGCATTCAAGTTTGCACTTTCAATTCTCAACTCTGAACTGTTAACTTCCTCCCATGCCCAAAAATCCTCTCCACCTCGACGTCCACGAACAAATTGAATCCGCCCACACGCTCGCGTCGAAGTTTTACACAGATCCAGCGATCCTGGACGTTGAAAAATCCCGCATCTTCCGCCGCACTTGGCAGCTCGTTGGCACTCTGAACCAACTCTGCGGCGAAGGCAGAAACGCCAACGGCGCCCCTCGCACCATCGCCGATCCTGAATCCTTCTTCACCGCCGATGTCATCGGCGAACCCGTCGTCATCGTGCGTGACCAACAAGGTGCCCTCCGCGCATTCAGCAATGTCTGCCGCCACCGCGCAGGCCCCATCGCCGAAGGCAGTGGCTGCAAAAATGTTCTCCGCTGCGGTTATCACGGCTGGACCTACGCGCTCGATGGCCGCCTGATTGGCACGCCGGACGTCGAAGGCGTGGAATTCTTCGACCGCAGCACCATGGGCATGGTGCCGCTCCGTCTCGAGACCTGGGAGCAGCTCATCTTCGTCAACTTCGATCAAAACGTCGAACCGCTCTCCACCTACCTCGGTGAAATTCCTAAGCAAGCTCGCGGCTTCCAATTCGCTGGCCTGCAACTCGTCGAGCGAAGAGACTACGTCATCGATTGTAACTGGAAGGTCTACGTCGACAACTATCTTGAGGGCTACCACATCCCCATCGCGCACCCTGGCCTTATGCGCGAAATCGATTACGCAAACTACCGCACCGACACCTACCGCTACTATTCCCAGCAATTCGCCCCCATCCGAGTCATGAAGCCGGAAGACGCAGGTGAGCGTTTCTACCCGCCGGGCCGCGGCCTTCAGGAAGCCCTGTACTTCTGGATTTTCCCCAATCTCATGCTCAACATCTATCCGGATAATCTTTCCACCAATCTCATCGTTCCTCTATCGCACGATAAAACCCTCACCATCTTCGAGTGGTTCTTCCACGGCGCGCATTCCGAAAAGGTTCGCGAACGTATCAAACGCGCCGTGGCTTTTAGCGATGAAGTTCAGCAGGAAGACATCGCTCTTTGCAGAAATGTCCAGCGTGGGCTCAAGTCTTCGACCTACGACCGTGGCCGCTACTCCGTCAAACGCGAGAATGGCGTACACCACTTCCACATGCTTCTAAGCGAATTTCTCGCTAAGCCGTGAAAGGCACTGAAAAGCAGCAAATAAGGTGCAAGGAGTCGTGTGTTGTTTTAAAGTCTAGAACTCAGCGCATGCGCCCGCGCCACGCACGCCGTGGAATCACGAATCACGAACTCTGGCTCGATCGCGATCTCCGGAACATATTCTTCGCGCTCCTCGATCAGACTGACCAGCGTTTGCGCCGCGATCTCTCCCATCCGCAGTAGCGGCTGCCGGACCGTCGTCAGTCCGGGATTCGCGAAAGCCGCTCCAGGAATATCATCGAATCCCACCACCGACACATCCTGCGGCACGCGCAACCCCGCCTCACGAAGCGCCCATATCGCCCCAATCGCGGAAATATCGTTATACGCAAAGAGCGCTGTGAAAGGCTCCCTCCTCGCAAGCAACTCCTTCGTTACCGGGAACCCCACTTCCGGGGTGGAAACTCTACTCTCGATCCGTATCGTCAGCTCCGGTCGAATTCGAATTCCCAGCTCTACCGCCACCTGGCAAATCGCATTCCACCGCTCCTCGGAGTCCGAGCTGAAAACCTGCCCCTGCAGGAATGCAATTCTGTCGTGACCCAATTCTTTCAGGTGCTCAAGAGCGAACCGCGCCGCCCGTTTGTGGTCCAGCACAATATTCGTCACGCCCGCGATCGGCCGGTGCCCAGCCACCGCCACGGTCGGTAGCGATGGCTCTGCCAAAATCGACGTGTCCACAGTAATGATTCCTTCTACCCCTCGTTCCACCAGCATCTGCGAATATGTTTGCAGCAGCTTCGGATCGTGCCGGTGAACCACCGTCAGAAAAAAATAGTTTTGCCCTGTCAGGTATTTTTCGATCCCACTGATCACCTGCGAACCGTAAGCGTCGCCGATCTCTTCCGCGATCACTCCGATTGTGAAGGTGCGCCTCATCCGCAGCGTGCGCGCAAAAAAATCTGGGCGGTAATTCAACTCCTCAGCCGCCGCAAGAATCCTTTTTTTTGTGTGTTCGGGGATCGAACGCGCAGCGGGAGAATTGTTCAGCGTCGCGGACACCGTTCCGGCGGCGAGGCCCAAATACTGCGCCACCGTCTTAAGCGTAACTTTCTTGTTCTCTCTGCGCGGTCCATCTTTCTTCTTCTGCGCCGGTGTCATTGAGACGCCCCTCGACAACCTTCATGTCCTTCGGAAAAGCCCGTAGCACCCGGTGGAACGCGTCCTGCTCCGAAGCCCTGCAATACGTCGTGTCGCGAGTATAGCAGGGCAAGCTCCACTTCGCTCCACGGGCCGCCTCGCGAACGGCCCCCATTTCCATGCACCTGCCAACGCCTTCGGCCTCTCCTTAAACGCAATGTTTGGGCCAAAAATTTCTTTGCGCTAGAATAATTCGAATGCTCGGTCACTTCTCTCGGCTCTCCGCTCTGCCTATCTTTTTCATTGTTCTGCTTCTAAGTTCCGCATCCACCGACACGTTGCGCGCGCAGAGCACTGCGGTCCCCCTTCCACCGTCAGCGAGATTGCCGCCAACAAAAGTCGACCGCCCCGGCTTCCCGCCAATCCCAAAATTCAAAGACATCGCCCAAGCCGTGGGCCTGACGGTCTCTCACATCTCCAGCGGCGAAAAACGCTACATCCTCGAATCCATGAGCGGCGGCGCAGGCCTCTTCGATTGCGATGACGACGGCCGCCTCGATATCGTCCTAGTCAATGGTTCCACAATTGACCGCTTCCGAAAAGGCGGCGACCCTATGGTCACCCTCTATCACCAAGAGCCCGACGGTACCTTCAAGGACATCACCAAACAAGCCGGCCTAACCCGCCCCGGCTGGGGCATGGGCGTCGCCGTCGCCGACTACGATAACGACGGCAAACTCGACCTCTTCGTCACCGGCTACGGCGGCAACGTCCTCTACCACAACCTCGGCCACTGCAAGTTCGAGGACGTCACCGAAAAAGCCGGCGTCCGCGGCGGCGGCTTCAGCACCGGCGCTGCTTGGGGCGACTACGATCGGGACGGCAACGTCGACCTCTTCGTTTCGCGCTACACCCACGTCGACATCACCCACATGCCCGAGCCCGGAAGCAACAAATTCTGCCTGTATAAAGGACTCCAAGTGCAGTGCGGCCCTTGGGGCCTCCCAGGCGAAAGCGATCTCCTCTATCACAACCGCGGCGACGGCACCTTCGAAGAAGTCTCGCAAAAAGCCGGCGTTCACAACCAAATCGGCTACTACGGCCTCGGCGCAATGTGGTCCGACTACGATAATGACAGCTGGCCCGATCTCGTAGTCGCCAACGATTCCGTCCCCAACTATCTCTATCACAACAATCATAACGGCACTTTTTCCGAGGTAGGCATGCTCTCCGGAATTTCCCTCAGCGGCGATGGCACGCAGCTAGGCAACATGGGCGTCGATTTCGCTGACTACGACCACTCCGGCCGCTTCAGCCTTTTCATCACCACATTCCAGGAACAGCCCAAGGCCCTTTGGCGCAACACAGGCGCCAACGGGTTCGAAGATGTAAGCTGGCCCTCCGGCATGGGCCGCCCCAGTTACGCCGACGTCTGTTGGGGCACTAGCTTTTTCGATATGGCCAATACTGGCTGGCTCGATCTCCTGATCGCCTGCGGTCACGTCTACCCCCAAATCGATTCCCTCGAAAACGGTCCGCACTACCGCCAACCTCTTTTCCTCGAGCGCAACAACCACGACGGCACCTTCGACGAAGTCTCCAAAGAAGCCGGCCTAACCGACCTCCCGCTAAAATCCCGTCGCGGCGCAGCCTTCGGCGACATCTTCAACACCGGCAACATCGACGTCGTCCTCCTCAACGTCGGCGAACCTCCTACCCTTCTCCTCAACCAGAACGCCACCCCCAATCACCGCGTCCTCTTCAAACTAATTGGCACAAAAAGCAATCGCGCCGCCATCGGTGCCCGCATAACCATCCTCGCCTCTGGTGTCCGCCAAGTCGGCGAAGTCCGCGGCGGCGGGAGCTATCTCTCCCAAAACGATCTCCGCCTCCATTTCGGCCTGGGCAGATCCACAAGAATCGACTCCGTAGAAATCCGCTGGCCCAGCGGCAAACTCGAAACCCTAGAAAACATCCCCGCCGACTCCATCTACGTCATCGTAGAATCCTCCGGCATCCGCGACACAAAACCTCTCCCGGCACCTGCAGCACCTGTTCCATCCGTCGCAAATCATTGAACTGAAGGATGTACCCGCGTTGCTTTCGTAACAGTGCAAATACAGGGCGTGTGGTCGACGAATACGCGGAGTGCAAAGGGAACGCACGGCAGGAGCGAAATAGTTTTTGTAGCTTACTGAAGTTCACTTCAAATCGTAGCGCGCGAATTCGAATGACACAGGCGGACGGCACCGGGTTTGAAGGAGTTGGGCGGGGATTGATGGGTTGATGCGCCTGTAGAGAAGTTAGGCGCCCGCGCGTAAAGCCGACGGGTGGGGCTCCCCGCAAAGCGGCAGTTCTCGCCCGTTAAACTGGTTTGAGAGAATCCGCAAGTTGAGAGTCCAGTGTTTCCCGCACTTTTCGCAGGAGCTTGGCCTTCGTAAAGGGTTTTTGGACCAGAACAGTCGCCTGCTTCAAGAGGCCGCGATGAACAATGACATCATCCGTGTAGCCGGACATGTAAAGAACTCTTAGATTGGGGCGAAGAGCCACGAGCTGGTTCGCCAACTCTCGGCCGTCCAGTCGGGGCATGACAATGTCGGTGAGCAGCAGGTCGATCTTGCGCTGAGAATCTTTTGCCGTCGCGATAGCATCTTCGACGCCGGTGGATTCGAGGACGGTATATCCGGCCTCTTGCAGCAGTACGCAGGTTAGCTCCCGCAGGGCCAGTTCATCTTCGACGACCAGAATCGTCTCCGAGCCCCCTGGGATTTCCTTCTCCACCCCGTGGGGCGCGGTCAGAGTCTCAACAGTACGCGGAAAATAAATCTTGAAGGTGGTGCCCCGGCCAGGTTCGCTGTAAACCATGACATAGCCATTGTTCTGTTTGATGATTCCGTACACCATCGATAGACCGAGACCAGTGCCCTTGCCTAACTCTTTGGTCGTGAAGAACGGCTCAAATACGTGGGACATGGTCTCAGCATCCATGCCAATGCCGGTGTCACTTACTGCCAACATTACGAATGGACCGGGTCGCGCACCCAAATGCTGGCGAACGTAAGTATCGTCGATGTCGACATTCGCAGTTTCGATGGCTAGTTTGCCACCACCCGGCATGGCGTCCCGCGAATTAACGGCCAGGTTCATGAGCACTTGGCCCAGCTGTCCGGAATCCGCTTTCACATAACCGAGGCCGGGTTGGAGCCTGATCGTCAGTTCAATATCTTCGCCGATGATACGGTGCAGCATCTTTTGAATTTCCACGACGGACTCATTGAGGTCGATGACGGTGGGTTCGATGACCTGCTTGCGACTGAAGGCGAGGAGTTGCATCGTCAGAGCCGCGGCTCGCTCTGCGGCGTTGCGAGTTGCTTCCACGCTCTTGCGCAAACGGCCGTTGGTGCCAATTTGTTGTTCAAGAATGTCGCTGTGACCGAGGATGACGCTAAGAAGGTTGTTGAAATCGTGGGCAATGCCGCCGGCTAGCCGGCCGATGGCCTCCATTTTCTGCGACTGGAAAAGCTGTCGCTCGAGAGTGCGACGTTCTGTTATGTCTTCGGCAAAGACTTCGAAATAGGCCAGGGAATGGTTTTCTTGGAAGACGGGGTGCCCCGTCATTTTGACAGTGATGATTTTTCCATCTTTCCTTCGCCATTCGGTCTCAACGGCTCGAAAATCGTCCGTGTGCGCATGCTCTGCGATCAAACCCCGGCGTGATTGCAGATCGCGATAGATATCTTTTTCCATGTTGCGCCGCATGAGCTCTTGTTCCGAGTCGTAACCGAGCATCGTCACCAGCGCGGGGTTCACGTGAAGGAACTGTCCGTCCAAGGTGACTCGGTAGATTCCGTAAGGCGCGTCACGTATAAGTGAACGAAAGTGGGCCTCCGACTTTTGGAGTTCCGCTTCGACGCGTTTTCGCTCGGTAACGTCGCGGGCAATTGCAGAAGCTCCGACAATCTTTCCTTCGCCATCCTTGACGGGAGAAATGGACACCGAAACATTGATTCTTTCCCCATCCTTTCGGGCACGAACGGTTTCATAGGGTTGGATTCGCTCGTCCCTCTTCAGTCTTTCCAAGATTTCGGGCAGTTCGTCGCGTTGTTCGGGAGGCACAAGAATCCTGACCGGCTGCCCGACTACTTCACTGGCTGTGTAGCCATAGATTCTCTCGGCGCCAGTGTTCCAACTCACTATCTTCCCATCCAACGACTTTCCTACAATTGCGTCGTCAGAAGATTCGACAATCAAGGCTAATTGAGAGGCTGCGGTTTCGGCGCATTTCCGGTCGGTGATATCGTGGGTGACGGAGAGCATGCAAGGCTGCCCGTTGATTGTGACGCGGACAGCGGAGACTCGGCCGTAACGTATTTCACCAGTCTTGGTCCTAAAACGAAACTCTTTCCCTTTGACCAGACCTTGCGTCTCCACCATCTGCAGTGTTGCTTGGTGAGGCTGCTGTTCTACCCACAAATCCAGCTCCCCGGGCGTCTTTCCCAGCACTTCCTCGGCGGTGTAGCCAGTAAGACGCATGAATCCTTCATTCACTTCGAGATATCGGCGGTCTGGGAGACTCCGCAAGGTGATGGCGTCGGGACTTGAATGAACCATGCTCGCGTACTTCTCTTGTGACTGACGGAGCAGTGCCTCGGATTGCTCACGCTCCGAAATATCGCGGACTATCCCGGTGAAAATGTGCCTTTTCCCGTGGACGTGCTCCCCCAAGGAAACCTCAACAGGAAATTCCCTTCCGGAGCGGTGCAAACCCGTTAGTTTGATTGCAGTCCAGGAAAAATGCTTTTGACCCGTTGGCAGGTATCCCCCGACGGCAACCGGATGCGCCTCACGAAGGTATCGGGGCATAAGGATCGTGACCTGTTGGTGCATCATCTCAGAGATGGAGTAGCCGAAGATCCTTTCTGCAGCTTTGTTAACAAAGAGAATGGTGCTTCGTTCGTCGATTGTGAAGATGGCATCCGTGGCAGTCTCGGCGACGACACGAAAGAGTTGGGCGGGCTGCGGGAACCCTTTGCGGGAATCGCGCCGTCGAACAGTTTTAGAGTCCCGAGGTTTAGACATAGCCGATTGACTACGTGGCGCGTGGCTGAGCTGCACACACACGTGCGAGTTAGTCCGAGGCTCAACCGGCCCCAGAGGTCGGTCGCGACGAATGTAGCATACCCATCATGAGCCATGCGTGGCCCCAGGAGAAAATTGTCCAACTAGGAAACAATCCCATCGATGCTTATGGCAGATGACGGGGCTAGCGAAGGATGGACGCTTGACTTCCGCAGCCGGCTGCTTCATTCCCTCCGAGTGGCTTCCGTTGACTCGATGAACTGCCTCACGGTGACAATCGAGATGCCTTGGTACGTGGCGAGCTTCAGCCGCGTGCTTTCGACTAGAGTCTATGCAGGTTTTGTCCAAGCGATAGATTGGAGACGATGACTCAGCATCAACTTAGGTCGTGACTCTTTTCCGCGGCTTGCGGAGCGGGAAGACTTGAGCAGCCCCTCACGGTTTTTCACCGATACCGGGCAGATGAAGAACCCTATCAAGTGCGTGAAGTGCTAGTCCGCCCGGATTTCACGCTAGCTGTGAGTCGCTCCAAACAACGTCGCACGGTCACCGACGGATGCCCGGGCGCCAGCGGCATCGCTTCGCCCACATACTTTTCTGCCTCGCCCGTCTTGTCCACGCTTAATGCTTGCGATCCTTTCTCGAGCGCTTCCTTCGCTTTCGGTGCGAGCAGCGCTCGCCGAGGTACTCCGCCGGTCCTTCCGCCTGCCGAAAGTCGCCGCAAGTAAACATCCACCTGCGTTCTTCCTGTCACGCGGACCGAGACTTCCTCCTTTTGTGCGCTCTCGTATCCCGCCGCCTCCACAATCACGGTGAACTCACCCAGATTGTTCACCACCGGCAAGACGCTGCCGCGCGACGTCTGTCCCTGGCGGCTTAGCAACGTTTTGTTTCAAGCGATTCACCTCCGAAGGCCGACAGCTGGCTGGCGTGTTAGGGCCTTACGGAGATTTTCTTGCCTGAGTATCGAACCGCCCTGTCCGCGTTTTCCGTGAGACCGCCACCAGTTCCGTGATTTTCGCTGACAAAGACAACGCGGAAGGCGCGATTCTCGAGCATGCCCGGGAAAGAACCGGTGCGATCGCCTATGGTGAAGGTGTGGGTGGCGTCGTCCCAGGAGAAGAGAATCGTTGAATACGCGCCCTTCTCGTAATTGTAGGTATCATTTTCATCTTCGTACAGAGTGAAGGCGCCGTTCGCGCCGCGATAGACGCGAACCTCGATGGGATTGGCGGATTTTTCGGCGGCATATTCAACGTCAGGTCCAAGCGGAAGAATGGAGCCGGCGCGGACGTAGAGAGGCATGCGATCGATGGGAGACGGTGCGTCGAGTGCGCGGCCGCCTTGGATTGCGGCGCCGGTCCAGAAGTCATACCAGTTGGCAGCGGGAAGATAGAGATGGCGAACGGTGGCGCCCGGCTCAGTGACCGGATTTACGAGAATCGCGGGACCGAAAAGAAATTGGTCGCCGATGTTTTGCGCGCGAATGTCTTCGCGGAAGTCCATGACGAGCGGACGCATGATGGTGTAGCCCTCGCTCGTGGTCTTCCACGCCAGAGAGTAGATGTAGGGCATCAAGCGGTAGCGCAGGTTGTCGTAGGCGACCAGAGTTTTTTGGGCGTCCGGGCCATAAGACCAAAGCTCGTTCTGGTTGGTGGTGCGAGTGCCGTGGACGCGAAAGACGGGACAGAACGTGCCGAATTCGAACCAGCGCACAAAGAGTTCGCGGTAAGCGGAATCGTCGGGATTTGCTGCGACGAAGCCGCCGATGTCGGTGGTCCAATAAGGAAGTCCTGAGAGCGAATAATTTAGGCCCGCGGGAATTTGGCGTCGAAAAGTTTCCCAGTTGGGGTCAACGTCGCCGGACCAGGTGGTGACGGCGTTGCGCTGGGCGCCTGCATAAGCGGAGCGCGAGAGAAGGAAGACGCGCTTTTTGTCGGAGGCTTCGCGCTGACCTTCGTAGACGGCGGTAGTGGTGAAAAGAGGAAACTCGTTGGCGTAGCGCGCGCCGTTGCCGATAGCGACTTTGTTTGTAACGAGGATGTTCGTTTCGCGGCCTTCGGTTTCAGGTTCGGTGGTGTCCAGCCACCAGGCGTCGGCGCCAATTTTAAAGAGGGCCTCGTTCATGAGGCTCCAATAGTATTTCCGCGCGTCAGGATTGAACGCATCGTAGAGCGCCATGCGGGGTGGATGAAAACTTTGGACTTTTGTGCGGTCGATGAAAAAGCCGCGCTTGTCCATGTCGTCGTAGACGGACGATCCGGGGCGGAAATAAGGCCATACGGAAATCATCAAATGGACGTTGTTTTTGTGGAGCGCATCGATCATGCCTTTGGGATCGGGATAGTTTTTGTTGAAGACCGGCTCGCCCATGGTGTTCCACCAGAACCAGTCTTGGACGATGTTGTCGAGCGGGATGTGTAGGTCACGATATTTTTGGGCGATGGCGAGGAGTTCCCCCTGCGAGTCGTAGCGATTCTTGCATTGCCAGTAGCCGTAGGCCCATTTGCCGAACAGGGGCGTGGTGCCGGTGAGTTCGCGATAATCCGCGATGAGCCGATCAAAGTCGGGACCGTAGAAAAAGTAATAGTCCATAGAGTCGGAGACTTCCGAACTCCAATAGAAGGCGTGGACAAAGCGGTTGTCGAAACGACTGCGCGAGCCATTGTTCCAAAAGATGCCGTAGCCGTTGCTGGAGAGGAGCAGAGGAATGGAGATATTGGTGTTGTCCTGCGACAGGTCGACGGATTCGCCGCGGTAGTTCCAAACACCGGCTTGATGTTGGCCGAGGCCGTAGAAGGCTTCTTGCGTGTCCCACATGTTGACGAAACGTTCGGAGTGGTAGGTTTTTTCGCCGTTGACTTCCGCTGGCGTGAGCGTGCGGGTGTTCTCCTGTGTGAGTTTGTGACCAACAGAGTCGGCGAAGACGATAGAACTGTCGGCGCGGGTGATTTCGATTTTCAAGCGTGAGGTAGTTAACGTGATGAGTTTAGGATCCTCAGAGTGCAGCGTGAACCCGGTCTTAGGCCAGGACTTCTTTGTGACTAGAAAGTCGGTGCGCTGGGGCACGTCTCGTTCTTTGGAGTAGACGACGTGGACGATCGAGTCCGAACAGACTTGCAACCGCAGGAAGCCGGACTGGAGAACAAGCACGACACCATCGGGTTGCGGATCGGCGGAGGTAACCGGGTTGAGTGGCGTCCACTGAGCCAGGAGAGAAGGCGTGACTACTAAGAAGAGTAAGAGGAAGAGGGAAGCCGAGGACTGGTAACGATCGAAGAAGGATGCGAGGCGCATAAAAATCCTGGAACTCCGTGTACGATAACGTTATTTTGGGGGCGACTGCTCGGGGCACATTGGCACCCCGGCTCCACCATTGTCAATGGCCTTTCGAAACGCCGAGGATCGGCGAGCGGGGCCGGACGGGCTCGGCAAGTCTAAGAAAAATAAGGAGAAGATTCGCGATTGATGAGTTTTTGTGATACAAGGCGTGGGGAGAATCAATGCATCCCGAGTGTCTAGAGGGCGGAGGAGGATCGGAATGTTGCTCAGGGGGAGACTCTGCATGATGGCATTTTTGATGGCTTTGGGTCCGGAGTTTCGATCGTCAGCGCCTGGTAGAGAGGCGCCAACGGCGGCAGACAAGGGCGCGCATGTGGAGAAAGCGGCGTTTGGGCAGACCGCCGATGGCACGGCGATCGAGTCTTACACGATTTACAACTCGCAGGGGGCTTCCGCCGAGCTGATTACCTACGGCGCCACCGTCGCCGAACTCCATGTTCCGGACAAGCATGGCAAGATGGGCGATGTGGTGCTGGGATTCGACAATCTTGAGGGATATTTGGGGCAGCATCCGCACTTCGGCGGGGCGATCGGGCGGTACGGCAACCGGATCGCCAAGGGGAAGTTCACGCTGGATGGCAAAGAATATCAACTGGCGATCAACAATCCGCCGAACAGTTTGCACGGGGGACCTACTGGCTTTGACCGGCGAGTGTGGAAAGCGCAGCCGGTCGAAGTGAAGGATGGAGCGGCCGTGCGGTTTACGTATCTTAGTAAGGATGGAGAGGAAAACTTTCCCGGGAATCTGACCGTCCGCGTGACCTACACGCTGACCAACACGAATGAGTTCAAGCTGGAATATTCCGCCGAGACCGACAAAGATACAATTGTGAATTTGACAAACCATAGCTACTTCAACTTGGCTGGTTCGGGAGATGTGCTGAAACATGTTCTTTATTTGAACGCGGACAAGTACACTCCGGTGGATTCGACGCTCATACCGACCGGCGAAATCGCCAGCGTCGAGAATACGCCGCTGGATTTCCGGAAACCGACGGAGATCGGGGCGCACATCGGCGAAATCAATGATATCGGCGGATACGACCACAATTATGTGGTGAACGGAGCGGCGGGGAAGCTGCGGATTGCCGCGCGGGTGACCGAGCCTACCTCCGGGAGACAGATGGAAGTTTGGACGACGGAGCCGGGAGTGCAGTTCTATTCGGCGATCGGCCTCAACGGGAGCATCACGGGGAAGGGTGGAATTGCGTATCCGAAATACGGGGCCCTGTGTCTTGAGACGCAGCACTATCCGGAC
>Ga0210410_10002270_pt1 | contig 17355 bp, 13 predicted proteins | sample IncBWC4MmetaG_FD_161058 | JGI IMG/M metagenome (GOLD analysis project Ga0210410, IMG submission 161058) | Forest soil microbial communities from Barre Woods Harvard Forest LTER site, Petersham, Massachusetts, United States - Inc-BW-C-4-M | ecosystem: Environmental > Terrestrial > Soil >... | reverse complement strand
GACGTAGTCGATGTAGTACTTATCCATTTCCTCGAGCTTCACGCGAATCGAGGCGAGATCCGGAAATCCTGCGCCGCTCAAGAGAGCGGTCGGAGAATGCCCGTGGAACCGCTCGTTCCACACCCACTCGGCGCCATACAGGTGCACAACCGTGTCGCGCACGGAACTGAAGCTCGAGCCGAGGCCGCGCGTGAATTGTTCGTTCGTCAGCTGCCCGCAGGCATCGAGCAGACGGCGATCGGCCCAGGCGTTGTACTGGAACAGAAAGCGGAGCAGTTCTGGCGTAACCATCGATTTCCTCCCGAGCGGATTCTAATTCATGATTTTGGAGAACGCGCTCACTTTTATGGTGCGAGCACGGCGCCGGTTTGCGTCGGGCGCGCGTGATAGGACTCTTCATCGGAGGGGAAAGTTCCCTCGCGCACGTCGCGGCAATACTCCGCGGCCGCGCGGGAGAGGATAGCGCCCACGTCGGCGTAGCGCCGCGTGAATTTCGGCTGATGGCCGAACGTGAGGCCCACGAGATCGTTGATCACGAGGACCTGGCCGTCGCAGTCAGGACCCGCGCCGATGCCAATGGTAGGAATGCGAAGCTCGGCGGTGATACGCGCTGCCAACTCGCGCGGGATCGATTCGAGAACGATCGAGAATGCGCCAGCAGCTTCGACGGCACGTGCGTCGCGGAGAAGCTGTTCGCTCGCCTCCGCGGTTTTTCCCTGCACGCGGAATCCGCCGAAAGCGTTCACCGACTGCGGCGTCAGCCCGATGTGCCCCATCACGGGAATCTCGGCGTCCACGAGGCGCGAGATCATTTCCATGCGCCGCTCGCCGCCCTCGACTTTGACGGCCTCGGCGCCCGCTTCCTTTACAAAGCGCGTGGCGTTGCGAACGGCCTCCGCCGCATCGGCGTGATAGCTGCCGTAGGGCATGTCCGACACGAGCAAGGCGTGCCGCGTGCCGCGCCGCACGGCTCGAGTATGGTGCAGCATTTCTTCGATCGTGACGGGCAGCGTGCTGTCGTATCCCAGCACGACCATACCCAGCGAATCGCCGACGAGGAGCACGTCCACGCCCGCCTCATCGAGAAGGCGCGCGGTGGGATAGTCGTACGCCGTCAGGCACGTGATTTTTCCTGGTGAATTTTGTGATTGAGCCGCGGACTTGCGTTCGAGAATGCTCGGCACGGTAATTTTACCGTTGCCTGCAGAAGGCACAACGCTCACGACCGCCTCCGGTGCCGCTCCCTGAAATCGGGATACAGCCCATTACTCGAACCCATTCTACCAGAGTTCATGGGTACAGCAAAACACGAGCAGTACCCGCCTTACAAAGGCTTGCATTTCCTCCATTGCATGTACGAGCATATCGACACGTTTCCCGGCAAGTGCGTTAATTTCGGATCACGCAAGGAGATTCTCGCCATGATAGAAGCAGGACAGAATCGAGCGGTTCAGTACCATGTGTGGACCGCGATTGTCGCCGGCCTGTTGCTCGGTCTGCCTGTTGTTTGGGCACAATATCCGCTCCAGTATCCCTCGAACCCGCAGGTCTTCAAGGATGGCACCGCGATTCTGATCGAAGACTATGCCAATGTGCCCCTCTCGAGCCAGCTGAACGATCATCCGTACCCGCCGCCGATCGATTATCACGGACAACTGGGGCGAGTCGTGTCGCTGCGTTCGGAGCCGCCGAACGCGCCGCTCTCGTCCACGCGGTTTTTCGTGTGCGACATGAACGGCAATCTGTATATCCTGGACAAGGCGACGCGGAGATTTACCCCTTACATCAATTTTGCCGAGATCTTTCCGAGGTACAGCACCGACCGGCTGACGACGGGCGTGGCGGCCATCGCCTTCGATCCAAACTATGCGAAAAACGGAAGGTTCTATACCGTTCACACAGAAGATCCGGCCAACCCTGGAGCAGTCCAGCCGACGAATGCCCGCACGCCCGGCCTGAATCTCGATGGGTACGCGACGACGCCGGTCGTGTCTCCTCCGGTGGGCGACGTTCAGAATGAGTCTGTCTTGATCGAATGGACCGACACGAACATCAAAGATTCCAAGTTTGAAGGGACGGCGCGGGAGATCCTGCGCGTCGGATTCAGTACCGTCATCCATCCGATGGACGATATTTTGTTCGATCCGCTGGCCAAGCCCGGCAGCCCCAACTACGGGAATCTGTACGTATCGATGGGCGATGGAGGATCGGGAGAAACGCCCGGGCCCATCCAGGTCATTCCGCAATCGCTGAACGCGCTGCAAGGAAAGGTTCTAAGGATCACGCCGGACCTCACGCTTCGCGAAAAGGACAAACTGAGCGAGAACAGGCGCTATCGCATTCCCAGCACCGGGCCCGATCCGAATCCGTTCGTCCAGACTACGGGAGCCAGACCGGAGATTTTCGCTTATGGACTGCGCAATCCGCACCGGATGTTTTGGGATGTTCCCACAAACACGCTGCTTGTAAATGACATCGGCTTGCACTCATGGGAAGAGGTTGACGTCGTTACCAAGGGCGGCAATTACGGATACTCCCAGCGCGAGGGGGACGAAGTATTGATCGTGCCCGGCGGAGGCAAGACGGGCACGCAGTTGAGCGCGCCGGTTTCATTTCCGGAGACCGATCTGCTCACGGTTGAGGGTTTGGAGAAGCCGGTCGCGCCGATCTATCCGGTTGCGGTGTATAGCCACGAGGAAGGCGACGCCATCGGAAGCGGCTTCGTCTACCGCGGCAAGCGGCTGCCGCAGATGAGCGGCAAGTATATCTTCACGGACCTCACGACAGGGCGCCTGTTCTACGCCGATCTCGCGGAAATGATTGCAGCCGGAGGCGAGCGCGGCAAACAAGCGCCCGTTCATGAAATTCAGGTCATGTATAAAAGCCCGTACGACTCCGCCCAAAAGGAACCGGTCAAGCGCCGTATGTACGACATCGTCGCGGAGGCTTTTGCTCACAAGGATGGCGTCGTCGACCCGGACTCTCATCTGGGCGTCCTGCCCGGAGCGGCCAACGCGACGGGAGGCTGGCGCGGGAAGAATTTCGTGACGCCGAAAGCGGATCCCTACTACGTTCCGTATGGAGGAGGCCGCGCGGACGTGCGCCTCTCGATAGGCGGCGACGGCGAAATTTACGTGCTCAGCAAATCCGATGGCATGATCCGAATTCTGGCTGCCGTGGTCACGCCTCCTCCCGTTGTGGGAAAGCAAGTAGCGGCGCGCTAAAGCCTTTGGTTTTGGATTTTCTCTGTGGCTCTCCATGCTCTCGGTGTTTAAAAGTATTTCCTATCGCTGAAATGGCGTTCGCCACAGAGGACACAGAGGCCCACTGAGGAACCCATCGCTTATTAAGCTTCTTTTTTACATATATTTAGCGGGATGCCAAAGCGGCGTTCCGCCCTGCTGATTCTCGCCTGCGGTGCCCAAATCATAAGCTGTAACTGATTCCCAAAACGGCACGAAATACCCGCAATCGCGCGACGAACACCCCCTTAAACTGGGACAAGAAGGCTGGTCGGACAGTAATTCTGCTCGCTTACCGGATGGAGTCCTTGAAATGCTGATACCGCTGCGGCACGAAAACATGCAAGGGCGCAGGTGGCCCGTCATCACATTCGGGATCATCGCGCTGAACGCCGTCGTGTTCCTCGGCACCCATTCGAAGATGGATCAGCAAGGCCCGGAATTCAACGAGGTCAAGGTCCACCTCTTGATCCTTGCGGCCATGCACCCGGAAGCGCAGATTACGGGCAAGGCGCAGCAATTCATCGCCGAGGTCCAGACAAAGAACCCCGCTCTGTGGAAGGACGCGGAAAATCAAAACCGGGACATCCACGATGCCTGGGACGCCAGGATGCGCATGATGGCGGACGAGCATCCGGAGATCGTGCAGGAAGAAATGGACGATCTCTCAAAGCGCTATGAAGAATTGGAGTCCGTCTCGCTCCTCGACAAGTATGCGTATATCCCGGCCCACCCCACAGCGCTCGGTCTACTGACCGCGAATTTTCTGCATGGCGGTTGGCTGCACCTGATCGGCAATATGTGGTTCCTCTGGCTGGCGGGAGCGGTTCTGGAGGATACCTGGGGCCGGCTCATCTATCCGGCGTTCTACATGATCGCCGGTGTGCTCGCATTGCTGGTGCATGGGATGGTGAACGCCGGAAGCCTAACGCCGACGATCGGAGCTTCGGGCGCCATCGCGGGCCTTATGGGCGCGTTTCTGGTGCGGTTCCCGACGACGAAAATCGAGATGGGGTGGCTGTTCTTTTATCGCATCTACCGATTCAAAATGCAGGCGTACTGGCTGTTGCCGCTATGGCTCTTTACCGAGATCTTCTATGGGTCGATGTTTGGGAAAATGAGCGGCGTGGCGCATTGGGCGCACGTTGGCGGGTTCGTCTTCGGAGCCCTAATTGCGATCGGTGTGCAAAAATCTGGCCTGGAACAGATGGCGGAGCAGGGGATTCAGGATAAGATTTCCTGGGTCAGCCACCCGTTGCTGGTGACCGCCGGGGAGCAGATGGAAAGCGGGAAGCTGGACGAGGCGGCAGTGTCGCTGAAGAAAGTCCTGGCGGAAAAGCCGGATTCGATGGATGCCTACCGCATGCTACAAAACATTCACTGGCAGAAGAACGATCTTCCGGCGCATCGCGAGGCTCTGACGAAACTGCTGGCGCTCGAAATCAAGGCCAACGATCACGAAGGCGCGCTGCAGACGGCCCGGGATTTCAGGAATGCGGGCGGAGAAAAGCTGCCCGCGCCGTTGTGGCTCGAGTTCTGCCGCCAGCTTGAAAACCAGCCGGATGTGTCGCACGCCGCCGAGGAATATCTGGAGCTTGCAAAGTCGTATCCCGCTGATAGACAAGGCCTGCTCGCGCAGATGGCCGCGGGACGCCTCTATTTGAAGCGTCTGAGCCGTCCCTCGGATGCTCTGCAGCTGTACGAGGCCGCTTCGTCCTCCACAATTCCGCACGGGGACTGGCAGCCGACAATTGAAAAAGGCATCGCCGAGGCTAAGAAAGTGTTGTATCCGCAAGCGGCGCCCGTAACGCCAACGACTTGAGTTCTTCCCGCAGCCGCCAATGGTTTCAATCGTCCGGCCGTCCACTCCTTCCCGTTTGCATGTGGGTGCCCCTCGGCGTAGAGTACTGGCGTTAGGCTCGGACCGAGCCGGGTGTGTTGCGCCGGAAACTGGCGCGTGTTCTCTTGGAATCCGGCCGAAATTCTGAATTCGCGAGGTGAGGGATGTCCACCTTTGTAAAGTTGCGCGGGTATCTGCTTGCGGCCGCGGGATTCGCGGCGCTGGTGTTGCTGACGCTGGCGTCGGCTAAGGCGACTGATCTCAATCCGGCGGCGATCAAGATTCAGCTCCCGGACCAGATCAAGTGGGAAGACAACATGGCGCGGGGCGAGAGCACTGCGGTGCTCGCGGGCGATCCGGAAAAGCCGGGGATCTACGTGGAACTGGTGAAGTGGCATGCACACCATATGAGCCATCCGCATTTCCACCCGAACGACCGGTTCATCACCGTGATTTCGGGGACGTGGTGGGTGGGAACCGGGACGAAATTCGATCCCGACAGCACGAAGCCGCTACCGCCGGGGAGCGCCGTCACGCACTACGGTAAGCAGGTCCACTATGACGGCGCCAAGGATGAGGACACGGTCTTGGAGATCGTGGGCGAGGGTCCGGCGACCGCGACTCCGGCGGAAGTGAAATAAGCATCCGCAGATTGTGCGCGTTTTTGTATGGCGCAGCCACTCAGGGGTGGACCTAGCTTGTAAGATGAAGGGGACAGCCAGGAGTGGCTGTCCCACTTGCATTTTGAAGGGCCGACGCCGCGTACCACAACGATGCTTCCTGGCAAGACGACTGCTTAACTTCTATGGCCTGGTTCAAGCGCGAAAAAAAACGGATCGATCAACCCACACCGCCTGACGAGCGCCGCGTGAAGACGGAAGGGCTGTGGACGAAGTGCGAAAACTGCCGGGCGATTGTGTGGAAGAAAGACCTGGACGCGAACTGGCGCATCTGCCCCAAGTGCCAGCACCATTTCCGCCTGACCGCGACGCAGCGCCTGGAGCTCCTGCTGGATGCGCGCTGGGTGGAGCATGACGCCGCGCTCGCCTCGAGCGATCCGCTTCGCTTCACGGACACGAGGCCTTACGCCGCGCGCCTGAAGGAGGCGCGCCGCAAGCTGGGCAAGGCCGACGCCATCATCACGGCGGAAGGGCTGCTCGGCGGGCGGCCCGTGATTTGCTGCTCGATGGAGTTCGCGTTTATCGGCGGGTCGATGGGCGCGGTGGTCGGCGAAAAAGTGACTCGCGCCGTTGAAATGTGCATCGCCAAAAAGCTGCCACTGGTGATCGTTTCCAGTTCGGGCGGCGCGCGCATGATGGAGGGCACTATCAGCCTGATGCAGCTGGCGAAAGTTTCCGCCGCGCTGGCCCGCCTCGATGAAGCCTGCTTGCCGTTCATTTCTGTTTTGACCGATCCCACGACCGGCGGCGTGACGGCGAGTTACGCAATGCTCGGCGACCTAAACATTGCCGAGCCCGGTGCGCTCATCGGCTTTGCCGGACCGCGAGTGATCGAGCAGACGATTCGGCAGAAACTTCCCAAAGGCTTTCAGACTTCGGAATTTTTGCTCGAGCACGGTTTTCTTGACGCCGTGGTACACCGCAAGGACTTGAAGGCCTACATCTCCTCCTCCCTCGATTTTTTCATGGCGTAAGCGCATGACCTACGAAGAATCGGTCCAGTACCTTTTCAGCCTGGGACGCGAACTCGCGTCTCCCCGGCAGGCGAGCACCGCAAAATTCGACCTGAAAAATATCACCGCGGTTTGCGAGCACCTGGGGCAGCCGCAGCGCGAGTTTCAATCGGTGCACGTCGCCGGGACGAACGGCAAGGGTTCGACGTCGGCGATGCTCGATTCAATCTTGCGGGCGGCGGGCGCGCGCACCGGCCTCTATACGTCTCCGCACCTCGAGCGCATCAACGAGCGCATTCGAGTGGACGGCAAGGAAATTTCCGACGAGGAATTCGCGGCCGCGTTCACGCGCGTCCAAAAGGCGATCGAGGAGCTGCTCGCCTCGGGGCGCCTTGCTGCGCATCCCACATTTTTCGAATGCGTGACGGCCATCGCCTTCGTACATTTTGCGGCGGCGCGCCTGGAGTTTGCCGTGTGCGAGACGGGAATGGGCGGGCGACTCGATGCCACGAACATCCTGCTGCCGGAAGTGGCGGTCATCACGCAGATCGATTTCGATCATGAAAATTTTCTCGGCCACTCGATCGAGGAAATCGCGGCGGAAAAAGCGGGCATCATCAAGCCGGGCGCACGTGTTGTCAGCGCCGCCGAGCACCTCATCGCGCGCGTGGTCATCCGGCGGCGCTGCGCTGAGCAGTCGGCATTTCTGGTGGAAATTGAAAACGCGTATTACCTGGAAGATGTGAGCGCGCGCGACGGCTGCTTTTCGTTTACCGCGATTTCCTACGACTCGGGCTCGCGCATCCCAATTGCCATTCAGCTTCCCGGACGGTTTCAGGTGCGCAATGCGCTGACGGCGCTTGCGGCGTCGCGCATGCTGGCCGAGCGCGGCGCTCCGATCGATGACGGTGCCATCTCGCGCGGCCTCGCTGCCACGGTTTGGCCCGGCCGCCTCGAACGAATCGGCGAGCACCCGGACATTTACGTAGACGGCACGCACAATCCGGCCGGGGCGCGCGAAATTGCGGTGTTCTGGGAACAGTTCCTGCCGGGCCGCAACATCTATCTAATTTATGCAGCGATGCGCGATAAAGCCGTGGATGAAGTCGCGGGCCTTCTCTTTCCTCGCGCAACCGCCGTGATTCTTACTGCGCCCGCCCAGTCCCGCGCCATCTCGGCGCCGCTGCTCGCGGAAATGACCGGGCACCACGCGCGCCGCGCCGAGGCGATTCCCAATCCGGTCGAAGCCCTGGACCGCGCTCTCGAACTTGCCTTGGCGGAAGACGTGATCTTCATCACCGGTTCGCTGTATCTGGTTGGCGAATTGCGCCACGAATGGCTCGCCCGGAAGGGCGCGCCCCTCAAATAGCCTCAAATCGCCTGCACCGGAACCCTGAACAAAAGCATCTGTTTCCGCAGGCAAACGCCCCGCAATTTTTCCGCTTGACAAATTCAAACACTTGTTTTAAACACATGTTTGGTATGAGACGCGCCGCTCTAGAGAAGAAAGCTCCGCCTTCGGGCCGTTCCCGCTCGAGGCACAAAGCGCCGGAACTGACCCGCGACAAGCTGATCGAGGCCGCCGGGCACGTGTTCGCCGAGCGCGGCTACCGCGACGCGACGATCCGTGAAATCTGCCGCCGAGCAGGCGCAAACATCGCCTCTGTGAACTACACCTTCGGCGACAAGATGGGGCTGTACACGGAGGTGCTTCGGCACTCGGTGCGCGCCGCCAAAACCGCGGCGATGAGCGTGGCCCTGGATACCAGCCTGTCTCCTGAGGAGGCCATTCGTGGCGTCATTCGCGCGCGGCTGATGAGCCTTTGCCGGGAAACGCGGCCGGACTGGCACATACGCCTCGTCATGCACGAATTTTCGCATCCCACGCCGGCGATGGCGCGCGTGGTGGACGAGGGCATGCGGCCGATTTACGACCGCATGCGGAAAGTGGTCGGCGAAGTCATCGGCTTGCCGGCCGACCACGAAAAGACTCGCCTCTCGGTAAACAGCGTCGTCGGGCAAATTCTTTTTTATACATTCTCCTGGCCGGTGCTTTCGCACTTGCAGCCGGAGTTGAAGCTCACGCCGGATCAGCTCGATCGCGTCGCCGACCATATCGCGGATTTTTCTCTCGCGTATCTGAAAAAAGTAGGGGAAACCAACCACCATGGCTGAAACAAAAACCAACACATTGACGCAGGCGCCTCCACAAGCCGAGCAGCGCACTTCGCTCCCTCACGAAACGACCGCGCCTTCCGACGAACGGAAGGCGCCGCGCTCCATCGTCGTGAGAATCTTGATCGTCGTGGCGGTAATTCTCGTCGCGCTTTTGATTTGGAAGGTATTTTTCACCTCGCCCAGCCTGCCGGCCAGCATCATCGGCCTCAGCGGGCGCATTGAAGGCGACGACTCCGCCGTGGCGCCGAAAACTAGCGGGAAAATTCTCGAGGTCACCGTTCGCGAAGGCGACACGGTCACAGCGGGGCAGGTGATTGCGCGGCTCGACGATGCTCAGGTGCGCGCGCGCGAGGATCAGGCGAAGGCCGCGCTGGCCGACGCGCAAGCGAAAATGCAGGGTGCGCGCGATCAAATCGCCGTGCTGCAGGAGCAGTTGAATCAGAATCAACTGCAGGCGGGCCAATCGACCATGGATGCGGATGGCCGCGTTCGGCAGGCGCAAGCGGATCTGACGGCGGCGGAAGCCGATTTGACCCAGCAGCAAGCTGCCTTGCGGCTCGCCGAATTCAATCGCGATGCGTACCAGCGCCTGGCCAAGACCGGCGCGGCTTCCCAACTGCAAGGACTGCAGGCCGAAGTGCAGGCCGACCAGCAAGCTGCCGCAGTGGCCGCCGCACAGCGCCGCGTGGAATCGTCTCGCGGCGCGCTGACAACCGCGCAAGCAAACTTGGACAATCCGAAAATCCGCGGCGCGCAAGTTTCCAGCACCGAGGCGCAGCTTGCGCAGCAGCAGTCGACCATCGCCGCGGCGAAAGCGGAGACCGCCCAGGCGCAGGCGCAACTGGCCGGGGCGGAAGCCGACCGGGCCGACCTGACGGTGGCCGCGCCTTTTTCCGGCACCGTACTGACGCGCGCGGCTGAACCCGGCGAAGTCGTGCAACCGGGCACGGCGATCGTGACGCTGCTCGATCTTTCCAAAGTGTATCTGCGCGGGTTTATTCCAGAAGGCGAAATCGGCAAGGTGAAAATCAATCAGCCAGCGCACGTGTTTCTCGACTCGAGCTCGAACCAGGCGCTCGACGGCTACGTGCTGCGGATCGATCCCCAGGCGACATTCACTCCGGAGAACACCTATTTTCGCGATGACCGCGTGAAGCAGGTTGTCGGCGTGAAGGTGCAATTGACGCAGGGCATCGGCTTCGCCAAGCCGGGCATGCCTGCCGACGGCGAAATCCTGACGGGCGGCAACGCGTGGCCGCCGCACCGGAGGGCCGGGCAGTGAACACCGCCGCTCCAGACCGGCCGGAAGTCCTCGCGACAGGCGCGAAGAATTCCGGCGCCGCGATCGAGGTTCGCGCCCTTCGGAAACGCTACGGCGCGCTCGAAGCGGTGCGCGGAATTTCCTTCGAGGTGCAGCGCGGGGAAATCTTCGGCCTGATCGGCGCCGACGGCGCCGGAAAAACGACCACGTTTCAAATTCTCGCCGGCGTGATGGAAGCGACTGCCGGCTCAGCTATGATTTTCGGAAAGCCGGCGCGCGACGCTCGCGCCCGCACCGGCTACCTCTCGCAAACCTTCAGCCTGTATCCCGACCTGAGCGTGCGGGAAAACATGCGTTATCTGGGCGATTTGCGGCATGTGCCGCCCGCGGAAATCGAGGAGCGCGGGACGCGCTACCTGAAAATGTTTGACATGGACCGCTTCTCGAATCGCCTGGCGGCGCAGCTGAGCGGCGGCATGAAGCAGAAACTGGCGCTCGCCTGCGCGCTTGTTTCCGAGCCGGACATCCTGCTTCTCGATGAGCCGACGACCGGCGTCGATCCCGTGTCGCGCCGGGAATTTTGGGACACCCTGGCGCATCTTGCGGGTCAGGGCCTCACCGTGCTGGTCGCCACGCCGTATCTTGACGAAGCCGAGCGGTGCCATCGCATTGCGCTCATTCACCTCGGCGAGATTCAGCAGGTCGGCGCGCCGGATGAATTTCGCGAAAGCCTGAACGCGAAGCGCATCGAGCTCCGGACCCCCGATCTGCGCAAATCGCTGCAAGCCCTTCAAAAAGTGGTGGGCCGGGAAGCGGACATCTTTGACGCGCAGCGATTCGGCGACCGCCTGGATTTGCTTTCACATTCGCCCGAAGCCGCCGAGCGAAAGATCGAGGAAGTTCTGCGCGCGGAGGGAATCACGATCGACAGCATGCGCATCGATCAGCCCACGCTCGAAAACACGTTCGTCGCGACGCTTCGTTCGCTCAGCCAGGAGATGCGCGACACGCCGTTTCCCGGGCGCCGCGACCACCGGGACAAGCGCGGGCAGATCGCCATCGGCGCGGAACACATCACGAAGCAATTCGGCTCTTTCACCGCGGTGCATGACGTGAGCTTGCAAGTGCGGTACGGCGAAATCTACGGACTGCTCGGCGCCAACGGTGCAGGAAAAACGACCACGATCAAAATGTTGTGCGGCCTGCTCGAAGCCTCGACCGGAAAGATGCAGCTTGCGGGAGAACGCGGCGCGTTCCGTTCGACAGAGGTGCGGCAGCAAATCGGCTACATGTCTCAAAAATTTTCGCTCTATGACGATCTGACGATCGCGGAGAACCTGGACTTTTTCGGCGGCGTCTACGGAGTGCCCGCAGACGAGCTGAAGGAAAAGGAAAAATGGGTGCTCGATTTCTCCGGCCTGGAGGGCAAGGAACAGCAGGTCACCGGCAGCCTGCCCGGTGGGTGGAAACAGCGCGTCGCGTTCGGCAGCGCGATCATGCACGAGCCGGGCGTCGTGTTTCTGGACGAGCCGACCTCGGGCGTCGATCCGCTGGCGCGCCGCGCGTTCTGGAGGATGATCAATCACCTCGCCGACGCGGGCACCGCGGTGCTCGTCACCACTCACTACCTCGAAGAAGCAGAACAGTGCAACCGGCTCGGCCTGATGGTGGCGGGCGAACTGCTCGTCGAGGGCACGCCAAGCGAAGTCAAGGCGCGGCAGCAAGGGCACCTGCTGGAATTTCGTGTGGACCAGCCACAGCGCGCGGCCGACCTGTTGAAATCGAACACGCACCATTGGCGCGTGGCTCTCTTTGGCAATCGCCTCCACATCATCACGGACAGCGACGTGGAAACCGGAATTCATGAGAACACACAGCGGCTTGAGGCCGCGGGAATCCGCGTGCTGGAAACGCGCGAAGGGAGATTCTCGCTCGAGGATGTGTTCATCAGCGTGGTCGACCAGGCGCGCGAGCAGGGCAAGATCGGCTCCGAGGACTAGGAGGGAAAAATCATGCGGCGAATTTTTGCGCAGGCCCGGAAAGAATTGACGCAGCTGGTTCGCGACCGCCTGGCCGTGGCGCTCGCGCTGCTCCTTCCCGTGATTTTGCTGCTGCTGCAAACGACGGCCATCTCGCTGACGGTGAGCGATCTCCCCATCATCGTGCAGGACCTTGACCAATCGCAGGCCTCTCAGAAACTCGTGGACGCTTTCCGCCAGTCGCTGAGTTTCCACGTCACTTCGTGGCCCACGGACCGCCAGCCCGAGGACGCGTTCGCGTCGAACAAGGCCCGCGGCGCGCTGATCATCCCGGAGGATTACGGGCGGCGCATCGCCCGCGGCGATGACGCCAGCGTGCAGATACTGGTAGACGCGTCGGACGAGAACACGGCGCAGATCATTTCGGGCGACGCGACACAAATCGTCAACGCGTACAACACGGAAAACGCCGGAGCGACGCGACCACAGCCGGTCACCGCAGCGATCCGGCTGTGGTACAACCCGAGCCGCTCTTCGCAGAAATTTTACGGGCCGGGAATTTACGTGATGGCGATGTCGATCTTCCCGCCGCTGCTCGCGACGCTGGCCATGTCCAAGGAAGGCGAGCAGAAAACAATCCTGCAGGTGTACGTCTCGAATATTTCCGCGCATGAATTTCTGCTGGGGAAGATCGCCGCGTTCATGATCGTGGCGACGGGGGAAGCGATCATCATGATGATGATCCTGTTTTTCGGTTTTGGGCTGCGCTTCGCGGGCGACCCGACGCCGTTCTTGGTCGCCACGATCCTGTACATGTTCGCCGTGACGACGTTTGGAAACATGATCGGTGCCGTGATTCCCAGCCAGGTGGCCGCGATGCAGGCGGTGGCTCTCGCCGGATTCCTGCTGGTGTATATGCTGTCCGGCCTGCTGTTCCCGATCGCGAACATTCCCGTCGCCATTCGCTGGATCTCGAATTTTGTCTGGGGCCGCTACTACATCGAAGTCGTGCGCGACGCGCTGCTGGCGGGCGGCGGATGGCCGTCGGTATGGCTGAAGGTGCTGGCGATCGCCGTCATCGGCTCGATTTTCTATTTCCTCGCGTGGCGCAACATGCGGCGCATGCAGTTGAAGGATTAAGCCATGAACAAGTTTCAGTCGTTTGTCGGTTACCGCATGCTGGCTCTGATCCGCAAGGAGTTTCGCCAAATCCTGCGAGACCGGCGCCTGGCGTTCTCACTGATTCTGCCGCCCACACTGCAATTGCTACTGTTCGGATTCGCGCTCAACGCGACCGTCAGCAATTTGAAACTGGGCATCGTGGACGACAGCCGGACTCCGGAAAGCCGCGAGCTGGCCGCCATCATGACAGAGAGCAGAAGCTTCAAGTACGGCGGAACATATTTTGACTTGAACGAGATGAGCAAAAAAATCGCCGACGGCGACCTCGACGCCGGCCTCGTGATTCCTTACGACTACGCGCGCAGCCTGCAGCGCGGCGATCCCGCCACTGTGCAGGTGCTCCTGAACGCCATGAATTCCAACACCGCGACGATCGGCCAGGGATACGCGCAGGGCGTGATCGCGTCGTACAACCAGACGCTCGTGGGCGACGGCATTCATGCGCGATTTCAGCAGATCGCCGCGCCGAACGTGAGCCGCCTCGGCAGGGTGCTGCTCCTGCCCGCGTATCTTTACAATCCGGGACTCGAGCCCTCCTGGTTCATCGTGACCGGAATTCTCGGAGTGTTACTTATTTTGAACGGGTCGCTGATTTCGGCGGCGGCGATTGTGAAGGAGCGCGAGGCGGGCACGCTCGAGCAGCTCCTGATGTCGCCCGCTTCGACGACGCAGATCATCGTGGCCAAACTTTTTCCGCTTTTCGTTTTGCTCTGCGTCATGGGAACGATGGCGGTCATCATCATGCGCGTCGTGTTTGGAATTCCGTTTCGTGGAAACGTAATGCTGGTGATGGTCGCCGCGGCGCTGTGCCTTCTGTGCGGAATCAGCATTGGCACGTTCATCGCCACGTTTACCAAATCGGCGCGGCAGGCGCAGCTCACGCTGTTTTTCGTGAATCCGCCGCTCACTTCGCTTTCCGGTGCGTTCACACCGGTCGAGGCGATGCCGAAATGGCTGCAGCCCGTCGCGCAATTCAACCCGATCCAGCACTTTGGACAGATATCGCGCGGCGCGATGCTGAAGGGCAGCGGCGTCGAGACGCTGTGGCCAAATTTTCTCGCGCTCCTCGCGTTTACGGCCGTGCTCGTTTCGCTGAGCATTTGGCGATTCCGAAAACAACTCAGCTAGCCAAGATCAAGGGAGTGTTATGCACGAAAAAGCAGCAGGTCGATTTTTCTCAATTCATGATTCGAGTGCGGACGCTAAACCTTACGGCGTCCTGGCGGCCGCAGTTGCGGCCGCGCTTATGCTCGCCGCGCCGGCCTTCGCGCAGTTCGGCCCGCCGGCCGGATCGTCGCAGGGCGCGCAGGCCGTGCAACTCCCGCTCTCGGGCCGCTCCGCGCAATCGAGTGGAAGTGTGAAAACTTCGGAAGCGCCCGCGCCGAGCACGACCGCGACGGTAAATACGCTCAGTCCCAGCGTTCAAGTGCAGGGCAACTATGCAGGAAGCACGCCGGGCCCAGGGAAGGCGCCCTTCAACGGGAAGCTGGGTTTGCTCGACGCGATTGAGCGTGGTCTCGCATACAACCTCGGACAGACCGGCGCGACCCAGGCGATGCGCCAGGCGCAAGGGCAGAGCAAGGCCGCGCTCAGCAGCTTGTTGCCCAATTTGAATGGCACAATCAGCGAAAACTTTCAAACAACCGACCTGCGAGCCGAGGGCTTCCGGTTCAGCTTTCCCGGCTTCGCGATCCCGTCGGTGATCGGCCCGTTCAACTATATCGATTTTCGCGCCCACCTTTCGCAGACGTTCTTCGATAAGGCGGCCATCGACAATTACCGCGCGGCGCGCGACGTGGCGAACGCGAATCGCTACTCGGCGCAGGACGCGCGCGAGCTGATCGTGCTCGCCGTCGGCGGCGCCTATCTGCAGGCGATCGCGGCGAAAGCCCGAGTGGCTTCGGAACAGGCCCAGCTCGATAGCGCCAACGCGAGCTACGATCAAAGCACACAGCAATACGGGCAAGGACTCATCGCGAAAGTGGACGCCGACCGCAGCCAGGTGCAGGCGCTCACGCACCAGCAGCGGCTGCTCTCGCTCAAGAACGATCTCTCGAAGCAAAAGATCAATCTGGCGCGGATGATCGGCCTCCCGGCGAACGATCAGTATGAAATCGCGGACGAAGTTCCCTTCGCGCCCGCCGCCGATGCCGGAGTAGAAGCCGCGCTCGCGCAGGCGTATCAGCAACGCGCTGATCTGAAGGCCGCCGACGCCCAGGTGCGCGCCGCCGAGCGCGCCCACGGGGCTGCTCGCGCCGAGCGTTATCCGTCGCTGAGCGCCACCGCCGATCTCGGCAAGATCGGCGTCAATCCAGCACAGCTCGAGACGACGTACACAGCTTCCGCCAGCTTGAAAATTCCCATCTGGCAGGGTGGCCGTACCGAGGCCGACATCCAGCAGGCCAACGCCACGCTTGCCCAGCGCCGCGCGGAATTCGAAGACCTGAAAGGGCAGATCGAGAGCGACGTTCGCAGCGCCTACCTCGATTTGCAAGCCGCTGCGAGCCAGGTGGAAGTCGCGCAGAAAAATGTCGACGTCAACAAGGAAGCCCTCGACCTGACCAAGCAAAAAGTGGACGCCGGCGTGATCGACAATGTGGCGTACGTGCAAGCCCAGGAAGACGTCACCAACGCCGAATTCGACTACATCAACGGCGTCTTCGCCTACAATATCGCGAAGCTGAGTTTGGCCCGCGCCATGGGCCGCGCCGCCGAAGGGTTTCCGGACGTGCTGAAGGTTCCCTGAGAGCGCGCCGTCGGAGGCACGGCTGGCCTTCCGCTCATGTTCACCGACATTTCCACTCTTGTGGACCCCAGAGCCCTTCCTCTGCCGATCACTAACGGGTGAAATTAATTGAAAGCAGCAAACGTACTAGACTAGCGGGCTCCCACAAAATGGGCCGATCTTCGTTCAGCGAGCGCATTCGAGAAAGAAAGGGGGAATCAAATGAAGGCCGCCGTCATCACGAAACCGGGCAGGCCGCCATCGTTCGTGGACTTTGACGACCCCGTGCTGCAAGTAGACGAAGAACTAATTATCGTCACTGCGTCCGCCTTAAGCCACGTCACGAAAAGCCGCGCTTCGGCCTCGCATTACACCTCTCCTGGCAGTCTTCCCGCGGTCGTTGGGATCGACGGTGTTGGCCGAACTCAGGATGGCCGACGCGTTTATTTCGTGATGCCCGAAGAACCGTTCGGCGGCATGGCCGAAAAGGCCGCGGTGAGGATGGATCAGTGCATTCCGCTTCCGGCGGATGTGGATGACATCACCGCTGCTGCCATAGCAATTCCGGGGATGTCTTCCTGGGCCGCGTTGAAGGAAAGGGCACATCTGATTGCTGGGGAGAACGTGCTGGTCAACGGAGGCACGGGAACGTCAGGACGCCTGGCCGTGCAAATCGCCAAATACATGGGAGCGAAGAGAGTCATCGCGACTGGCCGCAACGCCGAGGCTCTCGAACAGCTGACGCGCATCGGCGCGGACGCAACCGTCCCGCTTACTCGATCCCCAGAGGAGTTGGAGACGGCGTTCAAGGAGCAGTTTGGCGGCGAAGGCGTCGATGTCGTTCTCGACTATCTCTGGGGACAAAGCGCCGAAATCCTGATTGCGGCGGCGGCAAAAGCAGGCAAGGACGCAGTGCCCATCCGCTTTGTTCAGATCGGAGCACTGAGCGGCGGCAACATTACGTTGCCAAGTGCTGCCCTGCGCTCATCCGCGCTGGTTTTGATGGGCAGCGGCATCGGAAGTATCCCCCTCAAAGGCCTGGTCGGCGCGATTAGCGGCGTGCTGCAAGCCGTAGTACCCGGCAAGCTGAAAATCGAAACCAAGGTTGTACCCTTGACCGAGGTCGAAGATACATGGAACAAAGACAGTGGCGCTTCACGCGTCGTCTTTACTATGAGGCAGAATTCGCAGGCTTCGCTCTAACTTCTCTGAGCGACACTTCCTGCCAGCCAGTAGACTCAGCTCCTGATAAAACGGGGTGTTCTCAATGGGTCGTTGCAACACTAGCTCGCAGTCTACTGGCCGGAGTCTCAGA